>Ga0315275_10000126_pt1 | contig 57985 bp, 53 predicted proteins | sample YL17G03_0_MG_FD_205557 | JGI IMG/M metagenome (GOLD analysis project Ga0315275, IMG submission 205557) | Sediment microbial communities from Yellowstone Lake, YNP, Wyoming, USA - YL17G03_0 | ecosystem: Environmental > Aquatic > Freshwater > Lake > Sediment | place: USA: Wyoming | collected... | reverse complement strand
TAAAAAGAGGGCATGACCCCGACGAGGGTGATGTCCGTTCCATGGAGCGTTGTGATCGTTTTCAAGTCCCGTCCCACGGTCTTGAGCATCTCCTTCGCCAGAAAAGCGGATGTCGCGTAGGGGATCGCGTAGTGCGAATGGACGATGTCGAGATTGTGCTGGACCGCCACTTCGCGGATCTTCGCCGCAAGGCTCAGGGCGTACGGCGTGAACTGCTGGAACAGGGGGTACTCCCCCGGTTCCACCTTGTGGAAAAAAAGGTTCTCGTTGAAGCCGTGAAGCCTGGCAGGCAGACCGTACGTGATGAAATGCACAGCGTAGCCGAGCCCGGCGAGCGATTTGCCGAGCTCCGTCGCGATGACCCCGCTCCCCCCGGGAGTCGGATAACAGACAATCCCTATGTTCGCCTTTTTCATGTCGTCAGACCGGCGCGGCTGTCGGCGCGTCACTCTCCGAACACACGAAGGTCGGCGAGCGCAATCGGCCCGGCCGCCCGGAACGGCTCGCCGAACCGGACGCCGATACGGCGCCCGTGCGCTCTCGAGCGCGCTTCGACGAAACCGATGAAGTCGGGTGAATTGAGCGGGGTGGACTCCCTTCGCTCTCCGGACAAGAACTGAGACCTGTGCGCAAGAATCGCTTTGATCTTGAGATCATGCACGGACGTCACATCCACAACGATGTGCGGCTCGAAATCCGTCCGGCCCGGGTAAACGAGCACGTGCGGAACACGCCACGCCGGCCGGGCGCGGCGGTAACCGTGGACACCCGAGAAATACAACGCCCGATCCATCAGCCGGCCGCCCGCTGCATGGTCCGGGTGTGGGTCGTCGCCGGACGGGATGAGAACGAGGTCCGGGCGTTCGTCTCGAAGACACCCCACGACGACGGCCGCCTGATCATCGCTCTCGCCCTGTATCCGCGTGTCGGGGAGATCGAGATTGAACCTCTTTCTCACACCCATGATCCTGGCCGCTTCAGCCGCTTCAGCCGCGCGTTCTTCCGGGGTCCCGTTGCTCGAAGACGTTCCCTTGGAACAATCGACGATGGATACGTCGTGCCCCTGCCGAACGGCGAGGATCACCGTTCCGCCGCAGCCGAGCTCCACATCGTCGGGATGGATGCCGAACGCGAGAACCTTCATGACGTCGAAGAATATACAATATGGTTGGTTCGACCGTCCAACAAATCGTCCACGTAGGTCGAACCGATCACGAGGAGATCTTGACAGCTTGGAGCGCCGCCGAAGAGACAAGGGACGAGCACCGAGAGTGTTCTCTCCTGCGGTTTTCCGCCGGGCCGGACGAGTGCCGCGAGGTCGGACAAAAAGACCCACCGCTCGAGCGCCATCGCTTTACCGACATCCGAGACCGACGCGGCCGACAGCGCCGCCCGGCTCTTGAGGTCGGACAATCTCGCTCTGATCCTCGACGCAGCTCTCTGCGGCGTACCCGCGTCGACTGCGCGCGAAAACCGATCCGCGGCCTCCGATACCTCCTTCTCGAACACATGTGCCGCCTCGCGAAGCGAGGGAGGCAGCGAACGCTCACAGATCGAACGGGCGAACCCCGGGGGATCCCTGAGCAACGCTTCGGCCCTCGGGAGGTCCGCCGCCTGGAGAATTGCGGCGAGCTCCGGAGGGACGAACGTCGCGATGAGCCTCGGGACGGGAACGGGCGAATGGACACCGAACCGCGTGTAGAGCGCGCTCATCTGGCACCGATACGCGATCTCGGCGGGGCCGAGGACTACGGCGATCGGTTTGAGCGCGAAGTCCTGAACCAGATTCCGCGCGATGACCCCCGGCGAACACCGCTCGACGGCGTTTCGCGCGGCGTCGATGAGCAGGGGACGGCGCTCGTGCGTCACGTTCTTCCGCACCCCGTTCTCGAGAAGAAAAATCCCGCTGTCGTCTCCGACGGTGAGTTGGGCGTGGTACCCCGATTGGCGAAGCCGCTCTCCCTCGCCGACGACCGTTCTCTTGATCTCGTCTTCGTGTGTGACGTAGTCGATAATCATCGGCTGGGCATGTCTGCGGACCGCGGGCGAACGTCCGTCCACGACGGCGAGCCCTCCCCCCGTGAGCGACACCAGGATCGCCGAGGCGTGCTCTCCGTGGTCCCTCGCCCCGTCGAACGCACCGTCCACAACCCCTGTCACAAAACCGCCGTTTTCGAACTCTTCGACAAAATACCGGACATTTTTCCACAACTGCCTCAACCACTCGACCTCGATGTCCCCGGTGGCCAGCCCCGCCCTGTGTGCCTGTTGTGGAATCATCGTCGAGATCGGCGTCGATTTTCTCGTGACGAGCGAGAGCCCGCGGATCTCCTGGAAATCGGTGTCGTCCCCGCCGCACCAGTACAGCGGGACGATCGGCCGGGAGGTTTTGTCCTCGAGGATGCGGGCGAGCGCTACCGCGGTGAGCACTTTGTAGAGCGCCAGAAGAGGTCCGCCGAAAGCCCCCGGCTGCTGCCCCGTCACAACGAAGAACGCCTCGCGCCGCCCGGCGGCGCGCACCTTGTCGAGCACGTCCTGGCGCGTTCCCAGACGCGCGCTGAGCGAAACGATCTCGTCCGCGACGTCCCTCCATGTCTCCCTGTTCTCGTCACGAGCACCGGCCTCGACCCTTTCGAGGGCCCCGAGCCAGAGATCCCCGCTTCGCGAAACGCCCATGAGATAAGGAGGGAGCCCCACGGAGGGGTGCCGGGAGAAATCGAGGAAAAGGCGCGTGAAACCTCCCACCGCCTCGAGACTCGTTCTTTCCAAAAACCGGGGCATATTCTGCACGTGAAAAGAGCCCGGCGCTCCGGAGTTCGGCGCCGCTATTTTTTTGCGATGATAATGACTCGCTCCGACACGCCTTCGACGAACGGGTTTCTCGCGTAGTCGCCGAAGATATTTTCGATGACGAACCCGACGCTTCTGAACATGATGAGAAGTTCTTCTTTGGTGTAGAGCCGCAAACGCTCCTCGACGTGTTCTTTCTTTGCCGTTCGCAAATCCGCGATCGTGGCGTGCTTCACGAGGTACTTGCCGTGTAGTTCGAGCCGCCTCTTCTCAACGATCTCGAAATCACCCCACTGGCGGCTCGATTCTTCGAGAAGATCAACGGAGATCCTCCCCGCGTTTATGAAATCGAAGAGAAACAACCCGCCCGGTTTGAGTACTCTGTGAATCTCTTTGAAGACGAGAAGGTTGTCCGTATCGATCGAGAAATAGCCGTAACTCGTGAACATGTTCCACACCCCCCCGACGCTCGCATCGAGGAGCGGAAGATGCCGCATGTCGCCCTGGACGAGACGGCCGGCGTGCCCCCACTCTTCTACAGAACTTCGCAGGAGGTAGTGCGAGAGGTCGAGCCCATAGGCTTCAAATCCTTTCCGAAGGAGCGATTCGACGTACCGGCCGTTCCCGGAGGCAAGATCCATAATGGGCGCTGTGTCGAGGAAATAGTCGCCGAATGCCTCGACGACCGCCATCGATTCATCGATATCCCTGTGCCCATAAAGCAAGGGGTACGTCCGGTCAAAAGCCACTTCGTACCATTCCACGTTTACTCCTTTGCCGGTTGTCCGGCGGAGTCGCTCAGACGTCGTTTTTCAAAAGCACTGTGTCGCGAAGAAATCTTTCGTCGTCCCGTTGCGGATACGTCTCGGTGTAGTGAAGACCGCGGCTTTCCTTTCGTTGTTGCGCGCATCGGATGATGAGCTCTCCGACGAGAACGATGTTTCTCAGCTCGAGGAGATCGAGGGTCAGACGACATTTCCAGTAGAGGTCTTCGACCGTGTTCTTGAGCTGGAGAATTCTCTGGAGAGCAATATCCAAGCGGCGGTCGCTCCGGACTATGCCCACATAGTCCCACATCAGCCGCCGGCACTCGTCCCAGTCGTGATCGAGAATGACAGGCTCTCCGAGTGACTCCGCGTGCTGCTCGTCCCACGGAAGCGGCTCCTCGATTCTCTCGCCGCGGAGCGAGTCGTCTTCGCTCACAAGCCGGGCTGCACGCCGGGCAAACACGACGGCCTCGAGGAGCGAGTTGCTCGCAAGACGGTTCGCGCCGTGGAGCCCTGTGTGGCTCACCTCGCCGAGCGCCAGAAGGTTCGGGAGCGAGGTCCTTCCCCACCCATCGACATCCACGCCCCCGCAGAAGTAGTGCGTGGCGGGCACCACGGGGATCGGCTCGACGGCGATGTCGATCCCAACACCAAGACAACTGTTGTAGATGAACGGAAACCGGGTCTTGAGGTCCTCACGGTTCAGGTGTGTCATGTCGAGGTAGACGCACTTCGACCCGGATGTCTTCATCTCGCGGTCGATCGCCCGCGCAACGACGTCCCGCGGGGCGAGATCCTTCTGCGGGTGATAGTCCTTCATGAAGGCGTACCCGTCGGCCCGCCGGAGGACGCCCCCCTCACCGCGAAGCGTCTCGGTGAGAAGAAACGATTTCGCCAACGGGTGATACAACCAGGTGGGATGAAACTGGACGAACTCGAGATTCGCCACGCGAGCCCCGGCCCTGTACGCGATGGCGAGCCCGTCGCCTGTGGCGACGTCAGGATTCGACGTGTAGATGTACACTTTCCCGGCGCCGCCGGTAGCCAGCACCGTCCGCTTCGAGGGCATCGCGTCGATCCGGCCGTGTTCGCCGTCGAGGACGTACGCCCCGTGTACGGCGCGCCGCGCTCCTTGGCGTCGGTTCTTGAGGTGCCTCTCGGTGACGAGCCCCACCGCCATCCGGTCTTCGCAGACCCGTATATTGGGGTGGGCACGGACTCGTTCCAGGAGAATCCGCTGTATCTCCTGACCCGTGAAATCACGGTAATGAACGATGCGGTTTGCCGAATGGCCCCCTTCCCGTCCCAGCGCCAGCTTCTCCCCCTGTTTCGAAAACTCGACACCGTAGTCCATGAGGTCTCCGATACACCCGGGTCCTTCCCTCACAACCATCTCCACCACGTCTTTCCGGCACAGCCCCGCCCCCACCGTCAACGTGTCCTCTATGTGGCTTTCGAAGGAGTCCTTCGGATCGACGACCGACGCGATGCCCCCTTGTGCGAACCATGTGTTCGAGTCGGAGGCTCCCCGCTTGGTGACGACAATGACCGTTCCGCGATCGGCGGCCCTCAAGGCAAAGAAAAGCCCCGCAACACCGCTACCCACAACGAGGAAATCAGATGTGTCCATCGCGGCAAATCGTGGTAAGAGGCCTCGGAACCGGAGCGACGAAAGGCGCATAATATGATAATCGACGGGGTTTTACGAATGCAACATCCAATAGGGCAAAACATGCAAGTTGCAAGTTGTAACGTCTCCCGGCGGGGCCGCGCGACCTGCCACCGGCTATCCGACGATTTCCTTTGATGATACGGGCATCCCTCCTCCGGGCACCTGGCACACACATTGCGTACGGGAGCCTTAGGTTCTCCGAATACACAGGCTTACAGCGAGGAGGTTGGTTTTCATGAACCGGAAACTCTTGGCGTTTGCAATCGTTGTCGGAATATTTGCGATTTTCGTGGCGAGCTGTGACAACGGCTCCGAAGAAAACCGCGCGGTCGTCATCGTATCGTCGATCAACGAGAACAGCCCGTTCTTCAGCGATGTGATCGAGCAGGGCGACACGCTTTGGGACCCATCGAGCCCCGGTACTCCTTGGGATATCGATGACTTCGTGACGGAGGACTACGTCCCGGTGACCTTCTACAACCGGCCGTACAACGATTTCACGACGACGGGCCCCGGAAAACCGCTCAGCGACTTCTTGATCACTCGGTACCGCGTTGAGTGGCGGATTGCGGCGGGAGGCACGGGTACGGCCCCCGCGACATTTGAGGGCGCGACGACTATTCAGGTCCCGTCGAACACACGAGTGACCGGCGCTATTTTGCTCGTTCCGTTCACGATCAAGAACGACCCCGCCCTCGTGGCGTTACAGTACTCCTCGACCGAATTCCTGAGCATAGCGCACATCACATTCTGGGGACATGAGGTAGGGACGGATCGAGAGCAGACCTTCGCGGCGGAACTGTCGGTGAACTTTGGAGACTGGATCATCGAAACCAAAAAGAAACAACTACAGCAACGGTAACTGGGCCCCATCCCCGAGCCAACCTCCTTCGGAGTTCGATCGGGCCGTTTTCTTGGACATGGGTCACGCGGAAGCCGCAGGCGACGCCTGCGGCTTTTCGCATGTACGCACGGGGTCTATACCCACGAGAGCGAGTTCCAAACGGGCGACCCACACGCGCGCCCGGGTCGGCCCCACATCGCGAAGCTTGACCCAGTCTTTCTCGGTCGTCACCAGACGGTCGATTCCGCGCCCATTCAGCAGCGCATCGATTCGCTGAATATCGTCCCGTGCGTAGCGGAAATGGTCGGGAAACCGAAGCGAAAGACCGATGGTGATTCCCGCGGCGGCGAGCGACGTCTCAAAACGGTGGGGACGCCCGACCGATGAGAGAACCGCCATCTGACCGGCGGGCCGCTCCGCCGGTTCTCCCGAAGGCGGCTCCAGGAACGACAGGTGGCGCCGTACGCCGAACACGGGGATCGGCCGCCCCACGGTCTCGCACACCCACCGGGTGAGACCGGCGAGATGCTCGTCCCGCTCGAGCGCGTTGAAACCGACCACGTCGGCGCGTCTCAGGGCGTTCGGGCGCTCCCGCAGGCTCCCCGAGGGCAGGATCCGCCCGTTACCCAGCGGGCGCTCAGCGTCGAGAAGAACGATGTCCACATCGCGCTCTACTCCCCATGTCTGAAAGCCGTCGTCGAGAACCACATGCGTCGGCTCGAACAGCGCGCAACCGACTTCGACCGCACGGCGGCGGTCCCCCGAGAATGCGAGCGGCACACCGGGACAACGCGCCAAGACCATCGCACCCTCGTCCCCAATCGCTTCGGCGAGACCGCCCGCATCGTCCCGGAGAACGCGGACAGCGGTCGAAACACGTCCCTTCAGCTCGGCGGACCGCGGGGCGAGCACGGTAACGGCGCTCAACGTCTCCGCCGCGCTCTTGTACCCCCTGCTCGCGACGAGGGGCCGATACCCCCGGCGGCCCAGCTCGTTTACGAGGTGGATCACGAAGGGCGTCTTCCCGTTTCCTCCCACTTCGAGATTCCCCACCGAAACCACGACGGCGCCGACATCGAGAGGTCGCCGGCGTCTGGTCCGGGCGGAGCGCACGGCGCCCGAGATTCTCTCATAAAGGAATGAAGCGGGTCGCATCGCGAGCGCGGGCGCCCCATCCGGGAGCGCGCGAAACAGACGCGCGCCGCCCCGCGGATAGACGATTTCGTAAGCTAGATCAGGCATTGGCGACATCGCGGTCGTTGGCATCCGTGATTTCACGGAGAATACGTTCGAGGTCGGCGCGTGCCGTCTCGAGATCCTCTGGACCGGCTTCGGGCGCGACCAAAACCGGTTTGCCGAAGCGAACGTAGACTGTCGTGAACGGTTTGGGGAACTCGAACGCGTCCCACGAGGAGAACACCCAGTGCGACTTCGAACTCACCGCAGCGGGGACCACAGGCGCCCCGCTGAGTTTGGAAATCTCGAGAGGCCCCGGTTTGACCTCGTACCTCGGCCCCTTTGGTCCGTCGACGGTGATCCCGAGGTCGAACCCCTCCTCGAGCCTGGCGACGAGTTCGCGGATCGCACGCGCCCCACCCCGCGTGCTCGACCCCCTTACGTGCCCAAAACCGAGCAGCCGTATTGTCTGCCCCATCAGCTCTCCATCCCTGTGCCCGCTGGCGAGTACTTGTATCGAACTGTTCCGGTAACGGTAACTCAGGGGTAGCATACGGCCGTGCCAGAACGCGAAGATCACGTGGGGCGCGTGCGCACGCGCTTCGTCGACGTATTCTTCCGCGATGATGCGGAACCGCCAGGAACATCCGATGATTCGAATCGCGTGGGCGCTGAGAAACGCCGCTATGCGCAGGCGCACGCTCATCTGCGGTCGAGGATTTGTTCGGACATCTCGGCCACGCGCCGGCAGCCCCCCTTGCCCGTGAGCATCGCACGGAGGCTTTTGAACCTGGCCACCATTTCCTCTCTACGGCCATCGTCGCCGAGCAGCGCCAACGCCGCTCGTGCAATGGGCTCCGGTTTGGCGCCGGCCTGTATGAACTCGGGGCAGACCTTTTCGTCCAGTATGATGTTCACGAGCCCGATGCTGCTTATTCTGACTAGCCGCCTGGCGATGAGAAAATTGAGCATCGACATCCGGTACACGACAACGAGCGGGGTTTCGCACAGCGCTCCCTCGAGCGTCGCTGTTCCGGACGCGACGAGGAGGAGCTTTGATCCCGCCATAATGTCGTGCGTCTTCTCCTCGATATCGACGTCTACCGCGTGCCGCGACACGATTTTCTCGTAGATCCGTCTGGGAACCGACGGACTCCGGCCCACCGAGAACCGGACACCCGTATCTCGCCTGCGAATCTCCGCCGCAGCGCAGAGCAGTATGGGAAGGATGCGTCGTACTTCGGAGGTGCGGCTCCCGGGAAGGAGCCCAACCCCCGATCGCGCCGATTGGGGACGCGGCTCGGGAAGGCTGTGATCCTCGACGAGCGGATGACCAACGAATTCGGCCGGAACCCCCTGTTCTCGGAAAAATCCTTCCTCGAACGGCAGGATTACCGCCATCCGGTCGACGACCTCGGCGAGTTTTCGCGCCCTGCCCTTTCCCCACGCCCACACCTGCGGACTGATGTAGTACAACACCGGGATCCCGGACTTCTTCGCGTGACCCGCGAGCCTCAGATTCAACCCCGGATAGTCGACCGGTATGAACAGATCCACGCCGTCGTCGAGGACTTTTTTCAAACCGCGCTCGAGTTTCACGAGCCTGGGGAATTTAGTCACCACACCGGAGAAACCGATGATCGCATAGTCTTCAATGTGATAGAGGACCGTCGCGCCGGCCTCAGCCAGTCGCTGTCCTCCGAATGCGAGTATCTTCGCTCCCGGGAAACTCCTGAGGAGCTCCCCCACGAGCCTGGCCGCGTGCAGGTCACCACTGGCCTCTCCGCAGGTAATGAGTATCGTGGGAGTTTGTCGCATACGCGTCCGTCCGGGAACGAGGCGAGTCGCACGCGAGCCGCTCTGCGTCCCGCAGGGGGCTCAGCGCCTCTGGTTGTTCTCGACGATCCGTTGGATCTCTGCGGCGAGCCTGAGGGCCTTGAGACCGTCTTCACCGGTCACGGCAGGCTCGGTGTCATCGAGGATGCTCTGGCAAAACGACCGGAGCTCGTTGAAAAGCGGTTCCTCTCCTTCAATCGTCGTCTCCTCGATCTTCAGGAAATCCTGCAGCGTGACGTCCTCCAGTTTTCCTTTTTTTTGTCTGAGCATTTCCACACCGCGATCGTAAGAATCCCCTTTCTGGACGTGTTTGATCTTTCCCTCGTAAAGATCGATCGAGAGGTATCGGCTCTGCGAAAAAATGCGTACCTTGCGCATGGGCTCGAGAGACACGCGGCTCGCCGTCAGGTTGGCGACGCACCCGTCGTCGTACTCAAGACGGGCGTTCACGATATCGGGAGCGCTGGTGAGCACCCCCGCTCCCTTGGCGCGGATATCCACGGGGAGCTTCCCGAGAAAGTAGATCAAAAGGTCGATGTCGTGGATCATGAGATCCATGATCACCGATACGTCGATCCCGCGGGGGGTAAACGGAGCCAGCCGGTGGATCTCGATGAAGGAGGGCGAATCGATGTAGGGACGGCACGCCTTGATCGCTTCGTTGAACCGCTCCACATGACCGATCTGAAGAACGCGGCCGGTTCGCGCGGCGGCTTCGATAATACGTTCGGCTTGCTCGACCGACGCCGCCATCGGTTTTTCGAGGAACACGTGCTTCCCCGCTTCGAGGGCGGCGAGCGCAACCTCGGCGTGGCTCACGGTGGGAACGACGACGCTCACCGTGTCGACCGCGCCGAGAAGCGCCTCCATGCTGGCAAACGCCTCCGCGCCGAACTCACGCGCCGCCAGACGCGATTTCTCCTCGATGATGTCGTAACACCCGACAAGCTCGACCTGGGGGATCCGCTTGAAAACACGGACGTGCTGTCTGCCGAGCCTCCCTGTTCCGATTACACCGACTCTCGGTCCCACAACTACCTCCTGGACGCCGGAAAAACACGTTGTTCAAAAAGGGTACGAGGGGGGCGTGAGGCGAACGCCGAAAAACTACTTGGTGATGCCCCGCTTGGTCGTCTCGAGAAAGTCCACGAGGATCTTTCTTTCGGGATCCTCGAAGTCTCCGTTCCTGAGGTGCTCGAGCGTCTGGGAGACGTTGAAATCGCTCCGGTAGAGAAGGATGTACATCCTCTTGATCATCGCGCGCCGGGCCGTCGAAAACCCGCGGCGTTCCAGACCAACACTGTTGACGCCGTACACCCTGCTCGGGTTACCCGCGGCTTTGACGAACGGCGGGATATCCCTCACGATCCGGCTCCCACCTCCCACGAACGCGTACTTCCCGATCGACACGAACTGTTGGACCCCCGTCACGCCGCCGATCGACACGTAGTCGTCGAGCTTGACGTGCCCCCCGAGGTGGACCGAGTTCGCTAGAATAACTTCGTCACCGACCACGCAGTCGTGCGCGATGTGGGCGTACGCCATCAGAAAACACCGCGAGCCGATCCTCGTTGCCCCTGCGTCCCCCGTCCCACGGTGCACTGTGACGAACTCCCTGAAGATGTTGTCATCGCCGATTTCCACACGTGTGGCTTGACCCTGGTACTTCAGATCCTGCGGCGGGGTACCGATGCTCGCCCCGTGGTGAAACACGTTGTTCTTGCCGACCATTGTGTGCCCCTCGATGAGTACGTTGGTCCCGACGACGCAACCGTCGCCCATCACCACGTGCTCACCGATCACGCTGTAAGGTCCGATCTTCACCCGCTCGCCGATCTTCGCCCACGCATGAACGATCGCCGTGGGATGGAACTCCGAATTGATATCGATATGCTTCACGTTGTATCTCTCTCGCACCGCCGGTCCCGGCCGCGGCGGTGGCCCTTTCTCCGCGGGACGCTCACCTTTCCACCATGCTCGCCAGAAGCTCCGCCTCGGCGACGAGGTCGTCGCCTACGTACGCGTACGCTTGCATCTTGCAGACCCGCATCTTGAGTGCCACCAGCTCGACTTCGAACCGGAGCTGATCGCCGGGAAGAACGGGTTTTCTGAAACGCGCCTTGTCTATTCTGGTGAAGTAAAGGAGGTAGTTGTCTGGGTTGTCAACGGTATTCAGGAGCATGATCCCGCCGACCTGAGCCATCGCTTCGATGATCAGCACCGCGGGCATGATCGGGTGACCGGGGAAATGACCAACGAAGAATGGTTCGTTGATGGTGACGTTCTTTATGCCCACGACCCTCTTGCCGTCCTCGAGTTCGAGGATCTTGTCGACGAGAAGGAACGGATACCTGTGCGGTATGATCTTTTGGATGAGATTGATGTCCCATTGCCCCGTCCGGCTCCCCGTGCGGTCACGCATCTTCCTCTCCTTCAGTTTCCACAGCTCTTTGACGAACTCGATGTTGGACATGTGGCCCGACCTCACAGCGTGGACGTGCCCTTTGATCGGCACGCCCACGAGAGACAGGTCCCCGATGAGATCGAGCACCTTGTGACGAACGCACTCGTCGGGGAAGCGCATCGGCTCGTCGTTGACCATTCCGCCGTCGTTGAAAACGATCACGTTGCTCAGGCTGCCCCCTTTGGCGAGCCCCATTTTCCGGAGGGTCTCGACGTCTTCCTCGAGAATGAACGTCCTCGCCCGGGAGAGCTCTTTCTCGAACACCTCCGGGGTCACCGCGAACGTAGCGTACTGTGTCCCGATGTGTTTGTTTGCGTACTTTATCGTGAAACTCACACGAAATGTGTCGTCCGGAACGGCGACGAGTTCGACGTCGCCGCTCTTGAAAACGACGGGGCGGTCGATTTCCAGGACGCGGCACGGCGCCCCCTGGGCCACGAACCCCGCTTCTTTGAGCGGGCGCACAAAGAACTCGCAGCTCCCGTCTTCGGGCTCCGGCGGCTCGCTCGATGAGATCTCGACGGTCAAGTTGTCGATTTCGAGACCGTAGCACGCAGCGAGTAGGTGCTCGACGGTGTGGATGGACACGTCCCCCCGCTGGAGCGACGTGTTCCGGCAGGCCGACTTTTCCCGCGCGAGACTGGTGACGTTGGCGGGTATCTCGACGGGCTCTTCGAGGTCGGTTCTGACGAACCTGATACCAGCGTCGGGCGGGGCGGGTTTGAAGCGCAGCACCACCTCGTCTCCCGTGTGAAGTCCCCGGCCGGACAGGGAAAACTCCCTACCGATCGTCCTCTGTTGTCTCACCATCCCCGTCTTCCTTTTCGAGTTCCGCGATCTTTGCTTCGGCCGCCTTCAACCGCTCGAAGAGCTCGGGAAGCCTCGCCGTATACGCCAGGAGCCGCCGCGCGAGCCCGTGTTCCCTCGCGGGGTACCCGGAAACGGTCATTCCGGGTGGAATCGACTTCGTTACGCCGCCCTGCCCACCGACGATGACGCCGTCTCCAACCTTTATGTGCCCCGCGAACCCGACCTGTCCGGCCGCGGTCACACGTTCACCGAGCTCCGCGCTCCCGGAGAGCCCTACCTGCCCGGCGAGTATCGAATTCCTTCCGACCACGCAGTTGTGCGCGATCTGAACGAGGTTGTCGATCTTCGTTCCCCGGCAGATGCGCGTAACGGCCGTTGTCGCGCGGTCGATGGTGGTGTTCGCGCCGATCTCGACGTCGTCTTCGATGATGACCCTCCCGATCTGCGGGACCTTTACCTGCCGCTCGCCGTCCCACACGAACCCGAAACCGTCCGCCCCGATCACGGCGCCCGGGTGGAGGATCACACGATCCCCGATCTCGCACGCTTCCCGTATCGTCACGTTCGGGTAGATCAAGCAGTCTTCCCCGATCACCACACGGTCGCCGACGAACGCCCCGAAGAGGATCCGCGTACCCGAGCCGATCCGCGCGTCCCGTCCGATACAGCAGAAGGGTCCGATCCGCACATTCTCGCCCAAGACCGCCGCGGGGTCAACCAGAGCCGATTCGTGCACGCCTTCTCCCGCGTCAGCGTCCGTCGAAACCGCAAAGAGATCCAGCACCTTGACGAAAGCAAGATAGGGCTTGTCGGTCACGATCGAAGGGAGGCCGCACGCCACTCCGCTCGCCCTGATGACCGCAGAGGCGCGAGTCGACGCCACGAACTCCTCGTACTTCGCCTCGGCGACGACCGTGATGTCCCCTTCGCGGGCTTCTCTGATCCCCGCAACGCCGCTGATGGAGACTCCCCCGTCGCCCGCTACTTCACCGCGGACGAGTTCCGACAGCTCTCTCAGGGTATAGGTCCTCTGGCTCAAAGCTGCCTCTACTGACCGACCTTATTGAGTTCTTCGAGCAGGCGGTCGGTCAAATCAAAATCCTTCTTTGCATAGATGATGTTCGCGTTGGCGATATCGAACACGAGGCTGTACCCCTCTTGCTCGGAGAGCCGCTCGAGGATCTTGTTTATCCTTCCCACGATCGGCTGTGTGAGTTCTTTGTTCCGCTTCGCCGCGTTCCCCTCTTCGCCGAAAGTCTCCGAGACGAAACGCTGGTATTCTTCGAGCTTCCTGTCGAGTTCCAGCTTCTTCTCCTTCTGCTTCTCCTCGGAGAGCATCAGACTCTGCGCCCGCAACTCCTCCTGGAGCTTCGCGATCTCCTGCTCCTTGGTGGCTGCTTCAGCTTTCCACTGGTCGACTTCTTTTTTGTAGAGCCGTTCGGCCTCCTGCGTTTCGCGGAACTCGGCGAAGATGCGCTGCGAATCGATATACCCGATCTTGAGCTTGAATTCCTGTGCCTGAACGGCCGCAAAGGCAAGCGCAACAGCAAACCCCGTAAACATCAAGACCGCAGAAACACGGTGCGTATTCAGATTCATACGAGCACGCTCCTTTTGAACAACCCACTCGAACTAGAACCCTGCGCCGAGCGTCAGATGGGGTTCCCATCCGGCGCCCCCGATCTTGTCAAAACCATAACCGTAGTCGAATCCGATCGTACCCAACATGGGCAACTCGATCCGGATCCCGAGGCCCACTCCCTTGTCCATGTCGAGGGGGTTTGCCCCTCGAAAACTGTTCCACGTATTGCCGCTATCGAAGAATACGAGCCCCGTCATGCTCTGCGCCAGGGGAATAGATAGCTCGTATGTGAGCGTTTGCATGAAGCGGCCCCCCAGATACAGCGGATTGCCCTTGGGCACGATTTCGTAGAAATCGTAGCCGCGTACCCCGTACAGACGGTTGCCGCCCAGTCTGTACCTCTCGTAATCGGGCACCAAGGATGCCGTGCCGTAACCGTCCAGAACGCCGACCCCGTACCCAAACTCGAACACGAGCTTCCAGAACAGAGTCTCGTACCAGTGGAAAGTGGCTTCGTACCTCTGGAAAGTCACATCGCCTCCCAGGAATGTCCCCCCGTTGAGTTCCGCGGTGAGCGACGAGCGGGTGCCCATTGCCGGGCGGAATGGGTTATCGGTCGAATTCCTCAACAACGTCAGCGCCACAGAACTCGTTCTCTGCGGCCATTGGGTCGACAGGAGCGGGCCCACGTATCCGCGCGAAAAATTGGTCAGCTCGATCCACTCGTAACGGTATCTCACGAACGCGGAGGTGTAGTCGAACCACGGGAACGGTCGCCCGACGCGAACCGACACGCCCCGGCGCCGGTCGCTGTAAAACTGCTGGCGGACCTGGTCCTGAAGACGGTTGAACACGTTCATGGAAAGCTCGGTGGGTGTCCCGAAGAGCCACGGTTCGGTGAAGTTGAGGTCGACGTTCTGTCGGGTCTTGGAGAACTCCCAGTTCATCCCCACCGTCTGACCCTTGCCCATGAAGTTCGTTTCGGCGATTCCGATGAAGCCGCTGATCGAGTTGAGCGAGGAAAAACCCGCTCCGAGCCTGAACTGACCGGTCTGTTTCTCTTGCACCTTGAGCGTGATGTCGATGTCCCCTTCTTCGTTCGCGGGCTTTATGACCGGTTCGGGCGGCGCGCTGAAAAACCCGAGGCTAAACACATCTCGGAGAGAGCGGATCAGACGCGGCCTCAAGAAAACGTCGCCAGGGTTGAGGATGAGCTCCCGGCGGATGACTTTCTCGGAAGTCTTCGTATTCCCCGCGATGTTGATCTCGTTGATGTGGGCGGGCTTGCCCTCTGTGATCTCGAACTCGACATCGATCGCGTCGCCCGAGATTTTCTTGTCCGGGCCCACCGTACCGTAGATGTACCCGCGGTCCCAGTAGAGCTCGCTGATCCCCTGTTGGATGTTGGTGAATTCCGTGTCGTTGAATACGTCGCCCTTTTTGAAGGTCACCTTCGCGGCGATCTGGTCATCGCGAAAGATCGTGTTGCCCTTCCACTTGATGTTGCCGGCCTTGTAGCGGATGCCCTCCGAGAGTGTGATGAAAATATCGAGCCCTTTGCCGTCCTTCGAAAAAACAAGCTCCTTGTTCGTGACTTCGACGTCGAGAAAACCCCGCTCGCGGTACAGCGTCGCGATTCGCGCCATATCCTCGTCGAGGACCTTGGGTTTGAAATCCGCGCCCCTGAACCACCGGTCCTCCTTTATTTCCACGACGTGTTTGATCTCGTCGGAATCAAGAGAGTGGTTGCCAAAGAAATCGACGTGTTTGACCGATACCTTCTGCCCTTCGTCGATTTCGTAAACGAGAATGTTCCGCGTGCGTTTGGTGTCCTTGTCGCGCTCCACCTTGACCTCGTCCTTGACGGATACCCGGTAGTACCCCTTCTCCCGGCAGAGATCCTCGATGGCCCGGTGGTCGTTGCGGAGAAGCGAGGGTCTGATGAAGGTGCCGTCCTTCACCGTCGTCGCTTGTCGAAGATCCTCGTCTTTGACGTGTTTGTTCCCCTCGAAACGCACCTCGTCGACTTTTTCGTATTCCTTCACGACGAACTTCAAAACGACCTGACCTCCCCGAACCTCCTTGAACCCCTGGACATCCGCGAATTCTCTGGTCGCGAAAAGGTTTTTGATGGCCTCGGTGAGAACCTGGTCCGTGTAGGGGTCTCCGGCGTCGAGCCGTATGATCCTGCGGATCGTTTCCTCGGATACCTGCGTGTTGCCATGGATTTCAACCGCCTGAACAGTCTGGGCGGCGACCTCGAAACAAAACAGGTGCAAAACAACCATGCACCCGGTTATCACGGCGAACGCATTTTTCATGATCCAGTGTCCCAGGAACGATGGGATCGTAGCACACCCCCTCCAGGGTGTAAACAAAAACCCCGGAATCACGCTCCAGGGGAAAGACGCAACCATTTGCTAATAAACAAAATAGAAAACAGGGGCAGGCAAACGCCAGCTTATTTTGTCTCGCTCGGCTCGGTAACGACCTGAAAATCCAACGCGTCGTCCTTGACGCCCACCTGGATCTCCGCGTCTTTCTTGAGCCCTTTCCTCAGAAGAAGCTCGCTCAGCGGATCCTCCAAATACCTCTGGATCGCCCGCCGGAGAGGTCGGGCGCCGAGAGACGGGTCGAACCCTTTGTCCATGAGGAACCGTTTCGATTCGTCGTTGAATTCCACACGCAACTCAAAAGATCTCAACCGCTTGATGAAATCCCCGAGCATGATCTCGACGACGGTCTCCATATCCTTTTTGTCGAGCGTTCTGAAAACGACAATCTCATCGAGTCGGTTCAAAAACTCAGGGTTGAAGGATTTTTTGAGGTTTTCCAGAAGCTTCCCCTTCATCGTTTTGTACGCGGAATCCGTTCCTTCGAGCCCGAACCCCATCCCTCGGCCCCCCTTGGACTCCATGGTCCCCACGTTCGAAGTCATGATCAACACGGTGTTCCGGAAATCCACCCTGCGTCCGTAGTTGTCCGTCAAGGCGCCGTCGTCCATCACTTGCAGCATGATGTTGAACACATCAGAATGGGCTTTCTCGATCTCATCCAAAAGAATTACCGAATAAGGTCTGTGGCGCACTTTCTCCGTGAGCTGCCCGCCCTCGTCGTAGCCCACGTACCCCGGGGGTGCCCCGATAAGCCGGGATACAGAGAACTTCTCCATGTATTCCGACATATCGAGACGGATCAGCGCCTCGTCGGACTCGAAGAGGACTTGCGAAAGAGCCCGGGCGAGCTCGGTCTTGCCCACCCCCGTGGGACCGAGAAAGATGAAACTCCCGATGGGACGTCTTGGATCCCGCAGACCCGCGCGGTTCCGCCGCACCGCCTTGGCGAGCGCTTGGACCGCTTCCTCCTGACCGACGACTCTCTTGCGGAGCGCCTCTTCGAGCTTCAACAGCTTCTCCGTCTCCTCCTGCTCGACCTCCGAAACGGGGATCCCGGTCATCGACGCGACGACACGCGCGATGTCCACGGCCGTGACGATCGTTTCCTTCACCTGTTTGGTTTCGTTCCAGGTTTTCCTCATCTCCTGGAGTCTCTTTCTCAGTTCCTTTTCCTTGTCTCTGAAGCTTGCCGCCTTCTCGAATTCCTGCGCTTGGATCGCCGACTCCTTCTCGCGGCAGAGCTCCTCGATTTGCGTCTCGAGATCCTGCAGCTCGGTCGGAGCGGTAACCACGCCGAGCCTTGCCCTCGACCCGGCCTCGTCGATGAGATCGATGGCCTTGTCGGGGAGATAGCGTTCGTGTATGTACCTCTGCGAGAAATAAACGGCCGCGCGAACCGCGTCGTCCCCTATTTTCACGCGGTGGTGCGCCTCGTACTTGTCGCGAAGCCCAAATATGATTTTGATCGTTTCCTCTTCCGTCGGCGGATTGATGAGAATCGGCTGGAAGCGCCGCTCCAGCGCGCCGTCCTTTTCGATGTGCTTGCGGAACTCATCGAGTGTCGTCGCGCCGATGCACCTGAACTCGCCCCGAGAGAGAGCCGGTTTGAGCATGTTCGACGCGTCGATCGCCCCCTCGGCTCCTCCGGCTCCGACGATGGTGTGAACCTCGTCTATGAAAATGATCACGTCTTCAGCGTCGCGGATCTCGTTGATGATCGATTTGAGACGTTCCTCGAACTGACCGCGGTACTTCGTCCCCGCGACGACGGAGGCCAGATCGAGGGTGCAGATCCGCTTGTCCTTGAGGATTTCGGGGACCTTGTTTTCTACGATCTGTTGCGCGAGCCCCTCGGCGATCGCTGTTTTTCCGACACCCGGCTCTCCTATGAGGATCGGGTTGTTCTTTTTCCGGCGGCTCAAAACCTGGATCACGCGCTCGATTTCGGTCTCGCGGCCGATGACCGGGTCGAGCTTGTTCTCGCGCGCGAGCTGGTTGAGATCCCGGCCGAACTGATCGAGATTCGGTGTCTCGCTCTTCTCCTTCTTTGTCTTCCTCGCCTTCATCGTCGTCGAGGAACCGAGGAGGCGGAGAACCTCTTCCCTCACCCGCTTCCGATCCACGCCGAGCTCCGCGAGTACCTGCGCAGCCACGCCCTCGCCCTCGCGGATGAGACCCAGAAGGAGGTGTTCGGTCCCGACGTAGTTGTGACCGAGGAGCCGGGCTTCCTCGATCGCAAGCTCGAGCACGCGTTTGGCCCGCGGCGTAAACGGGATCTCGCCGACGATGAGCGACGGTCCGGTACCCTTGACCATGCTCTCCACGGCTTGTTGAATCTGCTCGAAGTCCAGTTCGAGCTTGTTCAGTACTTTGGCCGCAATACCCTCACCTTCGCGGACGATCCCAAGGAGAAGATGCTCCGTGCCGATGTAGTCGTGCTGGAGACGATTCGCCTCGTCCCGGGCGTAGTAGATTACACGTCTGACTCGATCGGTAAAACGGTCGTGCATCAACAATCATCCTCCTGATCGCCCATCACTTCGGAAAGGTTTTTGCGTATGAGGGTGGCGCGCGCCTCGTCCCGCTCGCGGGGCTCCATCGAACGTCCCTCGAGCGTCTGGAGATGCGCGGGCTGTATGTAGACCAATAACTCGTTGAGCGTCTTCATCGGCACATCCTTGATCAACCCCACCCCCACTCCCAACCTCACGGCCGATATCAGGCTCAGCGCCTCTTTGGAGCTGACGCTTCGGGAGTAACAGAGCAACCCGTAGGCTCGCCACACCTTATCTTCCAGCAAGCTTCGTGCCTTGCGAAAGAGCATTTCCCGGGCTCTGCGTTCGAACCGCATCAGCCGGACCACCATCTCCCTGAGATTGCTGATGATCACGCTTTCCGGGGTCCCCAGCGCGGCGCTGTTGGACAGTTGGAAAAAATTCCCCATGACCTCGGTACCCTCCCCGTAGAGCCCGCGGATCGAGTGGTGGAGCTGGCGGAGGCTGTCGAGGAGCTTGTGAATCTCCTTGGTGTGTACGAGACCGGGCAAATGGATGAGAACCGACGCCCGGAGTCCCGTGCCGAGGTTCGTCGGACAAGCCGTGAGATATCCAAACCGCTCGCTGTACGCGAACTCGACCTGGCCGGAAAGCTCGTTCTCCAGCCGGTCTGCAAGATCGTGCGCCTTGGCCAGCTCGAGCCCCGACGAGAAGGCCTGGATCCGGAGGTGGTCCTCCTCGTTGATCATCAGGCAGAGCTCTTCGGTGGGGTTCACCATCAGTCCCCGGTTCGACGAGTTGAACAAAAACTCCCGGCTCACCAGGTGCCGCTCGGCGAGAAACTGTCTGTCGAGTGTCGACACGTTTCCCATGTCAAAAAACTCACTGCCGCCGAAGAGGGTCGTGCCGGCCGCCGCCGAACGCGTGTGCCCCAGAATCGCCGAGAGCTCGTCGGCGGGACCATTGTGCGTGAACCGCCGTTTATCGAGGTTTCGCGCGATCCGGATCCGGCTCGAGAGAATGATCTCGTTTTCTTCGCCGGAGCCGTCGAGCCACTTCGCCGGTCTGTTGATCAGATCCCTCACCTGCATGTCAGGACTCCTCCACCCTGCTCTCCAGCTCCTTGATCCGGTCGCGGAGTTTGGCGGCCTCCTCGAACTCCTCTTTCTCCACCGCGCGAACCAGCTCTTCTTTCAGGTCCATGAGTTCCCTGCGGATCAGCGCCTTTGGCCCTACCTGTCTCGGACTTTTCCCCTGGTGCTGCGTGCTCCCGTGGAGCTGTCTGACCAGAACGATCAACTGCGCTTCGAACGCCCGGTAGCACTCGGAACACCCGAACCGCCCCATCTTCTTGAAGTCCGAATACGTGTACCCGCAATGGGGGCAGCGGACCTTCCCGATCTTGTCCGACTGCGCCTCCACCGTCGAATCCCACACCCCCGCGACGAGATCACCCAACCCGTAGCTCCCCCCACTCTTGACGTCGAGTCCCTTCTCCCCGGCGCACTCCACGCAAAGATCCATCGTCACCATGTTGTGGTTGACAACCTCGGTGTAGTGGATCTTCGCCGCTCGTTTACCACATGATTCACACATCAACGGCATCGCACGTCCCTGCTTCTGCTTCCCGCCTGTCCTAGCAAGTTCCGCACCGGCGCGGGGCGGCGCCGCCGCCCGCCCGGCCGGCCGAGCATTCCCCACGGCTCACCCCGTCATCTCGCGGAGCTTACCGCCCTCGAGAACCACAACGCGGCTGGCAAAACGGGAGAAGTCTCTCTTATGCGTCACCACTACGAACGTCTTCGCCTCATGGGCGGAGAGTTCGCCCATGAGCTGGTGAAGTTCCTCGCTCGCCACGTCGTCGAGGTTCCCCGTCGGCTCGTCCGCCAGTATCACCTCGGGGTTGTTCGTCAGTGCTCGCGCTACCGCTACGCGCTGCTGCTCGCCGCCGGAGAGCTCGCCCGGTTTGTGGAAGAGCCGGTCCTTCAAACCGACCCGTTCGAGGAGGACCCTTGCGCGTTCGTGCGACTCACCCCAGGACTCCCCGCCGATCAGGCTCGGCATCATAACGTTTTCCAAGGCGGTGAACTCCGGGAGGAGGAAATGGAACTGGAACACAAACCCGATCACACGGTTACGGAGATCGTTGAGTTCCTTCTGCGTCAGGGCATCGATCACCCTGCCGTTGATTTTTATCGACCCGCTATCGGGTTTGTCGAGCGAGCCCAGAATCTGGAGCAGCGTGCTTTTTCCGACGCCCGAGGCGCCGACGATCGAAAGGATCTCCCCTTGTTTCACCGCCAGGTCGAGACTCTTGAGCACCTCGATCTTTCCCTTGGTTCCCTCGAAACTCTTTGTCAATCCGGTTGCTTCGAGGACGAAGGTCTCACCCATGAATTTAATCTCCCTCTGACGAAAACTCAAGCCTCTCGAAATCCGCGGGACTCTTCCGTCACGACGACGGTACGCCTCCGGCGGGTGGCGGTTCACTCGTTTCGGATCGCCTCCACGGGGAGCAGCTTGCTCGCTTCCCAGCTTGGATAAACCGTTGCCAGGAAACATATAAGGATCGCACTCCCGCATACCGCCGCGAGGTCCTGCCACTGAACGAGAACGGGGAGGGTCTTGATGAAGTAGACATCGCCGGGCAGATCGAGTTTTATGCGGTCGAGGATGACGCACGTCACGTACCCGGCGACAAGCCCACCCAGCGTACCAAACACCCCGATGACGGTGCCCTCGAGCATGAAGATCGACATCACGCCGTACGACGGCGCCCCCATCGCCTTGAGAATCCCGATCTCTTTGCGCTTCTCCATGATCACCATCGTGAGCATACCCACGAGGTTGAAGGCGGCGACGAGTATGATGAGAGTGAGCATCAAGAACATCAGGATCTTCTCGATTTTCATGTAACTGAAGAGATTCTGGTTCATGTTGATCCAGTTGTTCGTCCCGTAGTGCTGGAGCGGCAGCGTTTGTTGGATCGCCTCGTCGACCTCCTGGGCCTTGTAAATGTCGTCGAGCTTAATGCTGTAACCGCGAAGTGCCGTTTCGAAATCGAAGAGTTCATCGGCATCCTTGATGTCCATGTACACGAACCGCGAGTCGAACTCGTACATCCCGCTGTTGAAGAAACCGAGAACCCGGCACTTCCTCACCACCGGTTCCACCTCCGCCACGTGGATCGTGGATGGAGCGGTGACGAGCCCGATTTCCTCACCGAGCCCCACGTGAAGATCCAGCGCGAGATCGAGCCCCAGGACGACACCGGAGTGGGGTTCCTTGTCCTCGAAGAAGCCCGTGTCGAAAGACTCGATCGGGGGCTTGATGCTGTCTATCACGCTCGAAACGAGCGCCTCTTTCGCAAGGTCGATCCCTTTGACGACGACACCGGAGATCCGCGTCCGGCGCCCGGGGATGACCTCGTAGGCGAGAAGCGCCTCCGACCGGACGAACGGCGCAATCGCCTCGACGTGAGGCTGTTTGCGGAGAACATCCACGAGCGTGTCTGCGTGCGCCCAGGCTTCCTCGTGCCGCATGTACACGACGACGTTCGTGTTGAATGCGACGATCCGCTGGCGGAGTTCGGTCTCGAAGCCGTTGATCACGGAGAGGACGATAACCAGAGTCATGACCCCCACGAACACGCCTCCGACGGCGATCGTCGTGATACGAGACACCAGCGCCGAACGCCGTTTGGTCTCGAGATACCTTTTGGCGATGAAAAACGGATAGTTCATCGTTGCGGCCCTACTCAGGCCTCATCTGGGGAAAGAACAGGACGTCGCGTATCGATCGGGTGTTCGTGAAGATCATCGTCAGGCGATCCACGCCGAGCCCCAACCCCGCCGCCGGCGGCATTCCGTACTCGAGCGCGCGCAGGTAATCCTCGTCCACGACATGCGCCTCTTCGTCTCCTCTGCTTTTCATCAAGGCCTGCTCCTCGAAACGGGTCCTCTGCTCCAGAGGGTCGTTCAACTCGGAGAAAGCGTTTCCCACCTCGAACCCGCCGATGAAAGGTTCGAACCGCTCTACGAGCCCCTCGATGGACCGGTGGTTTTTTGCGAGCGGAGAGAGAGCCTTGGGATAGTCGTACACGAACGTCGGTTCGATGAGCGTCGGCTCCACCGCTTCTCCGAAAATGAGATCGAGCCCCTTGGCTGGCGACGTTACTTTTGCCAGATCGATCTTCAGTCTCGAGGCGGCATCGAGAATGTCTTCCTCGTTCATCGCGCGAAAATCCCGCCCCGTGGCTTTTTCCAGCGCATCGAAAAACTGGACACGGCTCCATGGCCGGTTGAAATCGATCTCCTCCCCCCCGTACGTGAGCTTCCCGTCTTTTGTGAGCTCTCCGGCAACGACCCGCATCATATCCTCGACCATGCCCATGTAATCCATGTAATCTTCGTACGCCGAATAACACTCCATCATCGTGAACTCGGGGTTGTGAGACCGGTCGATTCCCTCGTTCCGGAAGTCCTTGGAAAACTCGAACACCTTCTCGAGACCGCCGACGAGAAGCCGCTTCAGGTAGAGTTCGTCGGCGATCCGAAGGTACAGGTTCATATCGAGAGCGTTGTGATGGGTGAGAAACGGCCGCGCCGCGGCGCCGCCGTAGACCGGCTGGAGGATCGGCGTCTCCACCTCGAGGTATCCGCGGCCGATGAGGTACTGCCTCAGCACCCCGATGAGCCGCGACCGCTTGAAAAACACGTCACGCACCTGGGGATTGACGATGAGATCGACGTAGCGCTGCCGGTACCTGAGCTCCTTGTCCTGGAGCCCGTGCCACTTTTCCGGGAGAGGTCTCAAGGCCTTGGCGAGGACGCTGAACTCGGCGACCCTCACAGTGAGTTCGTTCGTCTTCGTCCGAAAGACCGTCCCCCTTATCCCCAGAATGTCCCCGACTTCGAGCAGCCTGAGATGACCGTAGGCCTCGTCCCCCACGGCGTCCTGCCGGATGTAGAACTGAATCCGACCCGTTCTGTCCTCGATGTGTCCAAAGGTCGTCTTTCCGTGCTCACGGAGCGCCATCATCCGTCCGGCAAGCGCCACAACGGCGGCCGACTCCGCGAGCTGCCTTTCGGCCCCCACGACCTCATCCACGTGGTGGCTCGCGTCGAAGCCGTAGGGGTACGGCTGCACCCCCGCCGCGCGAAGACCGTTGAGCTTTTCGATGCGCAGCGCTCGGAGCTTCTCAAACCCTTCGACCCGGGTCTCCTGCGACTCTTCCATATCACTCCTCTTGGGCAACCGGGCGGCGAAATCGGTCAAGACTAGGTAATCGTTTTTCCCGTTGTCAAGCCCTAGTTGCGGCTCGAGTACTTATGGAGGTAGGCCTCGACGAACTCATCGATGTCGCCGTCGAGAACCCTCTGCACGTCGGAGATTTGAAACGCCGTCCGGTGATCTTTCACCAGCGTGTAGGGATGGATCACGTACGAACGGATCTGGCTGCCCCACGCGATCTCCTTCTGGCTCTCGATCATCTTCGACAGCTTCGCGCGTTTCTCCTCGAGCTTGAGGGCGTAGAGCCGGGCCCGAAGGATCTTCATCGCGTTGTCTCTGTTCCGGTGTTGAGATCTCTCGCTTTGACATTGGACTACGAGACCCGTCGGCAGATGGGTGATCCGGACGGCGCTGTCCGTCTTGTTCACGTGCTGTCCGCCCGCCCCGCTGGCGCGGTAGGTGTCCACTCTGAGGTCATCGTCTTTGATCTCCACTTCGACGTTGCTCTCGATCTCGGGGTAGATGAACACCGATGCGAAAGACGTGTGCCTGCGGTGCGCCGCGTCGAAAGGCGACAGACGAACGAGGCGGTGGACGCCGCTCTCCGACTTGAGAGTGCCGTACGCGTTCGTTCCTTTGATTTCCATGGAGACGCTCTTTATCCCCGCTTCCTCGCCTGGCAAAAGATCGAGGATACGCGCGTCGAACCCCTTGCCTTCGCAAAACCGCTTGTACATCCGCAGGAGCATCGCCGCCCAGTCCATCGATTCCGTACCCCCGGCACCGGGATGGATCGAGAGGATCACGTCGCGCTTGTCGTCGGGGCCCGAGAAGAGGAGCAAGAGCTCCATCGAATCGAGGTCTTTCTCGACCGAATCGAGATCGGACGACACTTCGTCGAAAACCGACGGGTCATTCGTCTCCTCGGCAAGATCGACGAGTTCTCCGCACTCATCGATCAACGCGGAGACACGATCGATCGGCTCGATCGCCGACTTGATCGAACTCACCTCGCGGAGCGTCTCTTCGGATCGTTTCTTGTCCTGCCAGAATTCCTGATCGGTCATCGCCTCTTCCAGCTGCTTGAGACGCGACCGGAGTTTCTCGATGTCAAAGAAACTCCTTGAGCTTGTCCTTTTTCTCCCGGAGGATTTTCAACTGTTCTCTCAGTTCGTCCTTCTGCGCCACCTCATGACCTCCTTTTCGACCGCTTCCTTTTCGCCCCGTTCGCCCGCGGTTTCACCCGCCGCCCCGCTCGCTCGAATCCTCCGCGAGCAGCGCATCGACGACGCGATCCACTTCGGCGAGGACGAGAGCGAGCGGCTTCGCCGTGTCCAGGATTACATCCGCCGCCTCGTAAGAACGCTCGAGATGACGCTGGCTGTCGAGACGGGCATCAATCTCCGATCTCGTCGCCCCCCCTTTCGCCAACAGCCGCCTCACTTGTTCGTCGCGGGAGGCGCGGAGCGCGATGACAAGATCGATCTCGAAGGAAACACTCGCTTCGAGAAGGAGCGCCGCGTCGACAACGGCGAGCGCGACACCGGCGGTTTCGAATTCCTCGAGCTTCCTGCGGCAGACTTCCAACACCGCGGGGTGTACGATCGCGTTCAGCTTTTCGAGGGCCCCCCGGTCGCCGAAAACGATTCTCCCCAGCTTCCCCCGGTCAACGAGGTCGTCGGTGAAAACGCCGTCGCCGAACCGCTCCCTTATCGCGCAAACGACCCCCTCGTCTTCGCGAAGGACATCGTGAGCCACGCGATCGGCGTCGATGTGACCCGCTCCTCTTTCCACGAGGTGAGCGGCGATCGTGGATTTTCCAGTGCCCGATTCGCCGGCGAGTCCGATGACTTTCATCCCGCCGTCAACTCCTCGTCAAGTATGCGCCTCGAGCCAGTTCTTTCCAACACCCATATCCGCTTTGAGCGGGACGTCGAGACGGATGGCGTTCTCCATCCCCTCCCGGACAATAACTCTGACCTCTTCGAGCTCCTCCGAAGGAACATCGAAGAGCAGCTCGTCGTGCACTTGCATGATCATCCGAGCGCGGAGCCCCCGCTTTTCCATCTCTCCGTCGATACGCACCATCGCCGCTTTGATGATATCCGCGGCGGTCCCCTGGATCGGGGTATTCACCGCTGTGCGTTCGGCGAAAGAACGCGTGCGATGGTCCGGGCTGGTCATATCGGGGAGTTGTCTCACGCGACCAAGGAGCGTCGTCACCGCCTTCTCCCGTCGTGCGCGCGCGATCGTCTCGTCGATAAACCTGCGGACCCCCGGGTAGCTTCCGAAGTAATCGTCGATGAACTTCTTGGCGTCGTCGACCCCGATACCAAGCGACTGCGCCAGCCCTCTCGCCCCCATCCCGTATATGATCCCGAAATTCACCGTTTTGGCCCGCGAACGCATCTCGTCCGACACCTCCTCCGGCCGTACGCCCATGATCCGGGCCGCCGTCCGGCGGTGAACGTCGGCATCCTCGGCGAAGGCTTTCATGAGCTCGACGTCCTGAGACAGATGCGCCACGATTCTCAGTTCGATCTGTGAGTAGTCGGCGTCCAGCAGGACCCACCCGGGGTCGCGAGCGACGAACGCCTTGCGGATCTCCCGCCCGACGGAGGTCCGGATGGGGATGTTCTGGAGGTTCGGATCCGAACTCGACAGCCGCCCCGTCGACGTCACCGCCTGGTTGTAGGACGTGTGCACCCTTCCCGTTTTCGGGTTGACGAGTTTGGCGAGCGCGTCGACGTAGGTGCTCTTGAGCTTGGCGATGGTGCGGTACTCGAGGACGAGCGCCGGGAGAGCGTGCTCGCCGGCGAGGCTTTTGAGCACGTCCACATCGGTCGAATAACCGGTTTTGGTTTTGGACGACGGTTTCAAACCCAGTTTTCTGAAGAGGATCTCCTGGAGCCGCGCCGTTGAATTGATGTTGAATCTCTCGCCGGCCTGCTCGTAGACGGACTGTTCGAGGCTTGCGAGCTTTCCCGTGAGCTCCCCGGACAGAACCCTCAAGAAACCCGCATCCAGCGTCACACCGGAGATCTCCATCTTCGTGAGGACGAGAGAGAGGGGCATCTCGACGTTTCTGAAGAGATCCTTCACCTGCGACGCTTCGAGCATCGGTTCGAAGACATTCTTGATCCGTAGAGTGTAGTCAGCGTCCTCGCACGAGTACTCCGATACCGTCTTGAGAGGAACAAGACGGATGTCTTTCCTCCTGGCGCGCGGGTCGAAGAGCGATTTGAACGGGATCATCTCGTGTCCGAAGAGCTCGCGGGCAAGGTTGTCGAGCCCGTGGCTTCGCCTGGCCGGGTGGAGGCAATACGACGCGAGCATCGTGTCGAACTCGATCCCCTTCAGCTCGATCCCTGCGTTGGCGAACACGATCGCGTCGTACTTGATGTTCTGGCCGATCTTCCGTTTGGCCGGATCGCTGAGGATGGACCCCAGCGTTTGTCTCACACGGTCGAGCGCGAGACCCGGACACTCCGCGGACGCCGAGAATATCGTCATGCCGTCGTCGACCACGCTGCTCACCGGAACGTACCAGGCCTCCCCCTCCCGCCACGCAAAGGAGATTCCCGCGAGGACCGCCTGCATGGGATCCAGTCCGCTCGCCTCGACGTCGACGGCAAACCCGTCTCTCTTCGCAAGCTCCGACGCGAACTCGGCCAGCGCGGCCTCGGTGTCCACCGTGTGATAACGGCGAGCGGGCTCGTCCCGTGCACCGCGCTTGACCGTCCCGATCGCGTCAAGAAATTGCGTGAACTCCAGATCTTCGAACAGCCGCCTCAGCTTTTCCGAATCGCCCCGCCTGCGGCGCAGATCCTCGGCGGTGACCTCGACGGGAACCGATCCGCTCAAGCGAACGAGCTCCAGCGAAAGAAACGCCTGTTCTCTGCCGTCGATGAGTTTCTTCTGGAGCGATTTCGAGGGGATCGATTCGACGTTCTCGTAGACGCGCTCGAGAGAATCGTAGTCCTTGATGAGCAAGAGCGCCGTCTTTTCCCCCACACCCGGGACTCCTGGCACGTTGTCCGTGGGATCCCCCATGAGAGCCTGAAAGTCGATGAACTGTTCCGGGGTGAGTCCGTAAGTCTCCCGCAGTCTCTCCCCGTCGATTTCTTCGTCGAGGAGACCGCCTTTTCCGGGACGGATCACGTGTACGTTGTCACTGACGACCTGGAGGAGATCTTTGTCGCCCGAGACGATTCGTACGGGCATATCTCCTCCAAGCCGTTTGGAGAGTGTCGCAATGATGTCGTCCGCTTCATACCCGGGGAGGGAAAGAACCGGTATCGACATCGCCTCGAGGACCTCGAAAATCCGCGGGAGCTGTGCGGCGAGCGACCTGGGCATCTCGGGCCGGTTCGCTTTGTACTCCGCGAAAAGACTGTTCCTGAACGTCTTCTCTTCGCTGTCGAATACGACGGCCACGTGAGACGGATCGTACTTTTTGAGAAGCGCGAGGATCGTTTTCAAAAAACCGAAAACCGCACTCGTCTCCTCACCCTTTGAGTTTACGAGAGGTCTTCTGATGAATGCGTAATACGACCGGTACGCCAGAGCGTGCCCGTCCACGAGAAACAGAGACATGATTATCCCGTTCCGATGGCGATGAGTCTCGAACCGCCGATTGCCGACCAGCCGCCCGGGAAATTCATCGGTGAATGATGGGCTGTTGACGACCCTTTGCGCAGGAGCGAGCGAGGATCGCCTGCCGCGGGTCCTGTCGGCCATCCGCCCGCTGCCGTGCTCGCTTCGCTGCGCGCGTGAGCGGGCGCCCGTGGCCGCCACCCGCGGCGGGAAGCCGAGCGAAGCGGGCGCAGGGTCGGAAACAGCTTAGCATTCACCTCGGTGCGATCCGGCGAGTGACGGATCGAGGCTCGGCCCCGCGGGAGAAAGCTATCAGGCATAGAGCCGCTTGTCTAAGATAAACTCAAGAACACTTTCCGGGAGCATGGATCGAACCGGCGCACCAGCGCGGATACGAGCGCGGATGTCCGTGGATGAAATGTCGACGACCGGCGCCTCGAACATCACGACCGAGGCGTCGCCGCTTACAGGAACGCGGGGAGAGTACCCGGTTCGCGGAAATACGACGAGCGTGGCGAGCGAGAGAACCGTTTCGGGCTCCCTCCATCTGACGAGATCACAAACACTGTCCGCGCCCAGGATCAGAAACGGCTCTTCCCCGAACATCGTTCGGTAGTGTCTCAACAGATCGACCGTGAACGAGGGCCCGGGCCTGAACTCTTCCAGACGCGAGAGCTCGAGCCCGCGTCGGCCGCGTATTGCAAGACCGAGCATCTCGACCCGTGTGTCATAGGGCGTGACCTCGACCGCGTTTTTGAGTGGCGGGTCGGGTGCGGGCATGAAGAGGACTTTGTCGAGAGGGACCCGCGCGAGGGCCGTCTCCGCCATGACGAGGTGCGCGTTGTGCGGCGGATCGAATGTGCCGCCGAGAATACCCACTCGGCTCATACTAGCCCTTTCCGATCTCCTCGAGGAGAAGCTCCGCCTCCTTCTTGACGGGGAGATTCTCCGGGTATTGCGTCACCTGGTGGAGGAGTTCGACAGCCTCGTCCTCGCGCTCGCCGCGGATGACGAGGATCCTCGCCTTGAGATACTTCGCTCGCACCCAGGAGGTGTTGTTCGGATAGTTCTCGATGATCTTGTCGAGATAGATCAACGCGGACACATACCTCTTGTGCTCATAGTAGAAGATCGCGTTTTCCAGCTCTTTGCGGGCCAGCTTCTCCTGTGTAAGAGCGATGTACTTGTTCGCCTCCGGCACCAGCGGACTCTGTCGGAACACCTGGACGAACTGTTGGAACTGAGACAGCGCTTCGTACGCCTTGGCCTGGTCCAGCTCCGACTTCGGAGACTGGTGGTAGTTGCACAGCGCTTCCTTGAAAAATCCATCGTCCGCGTATTCGCTGTATCCGTAGTTGGTCACGAGAATCCGATACTCGGCGGCCGCGAGCGCGTACTCCTCCTGGCAAAAATAACTCTCGGCGAGCAGGTACTGGGCGTAATCGCTGCGGTCGTGACCTGCGTGCCTCGCAAGAAAAGCCTTGAAGAGCTCCTGCGACTGGTAGCATTTCTTTCGTTTGAAGTACTGGTCGCCCTTGGCAAGTATCGCTTCGGGGGTGTCCGGAATGGACGGGATCCCACCCGCACAACCCGCCACCAGGACGCAGAGCAGAACGAGAAAAACCGAACGCGCCGCGCACTCGATCCAGCGACGTATTCTCCGATGATTACGGCTCATATGTGCGACTGTTCCTCGCTACCTAGCGCAAACCCGCGTCACGAAACGCATTCATCTTCGCCCGTGCCCGCTCGACGATTCGCCCCGATCCGCCCCGGTCGTCTTCCACGATGGTCTCGAACTGTTCGAAGGCACCGGCGAAGTCACCCGTTCGTTCGTAGCACTCTCCGAGTAAAAACCGGGCCTGCTGCACAAGAGCGGTGTTTCCCGACCGGTCAGGCACGCGGCTCACGAAACCGGCGGCGACGTCATAATTGCCCCGCTCGAACTCCGACCGCGCCCTGTTATAGAGGAGGTCGAACAGGCTCCACTCCGCCTGGCTGGCGAGCGGCCCGCGGGGGAACTTCGAGAGCTGTTTCTCGAGAGTCTCGATCGCAGCGGCGGAATCACCCATTGCCCGTTGGCACGTCGCGAGGTTGAAGTATCCCCCTTCGGCCACGTTGGTATCCGGATACTCCGTCAGCGCGCCCGCATAGTAACGCGCCGCCTTTCCCCACTGTTTGTCCTCGTAGTAACTGTCGGCGACGAGATACCCGAGAGAACCGATTCTCAAACCGGTGTTCAGCCCCACAGCCTCCCGGACCCGCTGGGCGGCTCGATACGTCATGCCCCGCGCAATCGACTCCATCGCTTTCGCTACGAGCTGCCCCGAGATGTCCGCGGCGAGCGTGCTATCGGCGGAAACGGCCTCCTCGAAACGGTTGAACGCCTCGAGATCCCTCTCCATGGCCAGAAGCGACAGACCATAGTAGTAGTAAACCTCACCGGCGGCGGTATTGTTCCGGACGGCGCGCTCGCAGAGCGCGATCGCCTCGTCGTATTTTCCCTTCGTGTACTCATGGCGGATCGCGGAGAGCCCGCTCTCCTTTCTCGCGCACCCGCACGAGGCGCACAGAAGAACTCCGGCGAGCGCGAGTATGCCCAAACGAGCCGCCTGTCGCCCGGACAGTCTCGTCAATACTCGTTCTCCGACCATGCGAGTTTTAGCTGTTTTGGTTGGAGAAGAAAAGGTAGATGAGCCCAACAATGATCCCAGAAACGACGACGGGCTCGATGATCCTTCCCCACTTTCGAGACTCGCGCGGCGGTTTTGTGAACTGGTAGAGTCCCGTCTCGACCTCCTCGATCATCCCGTACGAGAAGTGATCCTCGTACGATCTCGACGCCTCCCCCATCCACACGACCAGCCCGTCGCGCGGATCGACGAGCTTGACGAGCACCCTAACGCCGGCACTCCTCTTGACCTCCTTGCCGCCGATGAGAAAAGACCGGTAGATCTTCGGATAGCGCAAACTGAAGTCGATCACCTGGAATCCCAGGCTCAAGCCGAACCGCTCCAACGCGGCGGGCGAGGCCGCCGCGGACCCCGCGGAATCTGTCGGATTCGGAGCCACGGGTGCGTGCGCCCGGCATCCTCTCGTCGTGAGCGACTTCATCAGAATGTTCGAGATGAATTCGTACCTCTCGTCCCCCCCGGAGGAGACCAGCCACAGCTCGCGGGCCGCGGTGTCTGACGGAAAGCTCAAAACGAGTTCGTCGGTCACCTGGGCCGTCAGGGTTCGCATGATTTCAAAATTGGACTTGACCGGGTCACCCGCGCGGACGGAGGACGGACTCACCATCAAGGGAACGAGGAGGCAGAAGACAACTGTGGCACGCGCAATCGTTAGCATCCTTCCTCCAGTGAAAAGAACCTCTTATAGATAGCCAATGAGTCGGATACGGTCAAGGGTTATACGAGTGGTCGAGCTCCGCTTCGAGATCGAACACATCCGCATTCGTTATCCGCGCCTCCACAAACTCGCCCACGGTGAGATCGCGCGCATTGAGATACACCTCGCCGTCGATTTCATAGGCCTGCCCGTAGTACCGGCCGGCGTACGAACAGTCTCCGTGCCCATCCGCACCCTTCTCGATCAATCGATCGACGAGGACCCGGTGTTTCCTGCCCTTCTGGTCCGAGAGGAGACCGAACGTCACCGATCTCTGTATGTCGACGATCTCGGACGCACGTTCGGGCCCCGCGCTCTGCGCCGCCCGGCCGTCCAGCGACGACGCCGCCGTTCCCGCTTCACGCGAATAGACAAACACACCGAGCGAGGCGAACTGCGCCGACTCGACGAACGACTTGAGTTCATCGAAATCGCTATCCTCCTCGCCGGGAAAACCCACCATCACCTCGCTCCGCACGACGACGTCGGGAAACTCGCTCCGGATCCCGCCCAGGACCCGTTCGAGGTGCTTTCGCGTGTAGTGCCTCCCCATTCTCTCGAGGACGCGGTCGGAGGCGTGTTGGACGGGAACCTCGAGGTAGCGGCACACCGACGGGTGTTCGAAGATCCTCCTCGCGAGATCGATCGTCAGCGAACCCGGGTGCAAATAGAGGATTCTGATCCAATCGACCCCGGTCCCGACGATCGCCCCGATGAGATCTGCGAACCGTTTGCGTCCGTCGGAATACAACGCGACGTCCTGAGCGAGAAGCGATACCTCCCTTGCCCCGTTTTCTCTCAGCGTCTCGATTTCACGGACGATCGAATCTCTCGTCCTCGACACCATCGCGCCCCGAATTCTGGGAATCGCGCAGAACGTGCAACATCGGCTGCACCCCTCGGCGATCTTCACGTATGCGATGTGTCTCGGGGTGATCCGCACGCGCTTTTCGAACCCGGCGAACCGATCGAGTCCCTCGACGGGTGACCACCTGCCGCGATCATGCCCCCCTCGAAACGACTCGACGATGGACGGGAGAAGCGAGTGCCCTCCAGCAGGAAGAAAGTGATCCACAAACCGGAGCGACTCGCGCCAGCCGTCCCCCCTGTGCAACGGGAGACATCCCATGAGAACGAGCTTCTTCGGCGGATCGTGCTCTTTGATCCGGGCGAGGTGTTCCACTTCCTCCAGCGTTTCACGCCACGCGGCGTCGATGAAAGAACACGCGTTCACGATCAACAGATCCGCATCCCTCGGATCATCCATGATCGTGCACCCCGCCCGCTGAAGAAGACCCAACGAAGCTTCTGCATCAACCGTGTTCTTCGGGCAGCCCAGACTGACGAAGTAGGTCTTCATGAGTTGACACCACCGGGCAAGCGCCCCGCTAAACCGCCTCGTCGTCCAATGGATAACCGACTTCGGCTGCTTCCTCGTTGACCAGCACTTCACGCGGTTTGCTGCCGTCGGGCGGCCCCACGATGCCCGCTTGCTCGAGCTGATCCAGAAGTCTCGCGGCCCTGCCGTAGCCGATGCGGAGTTTACGCTGGAGGAGCGAAGTGGATCCCTGTCGGTACCGCAGCACGATCTCTCTTGCGTCCTCGAAGTACGCGTCCGCGTCGTGGTCCTCTCCCCCGGTCTGCTTGTTCTCGTAAAGCTCGAGACGCGACTCTTCGAACGTGTACTGCTTCCAATGGTTCACGAGCCTTTCGAGCTCTTCCTCGGAAAGCCATGCCCCGTGGAGACGGAGCGATTCGGGGTGCTTGGCGTCGGAGAGCAGCATGTCGCCTTTGCCGAGGAGTTTCTCCGCGCCCATGCAGTCGAGGATCGTTCGCGAATCGACTTTGCTCGCCACACGGAATGCGATCCTCGTGGGAAAATTCGCCTTGGTCTTCCCGACGATTACGTCCACCGACGGGCGCTGGGTGGCCACGATCATGTGAATCCCGACGGCCCTTGCCATGTTCGAGAGCCTCGAGAGGAGCGATTCGATGTCCGCGCCCTTCGTCAACACGAGATCACCGAGCTCGTCGATGACGAGGACGATATAGGGAAGCTTGCCTCCCAATCCGCCCGGCGCGGTCTTACCCAGCGCCACCTTCGAGTTGTAGCTCTCTATGTTCTTTACCCCGTTTTCGCGGCACAGCTCGTTGCGCCGCGCCATTTCAGCGATGAGGTAGGTAAACACGCGGACCGCGTCGCGCGGATCGGTGATCACCGGGTGGAGCAGGTGGGGGATCCCATTGTACATGCTCAGCTCGACCATTTTGGGGTCGACGAGCAGAAGCCTTACATCGGCGGGCCGGTACTGAAAAAGGATGCTTGCGAGAAAACAGTTCAACGAGACGCTCTTCCCCGATCCGGTTGTCCCCGCCATCAACAAGTGCGGCGCGCTGCAGAGATTCAGATAGAAGGGTTGCCCCGTCACCTCGACCCCAAGGGCGATCATGACCCCGCTGACGCGCAACCGGTCGGGGATCTCCTTCAGGACATCGTGAAAATACACGACCTGCTGGTCGGGGTTTGGGATCTCGATCCCCACCACCGAACGCCCAGGTATGGGTGCGATGAGCCTCAGGCTCCGCGCTCTCATCGCAAGCGCCAGATCGTCGGCCCGGCTCACGATCTCTCTGACTTTGACCCCGGGAGCGGGATCGAATTCGAACGTCGTTACGAGAGGTCCCTGATTGACCGCGGTGACATGTCCCTCGATCCCGTAGTTGGCGAGCTTTCCTTCGAGCACCGCGCTCCAGCTCTTGAGTTTCTCCGAAGAAAAACCGGACCCGCCCTCGCCGCCGGACTTCAGCATCGACAGCGCTGGGAGAACCGCGTCCTCGATGGGGATGGTCTTTTCGGGGGACACCGGTTTGTGCACCGCTACCGGACGTCTCAGCGCGGGGCGTTGAGCGGGAGGCCTTACCCTCTCCGGCTCCGCCGATCCGGCGACCGTTTCCGCGTGGACTGTTTCCTCGCGCGACGGCGCTGGACGGGCGGCGGCCGTCTCGGGCGTCGGTTGTTCGACGGGTTGGACGCGGCGGGTCCGGCGCCATGAGGACCACCGGCGAGCCCCCGATCGGAATCCCTCAAGAACGGCCCGGGACGCATGTCGGAGAAGCCCCGCCACGAACCCCAATCCGACCCACGCGAACCGCCCAACCATCCGGAGTGTCACGGGGTTCCGCTTTGCCCACGCGAATCCATGACGTGCGACAAAGCGGACCTCCTTGAGAAGAACGAGCAGGAGACAGGTTATAAGGATGATCGTCCCGCCGATTCGGCCGAGCAACGCGGTGAGCGCCGCGGCTATGTCGCGGCCTACGAGACCGCTCCAGATTTCGGAATCACGCGTAAAGGCTACTCGCGTGAAGAGGGCGTTGAGAAGCACCACGATGATCGCGCTTTTGAAAACGATCCGGCCGGTTGCACGGACACGGTCACACACGATTCCCACGGCCAGCGCGGCCATGCACAGCGGGATGAACCACGCGAACGACGTCCCCAAAAGGCCAAAAAAGGAGAACGCCGCTAGCGACCCGAGGGGACCCGAGAGATTTTCCACCCCGCGCCACGACTCACCGCGGGCGAATGGCCAATCCCCCGGCCGCGTGGTGGCAAAGGCCACCCCAAGGAACGCGGCCAAGGCGAGCAGCGCAACAACAAGAAAATACTTGAGTTTACGGTCCATCTCAGCGTAAAACCCGGCCCATCGGTGAATGTTATCACCATTCCGAGTGGTTGCCACCTATTTTTTGGCCGGCCAGGCGAAGTCTTCGAGGAACCGCGTGCTCAGTTCGGCCCTTTCGAATCGGGGATCCCGCAGGATCGCCTCCTGGAATTCGAGTGTGGTCTGCACCCCCTCGATCACGCATTCATCGAGAGCCCGTCTCATTCGCGCGATGGCCTCACCCCGAGTGTGGCCGTGACAGACGATCTTGGCGATCATCGAGTCGTAGAAGGGAGAGATCTCATAACCCTGGTAGACGTGCGAATCCACCCTTACCCCCGTGCCCCCTGGGAGATGAAAGAACGACACGACACCCGGAGACGGCGCGAAGTTCTGCGCCGGATTCTCGGCGTTCACGCGACATTCGATGGCGTGCCCGCGAAATTCGATCTGGTCCTGCCTGAACGACAGGCCGTTCCCGAATCCCACGGATATCTGCTCTTTGACCAGATCGCGGCTCGTGACCATCTCGGTCACGGCGTGCTCGACTTGTATCCGCGTGTTCATCTCCATGAAGAAAAACTCGCCCCCTTCGACGAGAAACTCCATGGTCCCCGCCGAGTAGTACCCGATCGCCCGTGCCCCTTCGACCGCCGCCTCGAAGATGCGCTGGCGCAGGTCGGGGTCAAGCCCCACACAGGGGGATTCCTCAATCAGTTTCTGGTGCCGCCGCTGGATGGAACACTCCCGTTCGCCGAGGTGGATGACGTTTCCCTGACGGTCGCCGATCAGCTGCACTTCGATGTGACGGGGTCTTCTGAGGTACCGTTCGAGATACACGGAAGGATCGCCGAAGCTCGCTTCCGCTTCGGCCCGTGCGATGAGCAGGTTGCTGACGAGCGCGCTCGGGGTCTCCGCAACACGCATCCCTTTGCCCCCGCCGCCGCTCGCCGCTTTGATCATAACGGGGTAGCCGATCTTCTCGGCCTCGGCAAGAGCCTCGTCCTCCGCACCCACCGCGCCGTCGGAGCCCGGAATCACAGGCACCCCGCACTCGGCCATGAGTTTCTTGGCGAGCGATTTGTTTCCCATCTGGGCGATGGCCCTCGGGGCGGGTCCGATCCACACGAAATTGCTGCTTTCGCACATCTCCGCGAAATCGGCGTTCTCCGCGAGAAAACCGTAGCCGGGGTGGAGAGCGTCCGCTCCGGTGATCTCGGCTGCGGCGAGGATGCGGTTGAAATTGAGGTAGCTTTCGCTCGCGGGGTTCGCGCCTATGCAGATCGCCTCGTCGGCGAACTTCACGTGGAGCGCCTTGCTGTCAACCAAACTATGAACGGCAACGGTGTTGATCCCGAGCTCTTTGCAGGCCCGCATGACGCGGAGCGCGATCTCCCCGCGGTTCGCGACGAGTATCTTCTTGAACATGCAGGATAAGTTAGCACACGCCCGCGGGGTTGGGAACCCCGGATTTAGCGTGTTTCGACGGCGTCTTTCTCCCGCGTCTCGAAACCATCCCACGTTTTGTCCGAGCTCGCTTGGATCCCCTTCAGCCTCATCACGAGCTCGTGCGGGTTGGAACTTGCGTGCAACGCCTCTTCGAAAGTGACCATTCCGCTCTGGTAGAGCTGCATGAGCGACTGGTCGAACGCCTGCATCTTGTGCTGGACGACTCCCTCGCGGATGAACTGCGCGATCAACGGCGTTTTTTCGGGGTTGATGATGCACTCGCGTATGCTTCCCGTCGTCAGCATCACCTCTACCGCGGGGACCATTCCGGTGGAATCCGCGCGGGGGAGCAGACGCTGGCAAACCACCGCTTGAAGCGTCGCCGCGAGGAGGTACCGGATCTCCTGGTGCTGATGAGGGGGGAAAAACGTGATGACACGGCTGACAGTTTGCGTGGCGTCGCCGGTATGGAGGGTGCTCAGCACAAGGTGGCCGGTATCGGCCGCCTTGAGCGCAATTTCCATGGTCTCCTGGTCACGGATCTCTCCGATGAGGATCACGTCAGGATCCTGCCGGAGGATGTGACGGAGCGCTTCGTGGTAGGAGACCGTATCGCTCCCCACCTCGCGTTGGTTGACGATGCTCTTCTCGTCCCTGTGGAGGAATTCGATGGGATCCTCGATGGTGATGATGGATGCGTTCATCGTTTGATTGATCATCTTGACCATCGCGGCGAGCGTCGTCGATTTGCCGCTCCCCACCGTCCCGGTGACGAGTATCAGCCCGCGGGGTCTGAGCGCGAGCTCGCCGATCACCGCGGGGAGATTGAGTTCCTCGACCGAACGGATCGTCACGGGCACGTGTCGGAAGACCATCGCGATCGTGTTCCGCTGGACGTAGAAATTGGCGCGGAAACGTGCAAGACCGGTCACCCCGAATGCAAAATCGATTTCCCTCGTTTTTTCGAATGTCTCGCGCTGGCTAGGGGTCAGGATCTGCTTGGCCGTCTCCTCGGTGTCTTTTGGGGTAGGCGCCGGGAACCCCAGTTGCTGGAGCTTTCCGTGGACTCTGACTGTTGGCGGGATGCCGGCTTTGACGTGGAGGTCCGAGGCACCCATCTGGACCACTTGCTCCAGCAGCTGCTTGATCCTCATCGTTCACTCTCCTGGCAACTTACGTAGACTCAATGAGAAACAACGGCTGCCCAAATTCGACAGGCCGCCCGTTCTCGACAAGCACCTGGCGGATGGTTCCCCGGAAATCGGACCCGATCTCGTTCATGAGTTTCATGGCCTCGACGATACACACGGTCTGTCCGACCTCGATGGTGTGACCGACGTCCACGAACGGATCCGCATCGGGTGCAGGTGCCCGGTAGAAAGTACCTACCATTGGCGAGGTGATCTCTTTCAAGTTTGATGCCAGTTTGGGGCCCGCCGCGGGGGTCGCGTGGGCGGGCTCGGCGGGAGTTTCCAAAACGTGCTGGACGATTTGCACCGCGCCGCCGGCTGCGGCGCCCGAATTCGTGTGCCCTTTGGAAATGCGGATCTTCCGCCTTCCCTCGCAGATCTCGAGCTCGTTGATTTTGCTCTCCTCGACGAGACGGATCAAACTGACGATGTCTTCCTTGCGCATAACGTTCTCCTAGTCGAAACGTCCACTCAGACGCGGGTGACGTACCTTCCCGTCCGCGTGTCGACACGGATCACATCACCGGCCTCAACGAACAGGGGAACCTGAACGACAACTCCCGTTTCCAGAGTTGCAGCCTTCGAACCTCCTTGCGCGGTATCCCCCCGGACACCCGGTTCCGCCGACGCCACGGCCAACTCAACGAAGTTCGGAAGCTCGACGAGCAACGGGGTTTCGCCGTCGAGATAGATGTCCACATCCATGTTCTCTTTGAGAAACCCTTTGGCGTCCTCGATCATCGATTCCTCGATCGGAAGCTGCTCGTACGTGCTCTTGTCCATCATGTGGTAAATCCCGCCGCTCGAGTACAGGTACTGGAACGGTCGCTTCTCCACCCGCACTTCATCCACTTTTTCGCCGGCCCTGTAAGTGATTTCCCTCACCTGACCTGTGACCAGGTTCTTGATCCTCGTGCGAACAAACGCGCCGCCCTTGCCCGGTTTGACGTGTTGAAACTCCACGATGGTCCAGTACTGGCGATCGATGCTCAATATCAACCCGTTGCGAAAATCGCTGGTGTCCGCCATTCACCCGTCTCCTTTACGAAAGGCGTCGCCCACTCGCTGGCTTGGCAGGGGGCAGTCCGGACCGGACTGACCTAGATGGTATGAAACCGCCCAGGAATTGTACAATGGAAATCGGGAGGGGGGTGACCTTCTTGGAGGCTCACTTCTGAAGTCTGGTGAGCCAGCGTTTGAAATGACCGAGGCTGTTCTTCTCGTCGATCGCAGGCCGAGTTGTGGTGAGAGCCGGGTGCTCCTCAACGGACTCGGCCGCGGGTGCACTCCCGCGTGCGGAGCCCGCATCGGCGGGCGGGCCCGGGGGCGTTCCCTCATCCTTCAGCTCGCTCTCGGCCGTCAAGGGTTCCTCCGCCTGTGGAGACGCGTCCTCGCGCTCGGTCTCCTCGACCTCGGTTTCGAGAACCGGGGTTTCTCCCAGGAGCTCGCGGAGTCTCCTCCGGACGACCTCGTTCCCAGGTTGCTTCCGGAGCACTTCGCAGTAGATTTTTTCGGCTTTCGACGTGTATCCCTGCGACGCGAAGATATCGGCGAGCGTCACTGACGCGAGTTCATCGGACGTCTCGATCTCATCGCTCCCACCGGCGCGCGGATTCGGTTCGACCGGGGTCGCCGGTTCCCACTCGTCGCGACGAACGAGGTCCTCCGACGGCTCCGGCGCAGTATCCCCCAGAATCTCTTCGATCACATCCATATCGTCGGCGCTCAACGCCTCGCCGCACTGCTCGATCTGCTCTTGCTCCTCCACCAGGTGGAGTATCGATTTGATCTCTTTGTTCTCCGGATCGAGCGAGAGGATCTGCTGGAGATGCCGCTCAGCGGTCTCCAGGTGTCCCTCGTCCGCTTCGATCATTCCCAGATATTTGAGCGCGACAAGATTGTCCTCATCGAGGACAAGGACACGCTCGAACGTCCCCCGCGCGGCATCGCGGTCGCCTCGATCGTACAGACATTTCCCTTTGACCACGTGGCCGCTGGGATAACCGGGGTGTCGCCGGACTCCGTTTTCGCAGATCTCAAGAGCCTCCTCGATCCGCCCCATTTTCCGGCAGGCGTCGGCCAGCGGGACAAAGACGTAGCTATCGGGCGCTTGACGGTACCTCTCGAAGAGTTCGTCCAGCTCGTGGACTTCTTGTTCTTCCCGAGTTTTTCTCATTAGAACAGCAGCCCTCTGGCGCGGAGCAGCGCCCCTCTCGCGCGCGTCTTCCGATCCCATCGCCCCTTCTGCACGCAGAGCGGTCAAAACGCCCTCACGAGCAGACGCCGCGGGCGGCGCACCGGCAACCCCGCGGACTGCCAAGTTACCTCGTTGATTTCACGGGCATTAGTCGAGACCCCGTCCCGGCGCCACGGTGCATTCCGCGCCCCAAAATTCATTGCAAACGATGCAGTTACCGTGCCAAATTCCCGCCGTCGCATTTTGCACCGACGGAGAAGTGTTTAGTCATACCTGAATGTTTCCCCGACCGCTCGCAGCTCGCGGAAAAGGGGGTGTTTGGGAACCCCCGGTGCGAACGCGTGGAGATCGACGGCCCAGAGGAGTTTCTCACGCTCTTCGTACACGAAAAACGTATCGTAGCAGCCGCCGGCGACCGCGCGAGAATTGCTCCAGTACCCCGACATCTCCAACGCAGGATACACCCCGAGCCGGGCGATCTTGTACCTGACGCGCGTGGAGTCCATGACGTCGCCGTCGTACCGTTTCCAGACGTACTCGGCTCTCGCCGTGTAGAGCGCGCGGGCGTCCTCCAGCGTCGGCTCGCGATCCCAATCCACCCAGAAAATCCCGAGCAAGCGGGCCGGCGCCTCGCAGAGCAGTTCGATCCCCGGCGGGTCTGGTCTCTCACTCAATAGCCTGTACGGTCTCGGAACCTCGATAGTGAAACCGTACGTATCGTGGAGCTGTCGCGTGAGCTCTTCGTTCTTGTGATCGAGCAGACTCGGGCGAAGACGATTGCGGCAACTTGCCTCGATCATCTCTACGACCTCCTCGCCTCGCGTCTCGATGATCTTGATGAGATCTTCCGTCGAAATCGCCGTCACGACAATCGTGAACTGACCGGACCGGGGAAGGTCTTCCCGTTTGAAGATCGCCGCTCCGTCGGTTCGAACCTGTGCGACGGCGGCATCCCCGATCGTGGACATGATGTAATGGCCGACGTCGGTGACGAGGTTGGCCACACCGCAGATCACGATGTTTTTCGCTTTCGGCACTCCGACAAGGTCGGCCGCTCGGACATTTACGACGGCAAACGCCTGTTCCTCGGCAATGTAATAATCGACCGCGCGCGTGAGATACGATGAAAGGGCCCGGGCAGCGGGATCTTGAGCCCCATCCTCCGACACGAGGAGCAGCTCGGAGCAGGCACTGGTCGGCTGCGCGGCCGTCTGGAGGCGTCCGCAAACAACCACCGCGACCGCACACAGCACTACGTCTCGAACTCCGGGGATTCTGCTCATTCCAATAGCTATTCTAGGCCGCTCGGAAGACCGACGCAAAAGAAAATCGCACGGGTGATCGGCCCGACTGCCGCGTCACCCGTGCGATCTCCGAACATCGCGCCGGCGTTATTTCTGGCCCTCGGGGTTACACTTCTCCAGTTCCTTGTGAAGAACCTCGATCTGCTGTTCGAGCTGGCGAATTCGTTGGTATTCCAGCGTCGACCGCGTGTACTGAGCCTTCAGTGAATCGACATCGAGGATCGGCCCGCGCTGACCCTCATGTCCGACACCCGCGTCCCGCCCCGGAAGAGCACCCATCGCGACCGGTTGCGCGCCGATTCCGCCGGAGCGCCGGATCACGAACGGATCGTACGCCGTCCGACCCGCGACTCCCTCTTCCTTGGGGGCGAACGTCCCTGACGTCATCGTCTGCGGCTGCCACCCGGAGCGCGTCGCACTCTCCCCCGGCCCCCACGGCGATCTGAGGAACGCGAACCCGGCGATGAGGACCACGGCAAACGTGGAGAGCGCCGCAAGCGCGAACCGCGTATTCCACGCGCGCTGCCACGTCGGTATCGACTGGGCGTCGTCGCGCCAGGCGCTTTTCTCCCTTGCGAGCCGCAGCCTGAGTTTCCAGTTGAAGTTCTCGCTGGGCGCGGCGCTCGGAACCCGATGGAGAAGATCCAGACTCCTGGCGAGCGACGATGCCGTCGCCTCGCACGCACCGCAATCACTCAAGTGGTTCTCCAGCCCGACGCGATCAGACTCCGAGATCACACCGTCGATGTAGTCGAATATGAGCTTTTTCGCCTGACGGCATCTCATCTGTCTCGCCCTCCTAAAAATCGACTCCCTTGTCCAACACCGGTTCGATCACACGCCGAAAGTAGTTCCTCGCCCGGTTGATCCGCGAACGGACCGTCCCCAGTTTGAGTCCGGTGGCCGCTGCAATTTCCTCGTAGCTCAGTTGATTGATCTCCCTCAGCACGAAACTCGTTCGGTACTTGTCCGGTATCCTCGATATCGCTTCGTTGATGATCTCGCCGAGTTGCTTGTCGTTGAACTGGACATCCGGTTGTCTCGCCTGGTCGATCAGGTCGACGGTCTGGACGTCCTCGTCCGACTCCGGACTCCTATTCCAGAGGGAAAGGAATTTCGGGCCGCGCTTCTTCGCGCGGAGTTTGTTCCGCACGAGGTTGGTTGCGATCGTGTAGAGCCAGGTGGAGAACCTCGCTATCGTCTTGTACTTGTCCGCGTGTATGAACGCCCTTACAAACGTCTCCTGGGCGATTTCCTCCGCTTCATCCTCATTTCGAAGCAGTCGCAGCAAGTAGTTGTAAAGCCTAACTTTATAGCGATCGACAAGGATGTCGAAGCAGAGATTCTCTCCCGCCTGGACCCGTAGTACGAGGTCCTCGTCGCTGAGCGCGCTCAGCTTGGCCTTTTCCTTGAGCGTATCCGCGTGCACGCTTTTCCTTTCGCCGGTATGTTGTACACGCCAGGGGAATCCAAAGTTCCCACCCCTGACTACAAGCCCAACGGTTCCCCATCGGGGGACCCACAGGCGCAGGCGTCGAGAGATCCGCCACGCCGCTACCCCGCCGCCCCGGACGCCTTGATCTTGCACCGCCATTCGCGCTTCTCGAGACTCAAGACGAGCCCAAGCAACCTCGCACCTCCGCCGGCGGCGGGTTCCCATTCGTATTCCACGCGGAGCGTGTCGGTGCCGTATTCGTCCGAACGAACGGGCCAGTCGACCATCTCAAGGCGGCGGCTCTCGCCGAAGACCGCACGAAAACGCCTGCCGAACCGTTTGCCCGCGCATACCACCCTCCCATCGGTGGTCGTCTCCACACGGACCCCGGACAGATCCTCGCAGGGGGGGTGACCCCCAAGCGCGAGCGACAGCGCCTGCGAGACATTCAAGTCCGTCGTCAGCGACTGCGCCAGAAACGATTCCGCCTCGTGCCCTTCGTGGTAGGCCCCGCGCTCGCGGTCGACCACCCGGAGCGTGTCGCCGCCGAGCGAAAATACGAAGTCCTCCCTCTCGTGTCCAAAAAGAACCGTGCTGCTGAACTCGAGCGCCATCTGGCCCGGCGCCTGCGCGTCGAGCCGCACCTTGCCCCTCACCCTGTACTGGTTCGCGTCCACCGTGGCCTGCCCCGCGAGCGATACAGGCGTCTCGAAACCCGAGGACGCGTAGAGCGAATCGAGCGCTTCGCACGGGGACGAATTCCAACGGCCGGCGGGTGCGGTGCCGCAACCGATGATGAGCAAGACCGCAAGGCTCCCGCCGAGCGCGGACATTACGGACACACGTCTCGGCCGAACGATCACGTCAATACCCGGCTTTCTCGCGAGCGGCATCCATTTTCCGAATGAGTTCCGGGTTTTCTTTTTGGAGCGCCTTCGATTTCTCATAGGTGTCGAGGGCGTCGCGGTACCGCTTCGCAGCCTTGTAGGCGTCGCCGAGATGCTCGAGAATGACCGCGTCATCCCCGACAATCTTCGTAGCCCTCTCGAGCTCTTCGACCGCACGGTCGTAGTCCCCTTTCATGAAAAACACCCACCCAAGGCTGTCGGTGTAGTATCCGTTTTTCGGATCTTTTTCGAGCGCCTTGCGCACGAGCCCCTCGGCCTTGCCCAGATCCTTCCCCATCAGCGCGAGCAAATAGCCGTAGAAGTTGCACGTCGTCGGGTCATCGGGCTGCTTCTCGTGGAGGCGGACGAGACACTTCTCCGCTTCCTCGTAGCGCTTCATCTTCTCCAGAACGCTCGCGAGGTTCAGAGCAACGTGTTCGTCGTCCGGCCGTATCTCCCCCGCGCGGCTCAGATACGCGTGCGCCGTCTCGAGAGAATCGACGCTCTGATACGAGATTCCAACCAGGTACAGCCCGTCAGCATCACCCGGAGATACCGCACCAGCGGCCTGGGCCAAGAGTCTAAGCGCCTCCTCGCGGGGAAGATCGATCCGCTGAGACGCCTCGGGCGTAAAAGTGGCCGAGGAACCAAAGAACAACGCAAGGTAGCTGCGATAGTCCTGCGGGCCGAGACGGATCGCCTCACGGTAATACCCGAGAGCCTTCTCGGTCTTTCCCCCTTTGGAACAGATCTCACCGAGCACCCTCGCCAGGTCCGGTGTGGCCCCCCCCGATTCGAACATTTTCTCGAAAATGTGGAGCGATTCCTCGTAGTCTTTGACTTCGTAGTAGAGTCTTCCCAGCAGCAGAAGACCCTCGTCGGGGAGTGTCGACCGGCGGTTCTCCGACTCGAGCAGGCGAATCGCGTTGTCCAGCTGGCCCTGATCGATGTAGATGTTGGTCGCCATCTCGATCGCCTGATAGTCGCCCGGGTTCACTTCGAGTGATCTCACCAGAACCGACTCGGCCTCCGCGTGACGTCCCCCGTCCATCATGATCGTCGCCAGTTCCACCGCCGCTTCCGAAAACCCCGGCTGCAGATGCACCGCGTTTTCAAACGCGTCTTCCGCTTCCGCGAGACGACCCAATTCGCGAAGGAGCACGCCGCGCTGGTAGTACATCACCGGGTAGTTGGGATCGAGCCGAAGAGCTTTTCCGTACGCTTCGACGGCCTTCTCTTTCATCCCGAGGTCGGTATAGACGGTGGCGAGGATCCGCTCGACTTCGAAGGAAGGTTCACCCGCCGCTTCGAGTTTCTCGAGGTGCCCGCGAGCTTCCTCCTTGCGCGATCCGAGGTACGCGACCTTCGCCTTGAGGAGACGCGTCGTATAGCCGTCTCCGTCCGCGGCGAGAAGCTCATCCAGCACCGCCTCACATCGTGCAAGGTCGCCGGCCGTGAAGTACGCTTCCGCCAGCTTCTCGCCGATCATCGCGTCGTGCGAGCTCTTCTCCCATGCCGATTCGAGGTAAGGGATGGCCGCCTGCGCCGAGCCGCTCTCCAAAAGAAATACGCCCACCGTATAGTCCGCAAGCGCTTCGGCGTTGTCTTCCGGGGCCGGCGCGTCGGAGGGACGCGGCGGAATGTCCGCGAGCACCGCGGCCGGTCTTGCGATCGCCCCGCTCAAGAAAACCGCCGCAAAGAGAAGGACCGCAGCTGCGACAGGTTTTGCCCAAACCGGGAGTGTCGTCGTGACACCGCGATGATCCGCGACCCGACTCGTCCGCCCGCTACTCGGCGTTTGAACGCGGCACCGGCGATGTTGGCGCCAGAATTGCCTTGGTTTCTCTGGGGAGATGGAATATCTTTTCATAGGTTGAATATATCTTACAAGGGGACATCATGACAGCGAGAAGATTGTGTCGCCCTCTGCTGATTGTTCTCACAACCACACTGGCCGCCCCGGCTTGCTATACTCTCATCAAACACCCCAGAGTAAACACGGCGGTGTACGAAGAAGTCCAGGACAGCCGCTGCACATCCTGTCACTACGAGGATGAGGTCTGGGGGTTTCACCACCCGCCTGCACAGCGTTTCTACGCCGGAGAGGACTACGGTGACTGGGCGTTCTACTACGCCGTCCCCTGGTGGTACGATTCCTACTGGTATTTCGTCCCCTCAGAACCCGGTACACCCCTCCAGCACGTCAGGGACTTGAGACCGGGCGTCGAGAAGGGCACGATCGATGGGACCACCGGCGGACCCATCGGCCCACCCCCCGATGTCAAGTCAACGGGAGGCTCCATACGAGCCAAAGACACGAACGACAGCGGAAAGGCAAAAACCGATGAGAAAAGCGACGAACGTACCGTCAGACCCAAGAGCGACAAAGGGAAAGACGAGGCCAAGCAGAAAGACGGGGACAAAGGCAAGAAGGAGAGCTGACCCGGGGCCTCACCTCACATTGCTCGTCTCTCGCCAGGCGTCTCTTTGGTCAGCGTGCCTGACTCTGTTTGTATCCGCCGCCCTCATCGGTACCGGCTCGATCCTGTTCCCTTCACCGGCGTCGGCGCAGGACATCAACGACGCCGTCACATTCGAGGACCTCGGGTTCACACAACGGCTCGCCGTCGGCGCGCGACCAGCGGGGATGGCCGGTGCGTACGTCGCGGCGGGAGACGACGTTTACTCGCTCATCTACAACCCCGCCGGTCTTGCGAGAATTAGGCGGATCGATCTTTCCGTCGGATTCCAGTACGCCACGAATGACGTGAAGAACGTCTTTTATGGGACGAGCAGCGAAACGGGTTTCTCGTCAACGACCCTCGACGCTGTGGCCATCGCGTATCCGATCCCCACATACCGCGGGAGTCTTGTCGTCGCCGGCGGCGTTTGGCGCGTAATGTCCAGCCAGTTCGACATTCTCAACAGGGGCTTCAATACCGACACGGGCACGTTCGATGACTACCTGCTCCAGCAATCCGGGTCCGTGTACTCATACAACCTCGGCTTCGGGGTTGATCTTGCCCCCGAGTTGTCCGTCGGAATGAACGGTTTCATCCTGGACGGAACGATCAATGCTCTGACACAGTTCTCGTACCGATATCCCCCACCTCTCCAGGACGGCGAGATCGAGACCGCGACCTTGATCGACGACGCCGAGGTCGATCTCGACGGATACGGACTCACTCTCGGGCTCCAATACCACCCGCACCACCTTCTGCACTTCGGGCTCGCCGTCACGATGCCGACGAGCATCGATCTTCAAGGGAACGCCCTAACCGAGGAGGCGTGGTATCGTTTCAACGCCGCCGATGAGTTCGCCGTCGACCAGTTCGTCGTTGAGGACGACTACACGATCCCCTTCCGCGTCGACGCCGGCGTGAGCTTTACCCTCCCTCAACTGCTGCTGAGTCTCGACGCCGGCTACTCGGACTGGACGCAGGCGGAAGTCAACAATGTCCGCCTCAAGGATGAGAACCTCAACGCGGTTTTCCGCGAAGTGATCGACATCCGTATCGGCGGGGAGTACCTCGTTCCCGGGACCCCTCTGCGTCTTCGAGCCGGTTATGCTTTGACTCCGTACGCGTTGGACGATCTCCAGGCGGATCGCATCGAAGGGAACGCCATACAGAAAGCCAAGGTCGACACGGAGAGACAGACGCTGGCAGCGGGGCTTGGGGTTCTCCTCAATCGAGTCTTGACGATCGACGCTTCTTTCGAATATCAAACGGGGAAACGCTCCATCGCGACTCTGGCCGACGAGCGGACATCGCAACGTGTCGTGCTCACGGGGTCTTACCGGTTCTAACACCGATCGCCCGCCGCATTCGTTTGTGAGCGGGAGGGTCGTTGCGGGGCCTTTCGCGGGAACAAGCGAGGATCGCCTGCCGCGGGTCCTGTCGCCGATTTCCCCGTCCGTGCTCGCAGGCTGCGCGCGGCACGAGGGCCCCATCGGCGCCACCCGCGGCGGGAAGCCGAGCGAAGTGGAGCGAGGCCCCGCAACGACCCTCCCGCTCATCGATGACGGCGTGTGAAGGGGAGCTATTTCTTTCTCGATGTCCCGCCGAGCAGCGCGATGTAGGCTTCGTCGAGCTTCTCCAACATGTCTTCGCTAACTCCGCCGCCTGTTTCCATCACGCGGTTGTAGCACTCCTCGAGGTACCTGCAGAGAGAAACCTGGCGCCCGGCGATCTGTTCGTCGATGAGCCGTCGAAGCTCTTTCACGTGCCTGGCGAAGTCGGAATCCTTCGCCTCGGTGTCCTCGACATTGTGGAAGTACTGGCTGAGCAGACTCATCCAATAGGTGTCGTGCTCGCCGCCGTTGTCGAAGACGCACCCCGGTTTGTCGGAAAGGAAGCAGTAGCCGTGAACGAGATACGTGCATTGGAGAAATCCCTGGAGGAAAAACCGCCTGAAACAGTCGATACTCGTTTCCTCCAACCGACACGGCAGTTGGCACTCGCGGCAGAGGGACACGGGTTCTCCTCCGTAGACAAAGCGGGCTCCAGGGACTCGTATCTCGGGTCTGCCCATAGCGTCCGCACAAACAAGCAGGAAACGTGCCGCCGCGCAAAGCTCCCCTTGATTCATCGACTACCGTGTGGGGAATGCACGCGGGCCTGCGGGTAGGAGGGTCGTCGAACACTCTCGCCGCGGGTCCTGGCGGCCATCCGCCCGCGGCCGTGCTCACTAAAGCTGCGCGCGGGCGCGGGCGCCCGTGGCCGCCACCCGCGGAGATTGACCGATCACATGGGTTCATCGACGATGCCGTCGGCGTTGAGGAGCCTTTTGTAGGCCGATCTGGCCGCCTCTTGTTCGGCGACCTTCTTTGTCTTTCCCGCGCCCGTCGCAATGACCCGCCCCTGGACGCTCACTTCGACGGCGAACTCTTTCTGGTGCTCGGGTCCCGTCGTGGATGACACGCGGTATCGGGGGGGAATCTTGTGGAGCGCTTGTATGTACTCCTGGAGAAGGCTTTTGTAGTTGATGTTCTTTTCGCTGTAGAAAATGTCCCTCACATCCGAAAGAAGCAGCCGCCGTATACACGCCCGGGCCGCCTCGAAACCCCCGTCGAGAAAAACGCCTCCGAAGATCGCCTCGAACGTGTCCGCCAGCACGCTGTCCGCCTCGTCGACACCGGCCTTGTAGGCGTTTTCGCTCATAAGGATGAACGATCCGAGGCCGTGCTGTTTCGCGTAGTGAGACAAAATGGATTTGCTGACGATCACCGACTTCATCTTGGTGAGTTCGCCCTCTCTTTTACTCGAGTAGTGGCGGTAGAGGTACTCGTTTACGACGAGCGAAAGGACGGCGTCACCGAGGAACTCCATTCTCTCGTTCGACGTGGCCCCGTTGGAATCGGCGCCATCCTTCGAGGCGTAGGAGCGGTGCATCAACGCTCCTATGAGAAGCGAGCGGTCGGTGAATTTGTAGCCGAGCAGCTTCTCGAGCTCGGGGAGAATCGCTTCGTCGACGCGTTTCTTCCGCGCGCCGAACAGCTTGAGCTTGAGTCTTCGCAGGAAATCGAGTTTAACGATCGTCATGAGGGCAAACGCTACTCACCTTCGACGTAGCGTTTCACGATGAGACAACTGTTGTGACCTCCGAAACCGAACGAATTGGAGAGGGCCACGTCGACCTTGTAGTCCTCGGATCTGTTCGGCACGTAGTCCAGATCGCACACCGGATCGGGGAACTCCTGGTTGATCGTCGGGTGAACCTTGTTGTCTCTGATGGACAGGATGCACGCGATGAGTTCGACGGCCGCCCCGGCTCCGAGGAGATGCCCGAGCATCGACTTCGTCGAACTCACCTTGAGCGACCTGGCGTGTTCGCCGAACACCTCCTTGATCGCCGAAGTCTCCGTCGCGTCGTTGAGTTCGGTGCTTGTTCCGTGAGCGTTGATGTAATCGACCTGCGAAGGTCGCATCCCCGCGACCTCGAGCGCCGCTCTCATCGCGCGCACCGCCCCCTCCCCGTTGGGCGCGGGAGAAGTCATGTGGTACGCGTCCCCGGTCAAACCCACCCCGACGAGCTCCGCGAGAATCGGCGACCGGTGTCTCCTCGCGTGCTCGAGTTCTTCGAGGAAAAGAACCCCGGCTCCCTCCCCCAACACGAACCCGTCGCGCTTTGCATCGAACGGACGCGACGCTTTCTCCGGCTCATCGTTCCTCGCCGATAGGGCCCTCAAGGCGCAAAACCCGCCGAGCGAGGTCGGCGTTACCCCCGCCTCGGTCCCCCCGGTCAGCACGGCATCGGCCATCCCCGCCCTGATCAACAGGAAAGAATCGCCGATGGCGTTTCCCGACGACGCGCACGCCGACACAACGGCGTAATTCGGACCCTTGAAGTTGTACACGATGGAGAGGTAGCCGGCCGTCATGTCGATGATCATCATGGGGATGAAGAACGGGCTGATTTTCGCCGGTCCCCGTGCGAGGAGAATCTCGTGCTGTTTCTCGAGGGTGGCAATCCCGCCGATCCCGGAACCGATCACAACCCCGACGCGGTTCCGATCGAATTCATCGAGGGCGAGTCCCGCGAGACACTCACGCGCCGCGCAAGCGGCCAGGTGAACCGATCGATCGGTCCTCTTGGCCTCCTTCGGATCCATGAACTCGGCGGGCTCGAGACGTTTTATCTCCCCGGCGATCCGGGTGGTGAAATCGGATACGTCGAAGCTCTCGATCTTCGAAATCGAGCTCTTGCCCGCGAGGAGGTTCCGCCAGTTCTCCTCGACCCCGAGCCCCGAGGCGGTGGCGCAGCCGATCCCCGTGATCACGACACGTTTGGAATTCGGCAGTGTGCTCATATCCGAACCCCTGAGATTAAGAGCCAGCGTCGATCGCTGGGCACCGATCTATTGAACCGTCTTGCTCTCGATGTACTTGATCGCGTCGCCGACCGTCTTGATCTTGTCGGCCTCTTCGTCGGGAATGTCGAGGCCAAACTCGTCCTCAAACGCCATGACCAGCTCGACGGTGTCCAGCGAGTCCGCTTTGAGATCTTCGGCAAACTTCGCCGAGATAGTGATCTGATCCGGGTTTACGGAGAGTTTTTCCTCGATGATTCTCTTGACCTTTTCTTCGATGCTCGACATTTACTCGGTCACCTCCTGGAGAAGTGAGACTCGCCTATGCCATAACCATTCCACCATCGCAGTTGATTACTTGACCCGTCACATAGTCGGACATGCCGGAGAGCAGGAACATGACGACATTGGCCACGTCCGTGACGGTGCCGAATCGCCTGAGAGGTATAACGCCCATCATCTGCTCGCGGACTTCACTCGTCAGGTTTCCCGTCATGGCGGTTTCGATGAACCCCGGAGCCACGGCGTTGACGGTGATACCCCTCGACGCAAACTCCTTGGCCAACGACCTCGTCAAACCGATCACACCCGCCTTGCTCGCCGAGTAGTTTACCTGACCCGCGTTTCCGATCAGCCCGATCACCGAACTGATGTTGACGATCTTTCCCGTCCTCTGTTTGAGAAGATGGGGCGCAAACGCCTTCACGACGTTGAACACACCGGTCAAGTTCACCGACAGGACCTTTTCCCAGTCTTCGAGGCTCATGCGGAGCAGGAGCTTGTCACGCGTGATCCCGGCGTTGTTGACGAGGAAATCGACGCGGCCGAATCCCTCGATGACCGCCTCCGCCGCTCTTTCCGTGTCTTCCGGCGAAGAGACGTCGCACACGTAGCCTTCGGCCTTTACGCCGAGCCGCCGGAGCTCACCGGCGACTTCTCCGACATCCGATTCCCGGACGTCGGCGACCGCCACACCCGCCCCCCGCTTCGCGAGCTGGACGGCGATCTCCTTGCCGATTCCCCGCGAGCCGCCCGTTACGAACCCGACTTTGCCGGCGTGTTCCATCGAACTCCCTCGAATTTTGCCCTTTCTTAATACGCGGAACCGGTATCCCCAGTCAACCAAAAGTTTACCCGCGCATCTCGAGGGCCTGCACCAGGCTCGCGATCTCGGTGAGCGGGTGAACGGGGACGTCTGGGACAGTTCTTTTCATTAGACCTGTGAGGACCTTTCCCGGTCCCACCTCGAACACCGGTCCACGATAGCGCTCAACGAGTGTTCGCATGCTCTTCACCCACTGGACGGGTGACGAGAGCTGACGGGAGAGCAACCCCACGACCTCGTTTTCGTTTTCGACGGCGGCGCCCGTCACGTTCGCCACCCAGGCAGTGTCGAGATGACCGTGTCCGAATTTCCTGATGTACGACACGAGAGCTTCCGAGGTTTTTTCCATGAGCGGCGAGTGAAAGGCTCCGCTCACCTGGAGTCTCAGGGCCCTTTTGGCGCCGAGCCCCTTCGCGAGCTCGATCGCCTTTTCCACCGCCTTGACCTCACCGGAAACGGCGAACTGTTCCGGCGAGTTGAAATTGGCGACGACGACCATCCCCTCCTTCGACGCATCCCTCACGCACGCCCGGACATCCTCCTCGGTGAGCCCGATGATCGCCGCCATGGTGCCCGGGACCTCGAGCCCCGCTTCGTACATCAGTTCTCCGCGCCTGCGGACGATGAGGAGAGCGTCGATGTAATCGAAGAAACCGGCGGCAACGAGAGCGGAAAACTCGCCGAGACTGTGCCCGGCGACGATCTTCGGGGCGAACCCTTTTTCCGCCAGGGCCCGGTAGACGGCGACACTGTGGATGAGGATTGCGGGCTGCGCGTTGTGGGTCTTTGTCAGTTCCTCGAGACTGCCTTCGAACGACAGCTCGGCGATGTCGAACCCCAGAGCCCTATTCGCCGAATCGTACGTTTTGCGGACAATATCGCACGCGTCGTAGTAGTCTCGCCCCATTCCTACGTACTGCGAGGCTTGGCCGGGAAAAAGCATGGCGCAATCCATTTTGTCGTTGTCTCCTTACGTGGAGTGCCTCTTCGCCGCGGAATCATCGGTCCCGCGCGTCAGATGTAGCGGAAGAGCACGGCGCCCCACGTCAGCCCGCCGCCGAACGCGACGAGAAGCACGAGATTCCCTTTCTTCACCCTCCCGCTTCGCGCCGCTTCATCGAGCGCGATCGGGATGGATGCGGACGAGGTGTTGCCATATCTGTCCAGATTGACGATGACTTTGTCGGCGGGCACGCCAAGACGCTCCTGAACCGCGTCGATGATCCGTATGTTCGCCTGGTGCGGGATGAGAATGTCGACGTCTTCGAGGGTGAGGCCCGCTTCGCCGAGAACATGGCGCGTTGCGTCCTCCATCGCCCGGACGGCGTACTTGAAAACGCCGTCTCCCTTCATCTTGATGAAGTGATCCCCTCGCTTGATGCTTTCCGGGGACGCGAGGTATCGAGTCCCGCCCGCCGGAATGTAGAGCAGATCGGCAAGCGACCCGTCGGTTCTAACGTACGTTCCCAGGATGCCCTCGCCGGGTTCGGCCGGTTCGAGTACGGCGGCGCCGGCGCCGTCACCGAACAGCACGCACGTCGCACGGTCTGACCAGTCGGTGAGTTTGCTCATCACTTCGACGCCGACGACGAGCACCTTGTCCATCCGTTGCGACGAGATGAGGGCGTGGGCGGTGTTCACCCCGTAGATGAATCCGCAACAAGCTGCGTTGATATCGAACGCAGCCGCTTTCGCCGCTCCGAGCCGGTCTTGAACCAGACAGGCCGTGGCGGGAAACACCATGTCACCCGACACCGTCCCCACGATGATTCCGTCGAGATCTTTGGGCGTGAGGCCCGCGCTTTGCAGGGCGGCCTGGGCGGCAGGCAAGACGAGGTCCGAGGTGGCTTCTTCAGGCGCCGCGATCCTTCGCTCTCGAATTCCCGAGCGCGTGACGATCCACTCGTCGGTTGTGTCGACCATCTTCTCGAGATCGAAGTTCGTCAGCACCCGCTGCGGCGTGTAGTGCCCCGTTCCCGTTATCTTCGACCCTCTAAGAGACTTTTGCAATTTGACCAGCCGTTTCCATGAACCGTTCTTCGATGTGCTTGTTGACGTCGTACGTGACGAGCCGCCGCGCCATGTTGATCGCGTTTCTGATCGCCAGCACGGTGCTCTTCCCGTGCGAGATGATCACAACCCCGTTCACACCTAGCAGGGGAGCTCCGCCGTACTCGGCGTAATCGAGACGTGAACGGAAAGACCTAAAAACCCCTTTCATCAGGGTGGCGCCGATCTTTGCCGACAGGCTCTTCTTGATCTCCTCGCGGAGCACGTTGCTCGTGAAGGAAACGATGCTCTCGCCAAATTTGAGCAGGATGTTTCCCACGAACCCGTCGCAGACGACGACGTCCACGACATCCTCGAAAATGTCCCTCCCCTCGACGTTCCCGACGAAATTCAGATGTCCGTTCTCGAGCAAGTTGTACGCTTCCTTGACGATATCGGTACCCTTACTCCTCTCCTCGCCGATGTTGAGCAGGCCGACCCTGGGCTCGTTGACGCCGAGATGGTATTTGGCGTAGACGGACCCCATGATGCCGAACTGAAGGAGGTTTTTCGCCGTACACGTGGAATTCGCCCCGATGTCGAGAACGACGACCCACCCTTTGACCGTTGGGAAAAACATAGCGATGGCGGGTCTCGAGACACCGTGGAGCCGCCCCACCGTCACCAGCGAACCGGCGACGACGGCTCCGGTGTTTCCCGCACTCACGATGGCGTCGACCCTTCGCTCTTTGAGCATCCGCAGAGCCACGCCGATCGACGAATCCTTTTTCTTGCGGATTGCGCTCGCCGGCGCCTCCGCCATATCCACCGCTTCGGAGGCGTGGATGATTTCTATGTTGGGGGGTATGGATCGCTCACGGCCGAGGACTGTGCCAATGCTCTTCCGGTCGCCCACCAGCACGATGTCGAGATCCGAAGCGTCGCTCTTCGCAGCTTCGATCGCCGCCGTGGCTACAATCTCCGGCCCCCTGTCCCCACCCATGGCGTCTACAGCGATTCTCAAACCGGCACCACCTTAGAGCTCTTCTTCGATCTTGATGACCTCTCGTCCACCATAGTAACCGCAGTTTGGGCAGACGTTGTGAGGCGGTTTCAGCTGGTGGCAGTGCGCGCACCGCGCGAGCGTCGGACTGTTCAGCTTCCAATGAGTCCTACGCTTGTTCTTGCGAGCCTTCGAAGTTCTTCTTTTCGGAACGGCCATCGTTTTCTCCTTTGACGACTCATCACTCCCGTTTCACGTCGCCGGGTTTTCGCAGCGACTCCCGACTCGCATCGTTCTCCCCCGCGCACCGACACGGTTCGATGTTGAGATTCGCGCCGCAACCGAGGCACAATCCCTTGCAATCATCCCTGCAGAGTATTCGCATAGGCATGCTTGCGATCAGATTCTCGTACACCTGCCGGTCCAGCGATATCTCTCTGTCCTTGAGAGAAACGTAGATCAGATCATCGTCTTCTCCGGCCGGACGGGTGTCGGACACTGATCTTGTCTTCTTGACAACGAGATCGAAAGACGGTTCCACCAGATATTCCGCCGGTTCGAGACACTTGTGACAGGGTGTCTTGAAAACGCCCTTCAGAGCCGCATGAACGTAAATCGCTTCGTCTGCTTTGCGGACGGTCAGCTCGATGTGGCACGCGATCCGGTTTTCACTTCCGTCGACGTCCTCAAACGCGACCACCTCGTCCGCTGTGACGAGCTGGGTCCCGGGCGAGAGCGCCTCGAAGTCGATGATCATGGCTGTACCCCATTGATTGTGCAGAGCTTGAGCACAGCGCCGAACCGAATTTAGGAGCCGCCGAAGACGATTGCAAGCTCTTTTTTCGCCGACTCGGGAGCGTCCGAAGCGTGCACCGCGTTGCTCTGTATAGAGATGCCGTACATGTACCGGATGGTTCCCGGCTCGGCTTTCGAGGGGTCAGTCGCCCCGACGAACGCCCTCAACCGGCGGATTACGTCATCCCCTTCGATCTCCATCGCCACCACGGGGCCGCTCGTCACGTAGTCGACGAGAGAGGGGAAAAACTCCTTGCCCTTGTGAATCTCGTAGAACCTTTCGGCGCTCTCCCTGTCGAGCCGCAGCATCTTCAAGCTCGTGACGTTGAAGCGGTTTCTCAGCACGAACGCGATGATCTCTCCGTAAACCGCATTTCTGACCATATCGGGTTTAACCATCAGAAGCGTTTTCATCTCCCTCGTTCCCTTCCAAAGCCGGACCAACTCGGGCGGCGACCCGGCGGTCCGTGCCGTTCGTCGGCGTCCGCTACGCTTTTCTCCCCGCTAGGACCTGCCGGACGAGCCTCGAGATATCCGACGGAACCGGAGCGACGGGGACTCCGACTCTCGCGAACGCATCGATCTTCTCTTTGGCGGTCCCCGCTGCACCCGAGACGATGGCCCCGGCGTGACCCATCCTCTTACCCTCGGGCGCCGTTTGACCGGCGATGAACGCAACAACCGGTTTTCTCATGTGACCCACGATGAACTCCGCCGCCTCCTGTTCGTCCGTGCCGCCGATCTCGCCAATGAGCACGACCGCCTCGGTCTCGGGGTCTTTCTCGAACGCATCGAGCGCATCGATGAAGTTGGTGCCTATGAGCGGGTCACCGCCGATTCCCACGCACGTGGACTGCCCAAAACCGTTCCGCGTGAGCTGAAAAACCACTTCGTACGTGAGCGTCCCGCTCCTCGAAACGACCCCGATCGATCCGGGTTTGAACATGCCCGTGGGGAGAATCCCCACTTTCGCTTTCTTGCCCGGAGCGATGATCCCAGGGCAGTTGGGGCCGATGAGACGGGTGCCCCGCGATTTTAGAAACGGCAGCGCCTTTGCCATGTCGCGGACGGGGATGCCCTCAGTGATGCACACGACGAGTCGAACACCCGCGTCGGCCGCTTCGCATATCGCATCGAAGGCAAACGACGCGCGGACGTAGATCGCAGACGTGTTTGCCTTCGTCGCCTCAACGGCTTGTTTCACCGTGTTGAAGATTGGGACGCTCTCTCGAAAGAGCGCGCCCCCTTTTCCGGGTGTCACACCCGATACGACCGCCGTGCCGTAGTCCAACATCTGCGCGGCGTGGAAGGACCCATCCCTTCCCGTTATTCCCTGAACGACGACACGAGTGTTTTCATCGACGAATATGCTCAATGACCGCTCCTTTTCCGTATCTCTAACGCGCCAACTCTATCGCTTTCCTGACTCCCTCATCCATCGTCTCGGCCGAGACGAGACGGACCTCCGAGAGGATCTCCCTCGCCTGTTCCTCGTTGGTCCCCGTGAGCCTGACGACAAGGGGCAGTTTGAGATCGAGCTCCCTGAGGGCGGTCACGAGTCCCTTGGCGACGTCGTCACACCTCGTGATCCCGCCGAAGATGTTTACGAAAATCGACTTCACGTTGCGGTCCAGAAGGATGATTTTGATCGCGCTCACCACCTTCTGGGGGTTCGAGCTCCCGCCGATGTCGAGGAAGTTGGCCGGCTGGCCGCCGTAGGTCTTGATGAGATCCATCGTCGCCATCGCCAGCCCGGCGCCGTTCACCACGCAGCCGACGTTACCCTTGAGCTTGACGAACGAGAGATCCGCGTTGCGAGCTTCCACTTCGCCGGGATCCTCGGCGGAAACGTCGCGCATTTCTTCGAGCGCTTTTTGCCGGTAGAGCGCGTTGTCATCGACGTTGATCTTCGCATCGATGGCCACCACTTCGCCGGACGGGGTCACAACGAGCGGGTTGATTTCGGCGAGGGTCGCGTCCGTTGATTCGAACACGCGGTACAGTTTGTCGATGATCGCGGCGATCTGCTGGACGACGGCGAAGTCGCTGTGGAGAGCTGCGCCGAGCTCGCGCGCCTGGTAAGGGAGAAGCCCGTACCGGGGGTC
>Ga0315275_10000125_pt1 | contig 58638 bp, 51 predicted proteins | sample YL17G03_0_MG_FD_205557 | JGI IMG/M metagenome (GOLD analysis project Ga0315275, IMG submission 205557) | Sediment microbial communities from Yellowstone Lake, YNP, Wyoming, USA - YL17G03_0 | ecosystem: Environmental > Aquatic > Freshwater > Lake > Sediment | place: USA: Wyoming | collected... | reverse complement strand
GTCGATGCGGCCATGATGCAAGGAAGGGTCTTGCTCTTCCGTGAGCGTGAAGACAGCGCGCAGCGGTGGCCGCAGCGCCGAGAGCTCGTCGAACCAGAGTATCTGCCGTTTTTGCTTGCCGCTCGCCAGCAGCACGACGTCGACGTCGCTTCCGGTGTCGCGGAGCGACCGCAGCATGCTGGCGAACGGCGTGATGCCGACACCGCCAGCGAGGAGGCAGACCCTCCTCTCGTCATGCAGCGTGAAGCGGCCGAACGGCCCGCGCAGGATCACTTTGGTGCCGATAGGGATGTCGCGCAGCGCGGTCGTACTCTCACCGTACACGCCGATGCCAAACTCGATGTCGTGCTGCGCTGTGCTGCTCGCGATGGAGAACGGTGTCGGGCGCATGCCCTCCATCACGATGCTGAGATACTGTCCTGGCACAAACTCTATCTTCTGCGCCGGCCGGAACGTGATGATGAGGTGCCTCTCGTCGATGATCTCCCTCTTCAGGACGACGGCAGGGTGGTCGAACTTGGTCATCATCGCATCGATGCCTCCCGGATGATTCATAAAGCTTTTGCTCATAGCGCTCATGCGGCCATCGTGCCGGCGAGGCGCTTCTTGACCACTAACTCATCTTGCCGGCGACTCGTCGCCTCGCGGCTCCTCGCAAAGGAGAGCGAAGCTCTCCTTGCGCCAGGATTCGCACGCGTCGGGCGAATCCTCGGCGTCCGGCTCTCACCGCTCTGTCGCCCTTCATTTGCGCCTTACCTTTTGCGGTTCGGGCCTTCAGGCCGGCAAGATGGATACAGATTGCTGACGAAGAAATTTCTAAAACAGCGTCCCCTTCACAACGCCCGCATCACTTCGGCGCTGTGCCCTTCGGGCGTGACCTTTGGGAAGAATCTCTTGACTCGGCCCCTCTCGTCGATGATGAAGGTGGCGCGCTGGATGCCCATGAATCTCTTGCCGTAGAGGAGCCGCTCCACCCAGCAGCCGTACCTCTCCACCGCCTCGCCGGTCACGTCGGAGAGCAGCAGGAAGTTCAGGCCGTACTTCTGCATGAACGCGCGGTGGCTGTCGCAGGTGTCCTTGCTCACCCCGATGACTGTCGCGTTCTTGGCGAGGTAAAGGTCATGGTCGTCCCGGAATCCCTGCGCCTCGAGCGTGCAGCCAGGCGTGTCATCCTTGGGATAGAAGTAGAGCACGACCTGGCGTCCGCGATGGTCTGAGAGCGCGTGGAGCGACCCGTTCGCGTCCGGCAGCGAGAAGTCCGGCGCCATATCTCCAATCTTTGGCATAGGCGTTGGTTTGTACGGCCTCTCCAGGGTCTTCAATGGAGGGACTGTTAAGAGGGAGTTTGTGCTGTGCCGTCCGAGTTTCGTCGCAGAGCGCGCGGATATGCGTTTCGGGGCCGCTCGTTTCAAGAGAGCCCTCTTTATGGGCTTGCGCGCTCGCTTTACCGGTCGCTTGACCATAATGTACATACCCCCAGAATATGGTATATGGGGTGGAATAAATAGGTAGCGCTACTGCTGTCTAGTGGCAGGAGCCATCCTCATGCGGGTTATCTACCTTAAAACCGGTTGCGGAGGCCGTCTCCACGTACTCGATGCTCGCCCCTTGCAGCAGGGCGTAACTATCGGGGTCGACGATGACCTCGAGGCCGGCGAAGTCGAAGCGCATGTCGGCCTCTTTTCTCGTGTCGAAGTCGAGCTCGTAGCCGAACTGGCAGCGGTCGTCACCAGGATTGACCCTGATGCGCAACGGCCAGGTCTCCTTGCCGGCCTCCTGCGCGCGCAGCTCCTTGATCTTCTCAACCGCCTTCGGCGTGATCTCGATGGTCTCGATGCGCTTGTTGATCGCCGCGTTGATCTCGTCGACCATCGAGACGATCTCGCTGTCATCGATGCCGTGGCCGCGCGCGCCGCCCTCGATGGTGTCGAAGATGTTCGCGTGGCATCCAACGCAGTGCAGGCCGTGGGTGAGCATGATGCCGGCGGCCTTGGGGAAGGCCTGTATGATATCGCCGATGAGCATGTCGCCGTCTACCCTATAGCTGCCGTCCGGCTCTCTCGCGAATTCGCGGAGCTCCTCCTGCTCTTGGTTGTCCATCGAGGGGTGTGCTCCGGTGATGTTTAAAAAGATATTCCTGACTGCTGACGCGGTCACAGTTATTCCATTCAGTCACTATCGTTCCTGAACCGCATCGAATGTCTCGCGGTTCCTGTGCCACTCACCTTGTTCGCCGGCACAAAGGAATGCACTGCATTCCTTGTGCGAGGAAACCAGTGTTTCCTCCGCACCGGCGACTCGCTCCCCTCACTACGTTCGGAAGTTTGCCTTCTTCGAACGCAAACTTCGCTCGTCCGGCCCTCGCCTTCTCGGAAGCGCTTCGTTTGCGCCTTGTCGTTTGCAGCTCGGGCCTTCAGGCCGGTGACCTCGCGCAACTCTATCTATGCTTAAACTGAATATTCTAACTGAAGAAATCTATCTCTCCCTGTACTCGTCGCGCTTGAGGCTCTCGAGGCGTCGCTTCACCTGCTCTCTGGCGCGTTCAAGAGGCGACGGCTGCGCCTGGGCGGCATCCGCCCCCGGTTCCTCTCCATTTCCCATCTCTCCTGTTCTGCCCATCCCTTCGCCTTCTCCTTCCTTCCTCTCCTCTCTCTTCGGCCTGAGCCTGTGCCATCCCGCGACAGCGTGCTCCTTCACGTTCCTCGCCTGGTTGCGCCACTCGGTCGCCCAGTCAAAGAAGACGAGGTGTGGGCGTAGGACCTTGTTCCCGAACTTGTTGAAGAAGACGATGTCCTGCAGCGGTTTCCGCTCCTTCGGGTCGGGCTCCTCGGCCGGGTAGCCGAACAGGAGTATCGCCTGCGGCCGATGGCGGTGGCTCGGGATGTTGAACATGACCGCGACCTTGTCTTCGTCGAACGCGCCGATCCAGCAGGCGCCCAGCCCCACCGCGTGCGCTGCGAGGAGCATGTTCTGTATGGCCGCGGCGCAGTTCTGCACTGTGTAGAGACGCTTGCCGCGCATGCCATACATGCTGTGGGCGTACTCGACGTCGCCGCAGACGATGACCGCTGCCATGGCTGAGAGGAACGGCTCCTGGTCGAGCGTATGATGGTAGAGCTCGCGGATCTTGTCCGTGTCGGTCACGATGAGGAAGCTCCAGTTCTGGATGTTGCCTGACGACGGCGCGAGCGACCCGGCCTGTATCACCTGCAGGATCTTGTCCATCTCGACCGGTTGTGGCGTGAAGCGCTTGACGCTCCGCCGTCCGGCGATGACTGCAAAGAGGTCGTGCTCGGCATCCTTGTGCGCCCCCCTGGTAGATTCCTCGTGCGTCAAACTTCCACCACAACAATCTCCCCCTTCTTTGTCCTTATAAATCTTGTTCTCGGGCCGTGCGATACCACGACGCCGGCGGCCGCCAGACAGCCGCAGAGATGCTACATATAAATCCGAACGCACTCCCACAGTCACATGCAGACGACACTCTTCCCTCATGAGACGGTGCGCGAGCAGCAGGACCTGCTCATCGACGCGGTGCTGCAGGTCATCGGCCGCAAGGGGCGGCTCGTGGTCCATGCGCCGACAGGGCTCGGCAAGACCGCGGCGACCCTGGCGCCGGCCGTCGAGCGCGCGATCGCCGAGAGCAAGGTCGTCATTTTCATGACGAGCCGCCTCACGCAGCACTGGCTGGCGCTCGAGACCATACGGCGCATCCGGCAGCGGCACAAGGTGCACATCCCTGTCGTGGACCTCATCGGCAAGCAGCACTTCTGCCTCCAGCCGGGCGTCGAGCGGCTCAAAGGCAAGGAGTTCGCCGAGTACTGCAAGGCGATGCGCGAGGATGGGCTGTGCGAGTACTACACTCGGCTCAAGAGCGGCGAGCAGCTGTCGCCCGCCACGCGGGGCATCATCGCTAAGCTCGGCTCGCAGGCGCTCCACACGCCCGAGGAGGTGCGTGCCGCATGCGAGGATGACGCTGTCAAGCTCTGCCCCTACGAGATCACGATGCTGCTCGCCAAGGAGGCGCGTGTCATCATCTGCGACTACAGTTACCTCTTCAACGCCGTCATCCGCGACGGGCTCTTCAACCGCATCGGGAAGGACCTGGGGGATTGCATCCTCATAGTTGACGAGGGGCACAACCTGCCGAACCGCGTCAAGGATCTCGCCAGCGAACGCATCACCACACTCACCGTCAAGCGCGCCATCAGCGAGCTCGAGCGCCACAACCAGGAGGACCACAAGCACCATCTTCGGCAGCTCGGCGAGCTGCTCGAACGCCTCGCCGCGAACATCGAGGACGAGCGCCACGTGACGAGAGGCGAGTGGATCGATGCGGTCGAGGCAATCGCCCCCTACGAGCAGCTGCGCGACGACCTCGAACGCATCGCGACGCTCGTGCGGGAGGAGCAGAAATCATCGAGCTGCGGCGTCATCGCCGATTTCCTGAGCGCGTGGCTCGGGGACGATGATGGTTTCACGAGGATACTCAGCATCCAGCGTGCCAAACGCGAGGAGGAGCGCACCCCTACCGCGGAAGGCGCGGAAGAGAGCGCTGCGGCGCCCGATACAGTCGGGGAGACGGGGGAGAAGCAGCGTTCGCTGTTCGGTGAGACCGTCATCATGGCCGGAGCCTCGTCACGGCCGAACACCGTCATACAGCTCTCGTACCGATGCCTCGACCCGGGCGTGATCACGACGCCGGTCTTCACGGCCGCATACAGCATCATCGTCATGAGCGGGACGCTCACGCCGCCATCGATGTACGCCCAGGTGCTCGGCATGCCCGACGCCGAGCTGCTCATCCTCGAGTCGCCGTTCCCGAAGGAGAACCGCCTCAACATCATCATCCCGAAGACCACGACCAAGTTCACCGCCCGCACGTCGGAGATGTACAAGGAGATTGCGACGGTGTGCGCGCAGTGCGTCGGCGCGGTTCCCGGTAACGTCGCCATCTTCTTCCCGAGCTACCACGTGATGGAGGAGGTCCGGTCGACGTTCGACACGCTCACCGACCGCACGGTCTTCGCCGAGCACCCATCATTCTCGAAGGAGGAACGCGAATCGTTCCTCGCGCGCTTCCGCGAGTACAAGCACGACGGTGCGGTGCTGCTCGGCGTCATGGGCGGAAGCTTCAGCGAGGGCATCGACCTCCCCGGCGACGAGCTGCGCGCCGTCATCGTGGTCGGATTGCCGCTATCGCGCCCCGACCTCGAGACCCGGGCGCTCATCGACTACTACCAGGAGAAGTTCAGCAAGGGATGGGAGTACGGCTACACCTATCCCGCGTTCAACAAGACGCTCCAGTCCGCGGGACGGTGCATCCGCACCGAGACCGACCGCGGCGCGATCATCTTCCTCGACGAGCGTTACGCATGGCAGAACTACTACAGCTGCTTCCCGAAGGACTGGAACATCAAGATCACGCTGATGTACGAGCGGCTCATCAGGGAGTTCTTCGTCGAGGAATGGAACGCACACGGCAATCCTGAGCGGAGCGCGGGCACGGAAGAGTGATGTTATACGAAAAATCGATAAGGCGTTAGGGCACATCTGGTGTGGGATACAGCATGGACATCGAAGAGAAGTTCCGGATCATCGAGGGATACTTCACGCGGCTCGATGCACAACGCAAGGCCACGGGAAAGCCGCTCCACGAGGGCACAGCGCACGGCATATGGGGCCCCACTCACATGCTCGACGCGTACGAGCTGTTCCTGCGGATGCGCCTCGACGGGAGAGGACCCTTCGTGGACCTCGGCTCGGGCGACGGCCGCATCGCGCTGCTCGCGGCGCTCTTCACCGAGAGCTGCGGCTTCGAAGGGGACAAATCGTTAAGCGCAATAGCCGACCAAGCGAAGCGGGCGCTGCAGGGGAGGATGCCTGAGCTCGGCCGATGCGTGCTGGTGCACGGCGATTACGCCACGGCCGACCTATCGCGGTTCGGCGTCCTCTTCACGTTCGCGGACCATCCGTGGGACCCCGGATTCGAGAAAATGCTCGCGGAGAGGTGCAGAGGCGTGCTGTTGTCGTACAACAACATCTTCCTGCCGAAGACGCTCCCCAAGGGCAGGACCTACTGGATCCAGCAGATACCTATCGTGAGCTACCATCTCAACGTCCCGGAGGGTGACCTGTTCTCGCGTGCATAGTATGTACCGGCGGCGGCTCGAGCGACCGCCGCTTGCGCTGTATCAGGATGAGCAGCACGAGGATAGCAATGACGATGAGCAGAATGATCATGACCGTCGATATCCCGCCCTGCGAGCGCACAGGGGCGCCGTTCACGTTGATGATGGTGCTCCGCTCCGGCGTCAGCTTGTTGTTGTAGAACACCTTGCCCGTCACCACATACTGCCCGCCGACGACCGGGTTGAAGAATGTCTGCAGCTGCGCCGTGGCGTCGGGGCCGACCACATACTCGTCCGTGTCTATCACCTTAGCTATCTGGCCGTTGTCGACGCGGGCGATCGTCCCCTTGAAGATGGCGCGTACGCCTCGCGCTCCCTTGTTGCGGAAGAACGCCGTGATGGGGAGGATATCTCCTGTCTTCGCCCACGCCGGCGCCTCGAGACGCACGAACTCCCCGTCGTCCTTGATGTCGCCGGGGGAGAGTATGTCGAATGTCTGGAGGTCGTTGTAGTCGCACAGCGGCACCTTAATGGCCGCCCAATACTGCGACGGGTCGAGGTCGACGACCAGCGACCGCGTCGCCGTCTGCGTGGTGGTAGGGAGGATCTCCGAACCGAACACCAGTGTCCTCGTCTCGAGAAGCGTCGTGCGGAACTTGTCGTAGATCTCGAGCGTGATGTTCGGGTTGATGCGGACGTTGCCGCGATTGAGGATGGTCACCCGGAACTCGAGCGGTGTGCCCTTCTCCGAGTCGAGCATTTCGATGCCGCCGCCCGAGCATGCGAGATGCTCGGTGCCGGTCATGCCGATCTCGATGGGGATGCGGAAGCTCGCTCGCGTCGACGTGCCAATGCGGCTTGTGCCCCCGCGAGCGATCGAGCCGGTGATGATGGTCATGTTCACGCCGTATGTCTGTATCTGCGTGTCGAGGGGCGGTTGGACTATCACATGCAGCTCGTACGGATGGTCTCTGCTGAAATTGAATACCCTATCCGAGAAGTTCAGCCATCCCTGCGCGTTCCCGTCGAGCAGGATCTCGGCCTCGATAGGGTAATCCGCATCGGTCGTGACCGTCACCACATCCTCCGCATACCCGCCCCGGAGCACGTCAGAGAAGGAGAGTGATGCCTTGTTGACGCCCAGGGCGACAGCGTGGGCCGGAGACGCGAACAGGGGGAGCAACATGAACAGCAGTATCCCGACGAAAAACGGCAATCTTTTCCACACGCGTATCCTCCGTGCGCATATCATCTTCTGCGTGCCCATCAGTATCTCTCCCCCCGCGATATCTCCAGCCGATTCAGTTCCTGCACGAACTCCGCATACAGCCCCTTCGCATCCTGCACGAGCGACGTCGGCGCCTCACCCACTACCGTCGCATACTGGCGTGCTTCATCGAGCGCGGCGCGCAGCGCAGCGATGTCCTTCGCTTCGACGCAATGCTTCGCCTCCGAGAGGCTCTTGAAGAGGAGCAGTTTCGCGTACACACGCAGCACATCATCCTGGAGCATCTGCGCGAGCCCTTCATCGCGCTCCAGCTGCTGCAGCACGGTCTTGTATGCGCTGAGCGCGACATCGTAGTTCTTCGCGTCGATCGTGCGCTCTGCCGTCAGGAGCAGTTCGCGGGTGGACACTGACGACAGCGCTGGAGCGGCGTCACGCACTTGCTGCGCCACGGATTGCGAGGCCTGCGCCTGACGGATAGTCGTTCCTGCCGAGCGGACGCGCCTCCCGGCGCCGACGTAGGGCACGATGCGCGCCGGCGACCGGAGCTGCCCGGACATTCTCGGAGAAGATATCGGTGGTTGGGGGCGCACGCCAGGGATGCCCTTGAAGGGAGGAGAGGAGAGCGAGAAGTAGTATACGCCGAGCGCGATAATCACCACGACCCCCAGCACGACCAGCACCATATCGCTCGTGGACGAAGGGAGGAATGACAATCCCACGCGTGTAGCATAGCCGGTTCCCAACGCGCCGCTATCGTCGGCGCCGGATGCCGGAGATACTGCGGCCGGGGCCACAGCAGAGGGCTTGGGATAGAGCAGCGTCCGCGAAGCGCGCACGTCATCGAGCGATGCGGCACGCTGCAGCACGTAGGAGTACTCCTCCTGCTGCAGTATGGGATACGAGTACTGTATGACCGGGTCGTTCTCGAGTATCGTCGGTTCCTTGCTGAACGTGAGTTCGGATGCGGCTTGTGCCACGCCTTTTGGGATGACCTCGACGGCGATCACGTCGTTCGCCGGGTCCTGGAGCGCGATGCGCTTGCGCACGAACGTGTACTCGAGGTCCGACCCCGCTGCGTCGAAGAGGCGGAAGACGGATGCAGAGACCGTCACGGTGACGCCGTCGTTGAGCGTAACCGCGCGGGCGAGATACGCGTTCGCCTCCGATTCGTTCATCGTATGCCCGATGGTCGCGTACGGGAGGTTGCGTTTGAGCGCGTCGGCATCAGCGGGCTGCTTGAGCTCCAGCGCCTGCACCGGAGTAATCCTCCGGATGAGCATCGGACGCGCCTGGGCGACGAGCGACCGCGCCTGCGCGATGCCACTGGCCACCTGCAATAATGTGGGGGACTGCTGCCGGAGCGTCTGCAGCTGCGAGACCGCCTGCTTTATCTTGAACATACCGCCCCGCCCCTTCTCCACGAGACCCATATCGTTGATGATGGCGATCTCGGCGGGGTTGCTGTTCTGCTCCAGCGACTGGACTGTCGAATTCGCGTCGATGAGCGCCGAAGCGATGCTCGCCAGCTCATCGTCGATGCGCGCCGCGAGCGCAGGGTCGATGACGACGGTCGGCTGCTCCTGGAGCTGGGCATCGACGGCGCTCCCGTACACCTCCATGGAGAGCGGTCCGACATTGCCCGCTCTGTCGACCGGAGCGATGCGGTAGTAGTAGTAGCGCGCATCGTTCACGACAGGGTCGGTGTAGGTGGTGGATGACACTGCGGTGTAGAGGTCCGCGTACGTCACCCCTTCATGCGAAGACCGGTATATGTTGTACGAAACATTCTCCTCAGCGTTCGCCGTGTACCAGCGCAGCTCTATGCCGTCAGAGGTGTTGGTGACGGTGATCGTGTCCACGGGTGGCGGCGGCAGCGAGTCGATGGTGACCAAGGCGCCCTCGGTGACCGTGGTGCCGATCACGCCGCGCACGCTCGTGCCGGAGAACGAGAATGCCGCGACAGAGTAGGGCAGTTCCTCAGGGACTACGAGATACCCGTGCCAAGTACTGTCCTGCCCATCGAGTGTGACGCCGGCGGTCTTCCCGCTCTCCTGCACCGTATAGCTCAGTATTGGGGGTGATGAGAGAGGGACTGACGTCTCTACCGTGATGGGATAGGTCCCGGCGCGCAGCGGCTGCTTCGCGTCGAGGAGTATCCTCGCCGACGGAGGGAGACGGTTGGTGAAGGAGATGATCGCCGATGACAACATCTTGTTCCCAACGACGTCCTGGCACCGCACGAAGTACGTGACCGCGCCCTCGGCCTCGATGTCTTGGACGAGGGTGCTGCGCAACGCGTACGTTGTGCTCATGAGCGTCGGCAACCCATCGAAGGGCGCGTCAGCGGTGCCGATGCGGCACTGCGCTATCTCGTCGGTGTCCACTGCGATGGTCACGTGGGGGCCGTTGACGTCGCCGGTCGGCGCAGTGCCGGTGACCTTCGGTGGCGTCGTGTCGACCCGGATCGTCTTCTTCGCTGAGGCGATCTCTGTCCCGAGCTTGCATTTGTACTCGATCGCGTGGACGCCGTCATCGAGGGCGAAGGTGCCGCTGAACTGTTCCTGCCCGGTCGGGGAGAGCGTGTGGCTCACGCCATCGATGTTGACATAGCAGAGGTCCGGCTCCCAATTGGTCGTGAGAGCGAAGGTCACGTCCTGCATCGTGATATCGTTGCTCGCCGGCTGTGTCGGCGTCACGATGAGTGGGACGTCCATGACCTCGATGATGCGGGTCTCGGAGGCCACTCCTGACGTATCGGTCTCGAACGTGTAGTTGTAGACGCCGGCGCTCGAACTGTTCGTCAGGAGCGTATCTTCGATGGTACTGGCGCCGCTATTGATGACGTCGCCATCCCGTAGGATCGTGAGCGTCCCCGGCCCAGACACGCTGACGGTGATGGCCTGCCCCTCCGTGACACTCATGGGCGCCTGGACAGAGAGCGTAGGGGAAGACGCTGCTGCGCTGACACTGAGGAGCGTGATCGCGAGGAAGAAGACCGCGATGAGCGAGAGGGCTATCGCTCTCGCTACCGGATGATGCCGTTCCTTTCCTCGGCGTGCTGATAGGTGATTGCTGTCGTCCTCCATTGCGGTGCCTCGTTACTTGCGTTGGAGATTCTGGAGGACGCTCTTGTCCTTCTCGACGGCCTCTGTCGCCGCTGCCGCCAAGTAGTCGTTGAGCGTCATCCCTCTGATGACGGCAATCACCTTTGCCCGCGTATGGATGTCGTCGGGCAATTCGATATTGACTCGTTTCACGTTGCGCTCCCAGCGCGCAGGGGAAAAAGGAGGGAGAACACTATCTCAGAGAGGAGAGAGAAAAGAGAAAAAGTGTTCCACTACCGTTACCTGTCGTCGCTGCATACGTCGCTACTGTGGCCTCGAGTGGACCACCGGACCTATTTATTAGAATAATGATTTATATACTTTTCTCTCTTAGATAATAAAAATCATAAATACATTTAACTTATTTTCCTATTGAAAATAAGTATTGAAACAAATAGATATCGACGGAAGAACTCAAACGCAAGAACCAGCACAACCACGTCTCCGCATCTCTCTTCGTATCATCTCCTCTCGTTGTTCCCTGAAGTGCCGGGCGCACCAACATCCGTCGCACCTCTATCGAAACGGTCGTTCTCTTTGTCCAGATCTGTAGTGGATGAGGCTGTTTCAGAGGGCGGTTTCTCGCGGTCCTGGCGGAGCCTCTCGAGTTCATCGTACAGCTGCTGCTTCTGCTCGTAGTGCCGGTAGAGCAAACGCAGCTTCTGGTATATCACCATGATCCCAGGATACTCCTGCGCCAGCCTCTTGAACGCCTCGCTCGTCTCGATCGCGTACGTCCGGTCGCACAGGTCCTTCTCGATGCCTGTCGGCGTCTTGTTCTCGTGGTACTCGAAGTAGAGCGTGATGATATCCTCGTAGATCCTCTTGAGGTCGGGGAACGCAATGAAGCTATCCACGATCTGGCGACTGGTAGCGACCCCCTCAATGCTCTTGGCCAGCTCCTGCTCAATCTGGACGAGCTGTTCGTTCTCGAAGGAGAGCAGGTCGGCCAGCATCTCATCATGGGTCTTGGCGCGCGCATTGAGTTTCGCCAGCTTGCGGTTGTCGCTATAGGTGAGCGCGCGCAATACCGAGTAGATGATGAAAGGGACCAGCAACAGGATGAGGGAGTAGAGCCAAAGGAAGCGGTACCCGATATCGCAGAGGAGGAATTCATAGTAGTAGCCGTAGGAGAGCAGGCAGACAGCGATCGTGACGAGGATGAAGAGGAGCATCTCGCGGCGCTTCTCGTAGTAGGCCTGCGCACGCTTGAAGTCGTCCAGTAGTTGGTCTTCGCGGATACGGCGGAGGTCCCGCTGATAGAGGGCGACCCGTAACCCTGCCAGCGCGAGCACGATAAGGAAGAACCACCGGGCATCGTTCTGCAACGGATTGATGGGCTTCTCACAGATGATCTCCGGATACTCGAGCACAGGGGGTTGGAGCGCGCTGCATGACGGGCATGGCCCGCCGCAATCCACCCCCATCTCGCCATAATCCTGCACTCCGTCGTAGCAGCTGTCGCAAGGACGGCAGTTCCCGCCGCAATCGACCCCGGTCTCGTTCCCGTCCTGGATATTGTTTTCGCAACCAGGACAGGGTGTACAGTACGTGCCACCGCAATCTAATCCTGTTTCGTCGCCGTTCTGGACACCATCGAAGCATGAAGCGATGTATACGCACTCTTGTATCTCCGGTGGCTTGTCCAGTATTGTGCCGCAGGCGTTGGTGTCATAGCACGACCTGACCTGCAACCCCTCCATGGTGCAGTTCGTCCACTGGCTGCAGACCCATTGCTCTTGGCAGCCGAACGGCGCTGTCACGCCGATGGCGGTCGATAACGCTGTTATGATATTCGCCGGGGGCGTTATCGGTGCTCCACCGGCACCACCGCCCCCGCCCGCATCAGCACCACCGCCCGCACCGGCACCGCCGCCCGCACCGGCACCACCGCCACCACCGGCACCACCGCCACCACCGCCGGTGTTATTCGAGGTACCATTCCCTGTGCCGTTGCCGGTCCCATTATTGACCGGGCAGTCAAAGGGGCAGTTGATGGGGTTCTCAAATAATGGATCGCAATATCTATCGCCGCAGCGAGGTACCGGGTGACTGAGCCGGACATACTTGAACGTCCCGTTCTTGGTCGTGTTGTCGCCATAGATGAACACCAATGGCGCGTTGTTCATGAAGAATTGGACCTCAACGCCATTCGCCGGACCTTCGATTGTCGGCGTCTCAGGATCGTCACCAGGACAGGTCATGAGGCCGAATGTGCCGTTGTTCTGGACAATGAACGGCGCGCAGGAGTTGTTGCCTGCCACGGCGGTGATGGTGTATCCTGGCGGTACCAGCCTACCGCGGGTTGTAATATTGCCATAGAATTCCGTCGGTAGGGGTGGCAACGCCGCGACCAGGACCCCCGCTAGAGAGAGCAACAACAGGCAGATGAACGCTATGACGACCCCACGGTCGGATGCAGGCTCGGAGACAACGCTGTTCACCGAAAGACCGCTCATGGGTACACCGTCCACATAGCGTTTGCCGTGGCGTTGATCCAGTAACCCGAACCGGGAGTGACGTTCCGCAATGTCCCGCCTGAAGGATTATCGTATTGCACGAATGCTTCTGTGGGCTTGTCGTACGTCATCGCCCTTGTGAACGACGCGTTGATGAGGGAGAAGGCGTCCGACGCATTACGTGTAGTATGCGAAGGATACCCCACAAGATTCCACCCAGGAACCAATGATATTGTTGTGTAGAGTGGTTCTATACCGTTTATCGTCCGGCTCTCCGGTGTGCGCATAAGAGCGATATATCCTGGCCGACGGCTGATATATGCGAGGTCGCTGACGACGTACGATGGCAGGTTCGGATTATAGACCCGCCAAGAATCAGGGTCGTTGGGCACGTACTGGTAGATAGCCACCACTGAGGAAGGATTGATGACGTCCGCGATGGGTGTCGCCGTGCTCAGACAGGGGACAGAGACGATATTGTAGCCGGTCTTTGCCGTGAAATTGCATGTCTGGCTCGTGGCGTTGATGATGTACGCGGTGGTCCCCACATCGACCGCCTTGCCGGCGAAGCGCAGGTCGAGCGCGAAGAGCAGGACGATGCAGAGAAAGCAGAGAAACCCGCCCAGAATCACACTCTGCGCGACCGCGAGCTTATGCTCGTGCGGCGGGCGTTCGTTGGGCGACCTCATGCTCCACCCCGCGAACGGGAGCGCTTGCTATTCGGCGTCGCCTCCGAAGCCGCACGAGCCTCGAAACGCACGTACCACGCCTGCTTCTCTGGGTCGAAAGCGAAGATGATGTCATGGCGCTGCTGACCATCGATTGTGAGCAGGAGCGGCATCGGGATTGTGGTCTCGAAACTGCTGCCGCGCCGGTAGAGCCGCCGTCTGAACTCCATACAATATTTCACTTTACGCGCAGACTATTTATAATTTACTTATTTATTTGCTTACTAACATACTTATTTTTCGGAAACATAGATATTCTAGTATACGATTTAGTATACGGATTCGAAATATTTTTATACTGGTACATACGGTATACCTTTATCACCAAACAACCGCGTCCCCACACGGGCTGCGGCCACCGAGGGATCCACCATGGTCATCCTTTTCGACCAGTACAACATGCCAGAGAACGTCTTTGAAGTCGTCTTCGCCACAGCGCAGCAGATCGTCGTGGCCAAGATGCTCATCGACGAGATGAAGAAGGCCGGTGGCGAGATAGGCAAGACCGAAATGTCCATGTTCGCGACCGCGCTCCACGACGGCACGAAAATCAGCGGCACCACAGAGGGACCGTTCCCCATCAAGAAGGAGCAGACCATCAGCTACAACAAACGCCAGTTTTACGACCGCATCCTCACGCCCATGAAGACCATGGGGCTCATCGACTACGACCTATACAAGAAGACCTACAAGATCAGCGACAAGTTCAGCAAGAACATGATGAGGGTCGGCCTGATGTGGAGCCAGGAACGAGCGAAGCCGCCCAAGGACTACCAGATCAAGCCCATCAAACGGGTATAGACCGATTCACCGATTAACTAACCAGTGAAATAGTGCGACAAAGGCAGTCAAATAATCGACTGAGAAAGGACAAGCGCGGCCTTGGAGTCAATCCAGATTTCGTGCCGATTCATGCAGGCACGAAATCGTAAATGCCAGCACGGAGTGCTGGTGTATCCTCCGCCGCATAACAAAAAACACATCACGCTGAAAAGGAAACCCCTGGTTGTGCGAGCCAGATTCTCACACACCCCTCCCCCAACACCATAAGTCAGGTATCGAGCAACCAGGGTTTTCTTTATTTCTCGTTCACGAACGAACAGACTGCGTCATCGAAGGCGCGCACATAGTCGGGCGTCAAGGTAGTATCCTCTTTCCGAATCAGAACCCCGTTACGAGGCTTGTCGAGCTCCTCTAAAACGATGTCGAGCGAAAGGTTGCTCGCAGCGGGGTCGCCCCTAAAGTACTCCTTGGCTTGGTCTTCTAAATGACGCTGAAAGCTCTTCAGCGGCCCGAACCGCACAAGCACCTGTCCTAGAAAATTCCTCGGCACTGAAAACCGGTAGATGAATTCTGGCTGGCCTACAACACCATCAAGTCTCTCCGCTACAAGGGTCAAGCATACGCGATGATCACAGGGGCCCTGGACCGCATAGACTAACATGCCATTTTCTGGCCCGACGCCAGAGAGATATATGAGAAAACGCTCCTGTTGAGTGTTAGTGGCCAAAGGCACCTTGTATTCATGTACCTTACCGTCAAGATAACCTTCAGGTTTCCCTCCGTGCCGCCGAAACGCACTCGCGACATCCACGGGGAGTATCTCGGAGCACTGGCCTGGAGCAGGAGGAGGGATAGGAGAAGTCGATATCCCGAGGAGTAAGGCGAGGGACGCAACGAAAGGCATAGCACACCGGAACAGCCAGGGATTAATAAAAATTGTGAGAGGGGGGTCCTAGAACTTATGCCCACAGTTGATGCAGGTCTTGCGGCCGCGGGCGTTCCTGTACCCGCAATGCTTGCACTTCTTCTTCGTCGCGAGCAGGAGGAGCAGCAGCAGGATGAGGATGACGACGACGCCGTAGACCACATACCTCGTGTAGTCGGAGCGGAACTCGAGCGGGAACGTGGCCTCGGTGATCTTGATGCGCGAGAGCTCGCGCTCGCCGTAGTAGGCGCGCACCCTGATCGACGGGTTCGCCGCGAAATCGGCGTCGGACATCTCGATGATGACCGGGATATGAGCCCTCTTGCCCGGCTGCACCAGCACCACGCCATCGCCGCCCACAGTGACCTTCTCCCCGTTCACCACGAGGTCGACCAGCTCAACGCTCACGTACGCGGCCTTTGGGCCGGTGTTCGTTATCTCGACCATGAAGCGCGTGTTGACCTTGTCATAGTAGAGGCCGGTGATGTTGACCTGGGTGTCGTCCAGCACATCGATCAGGTCTATCTGGAATGACTTCTGGTAGGTGTTCTCGAGGCTGGCAGGCCCCTCTCCGAAGATCGTGAAGACGTCGCCGGAGAGATTGGTCGCCTGGAGGTTGAGCGGGTTGCCGTCGACATCCATGCGGTAGACGATCGTCTTGTACTCATTCTTGTCGAGGAAGAGCGGCGTATCGTCGCCCGTGACCTTGAGGACCGTGCCGTCATGGATGGTGATGGTCGATTTGAAATATTCGGCCAGGCCGACGGTGTTGTGGTATGTCACCTCGAGCGCGCCGGTCGCCCTGTTGTAGACGATGCTCGTAATCTCGATGCCCAGGTCATATTTGGGCATGGGGAACCTATCAAGGTCCTCCACCGTCGCGATGGCGCCGGTGGGTTGGCGGGCGCCCTGGGCGAACTTGACGAAGACGCTGATGCCGAGCGTCCTGCGCACGAACGTCGCGCTGTTGACGAGCTCGTTGCCGATGAGGATGCCGACCTCGATGTTGCTGTCCCTGATGAAGGCGCGCACTGAGTCGGGGACGTTCTGCCGGCCGAGGAAGACCACGGGGTCGGCGCCCGACATGATGCCGGCCTCGATGAACTCGCCGTTCGTCAGGATGACCTGCTTGGTCGGCTTGAGCTGGAGGTATCGCTTGACAATCTCGATGTTGTTGTCGAAACGGCTGCCCTTGTCGATCGTCTCGGGGTTGAACTGCGCGAGCGCGGCCTTGACCTCACGGTCCACCTGGCCGTAGATGAGCACTTTCGCCGGGCTCTTGGTCGCCAGTACCGAGACGATGCTATCGATGTCGTTGCGGTTCGCGAAGATGACATAGGAATGGTCCACGACCGCGAAAGGGGCGACGCTGATGGCGTTGTAGCCATAGGCGTCGTCGACGATGATGAAGCGCCCGATGCCCTGCAGGCGCCGCAGGAGCTCGAGGTTGATGTTCGAGGAGCGTATCTCCTCAGGATTGGTGTAGCCGCGGCTGCGGAGGATGTCGGGGTACCCGACGACGAACGGCTGCTGGCTGTTCGAGAGCACGAGGATGTTCTTCTCCGTGGTTGGGATAGAGTAGAGCAGGATGGTCGAGTGTTTCGTGCTCACGAGGAAATGGCTCTGGTTGCCGATGAGGTTCGCGTACTGCGTCCCGCTGTAGACATCGCGCCAGTCGGCGCTATTGATGATGATGTGGTCGTACGCGGCGACGAGGGGGAGCGTGGAGAGGCCGAGCAGCAGCAGGGCCATCCCGAAGAACAATTCGCGCCCGTGACCCGACATCAGTACCACTCACTTCGGAGGACACCACGACGCGAGTAGTTTATAAAACTTTTGCGTTCCGCAGAACCTATCCGAAGGAGAGATGCGCTTCTGAGAGCAGTGTCTTTGCGCCGGCCTTCTTATACGGTCTCTGCCTGGAAGACGACGGTGCCGTTGCAGCGCCCGAAGGCCACCTGTACCGGGTCGATGTAGAGCTCCCAGTAGGTGGTATTGTAGGAGTAGCTGGCGTTGGTCGTCTTGTTGATCGTGAGGCCGGTGACGCGCCTGGATGTGTTGCTGAGCACCTGTTTTGCGGCGTAATTGTCCGCCGGATTCGTTGAGAAGTGCTGCAGGCCGACGCTCAGGTTGCCCTGGTCGCAGAAGAAGGAGAGGTTTTTGGTGATGTCGGCTATGTTGTTCCCGCCGTAGCCCAGCACGCTGATGTTGATGGGGACGTTCCCGAGGTTCGTGATGTTCGCCGTCTGGTTGTTCGAGTACTCGCCGGCGCTGAGGTTCCCGTAGTCGATGAGGACGGTGACGTTGAGCGCGTAGAGCGAACTGATATTCCCCTTCCCCGACCCTGCGCCGTTGAGCCCGAAGGTGTCGTTGACGTGCACTGTGCAGTTCCAGGAGCCGTTGAGCGCATAGTAGTTGACGGGGAAGGCGCAGGTATAGTTCACGAGGTAGTTCCCATCGTTGTCTGTCTTAGCGCACGATGCGTTCGTGTAGTGGGTGTTGTTGTTGTCAGCGGCGTTCTCTGTCGATGAGCTATGGAAGAGCGTCGCGTTCATCACCTGCGGGTCCGCCCAGCCGTTCCAATCGCGCACCGTGGCGTTGCACGTAAGATACGTGATGAAGCCGGCGGTGAGCGTCACATTCGTGGATCCGCCAACGACGACGCTTTGCACCACCGGCGGGGAGCCGGTGATGTTCACTTCGGTGTCGACGCTGACGTTGCGGTTGTTCAGGCCCTGCCCGAAGCTCCACGAGAACTGCGCGAGGAGAGCGAAGACCGTCAGTACCAGGAGAAGCGGGAGCGCTGTAGACCTAATGTTAGGCGTAATTCTGTGCATATCATCGTCCTCAACCGTATCCTCGTTCAGCGCAGTTCCACATAAAAGTAGTATGGCGTCGGCGACGCCTTGACGTCCGACTCCGCCACTATCATCTGGAAGTCATACGACGCGTTGTCGTAGCCCTGCGTCTGGTAATCGATGCTCGTCATGTAGATCAGGACATTGCTGATGTTGTCCTGGAGGAGCACCTCCTGGAATGGCGACGATGTCGTCGGCACCTGGCGCGTGTCGTTCATGTAGGTCACGGTGCTGCTGCAGTTGTTCTGCCCGATGGTGTTGGTGCCTATCTGGAATTGCTTATGGATGGACCAGTTGAACGTCCGGTTGATGCGGTCGGGCATCGAGCCAGTCATGTTGTTGAACGTCGCCTCCGCGCTGATGACCGACGAGTTCGCGCAGATGATGTTGGGCGACGACCAGGTGATGTTGCTGTAGCGGGTGGCGTACACCTGGCCGGTGACGGTCGTCACATCCCATGCGTAGATGGTCATGTTGCTCGGGTTGTCCAAGGTGAGGACGCCGGTCACGTTCCCTACATAGGCCTTCCAGCGCGAGGTCTGTATCGTGGCGTTGAGAACCATCGTGGTGATGGTGCTGCGGTTGTCAGTGCGCGATGCGGGCGTGGTGTTGGGGCCGTAGACCGTGACGGCGTTGCTGATGGTCGAACCCGTAGGGTCCGCCAGCACGAAGACCGAGACGCAGACGAAGAGGGCGATGAGCACCAGCAGTGCCGCCGACATCCTCCCTCCGTGTCCGGTATCAGTTCTTCGTGTCATGGTGTCCCTCTTGTCATGCTCTCCATCCGATCATGTGTTCTCTGCGTACTCAACTGAACTCCGTCCAGAAGTAGTACGATGTGACGCCGACGCTGCCTGTCTTCTCGTTCTCGCTCACGAGCAGCTGGAAGTCGTGCTGCCTCCCGTCGAAGCCGACCGTCGACTTGTTCGTGAGGGCCGTGTAGATGATGTTGGCGCCCGCGTTGAGCAGCACCATGGCGTAACTCGACGACTGCGAGTTGTTGTTCACATAGCCGTTCGTCGCGTAGCAGGTGTTCGCGGTCAGCGAGACAGTGCTCACGTTGAACGCGGGGTGCGTCGTCGTGTTGAACGTGTTCGTAACGCTGTCCGAGTCCGTGTACGCCTGTCCGAGGTATCCCTCTTCCGTGGTGCGCTGCGCGCCACTGGTGCAGGCCACCGTGGTCCAGGATACGGAATTCACACGGGTCGCGAACACGCGGCCGTTCGTGTTTGCCATTGTCCAGTTGTAGAACGTGTTGCTGCTCGCGTCCTGCAAGGTCACGATACCGCTGATGTTACCATAGTATCCCTGCCATGACTTCGTGATGGTCAGGGTGTTGATGTTGATCTCTGTCACGTTGCCGCCGCGGGCGTCGGCCGACTGCGCAGCCAACAGGCTGAGGTTGCGCGCCGTGCTGCCGGCGTTCGTCAGCGACAGGGGCGCGTTCGGGTCCGCCACGACGAATGCCGCCGCGAACGCGAAAGCCACTATGAGTACCACAACGGTGTATATCGTTGCTGTGTAGTCCTTATTCATGTTCCATCACCACGTGTTCTCTTCTGAAGAGTGTTCTCTGGGGCGGCGCTCGAAGCGATGCCCTTGGGATCGTAAAGGATGTGCAGGTGTTGTACGGAAGAAGGGCGCTTGTCGTCGAAGATGACCTGCCGCGTCACGCCGGCGGCGTCCGTGACGGTGAACGGGCGGATCTGGAATCCCTTCCCGACTGGCGTATAATAGAATGTGACCGGGCTCGTATGCTCCTTGTCGAACGCGAGGAACAATATCTTCGGGAGATTCTCCTCGATCTTCCAGAACGCCTTTTCGAGCGTGTAGCGCAACTCAGGGTGCTCGAAGAACCAGATGCGCATGATGATCTTGTTGTAGTCGGAGAGCTGCAGCACCTTCTTCTCGACGAACCTGTCGCTTGTTGCGATGACGTAGCTCAGGTTGCCGGCGAGGCTGTAGAGGATGCGGGGCTTGCCCTTGTCGCGGTTCGAGATGCGCCGCCTCGTCACGAGACCGGCCATCTCCAGGAGCCGCAGCTGCTGGCTGATGTTCGCCACGGACGTGCTGCAGATCTTCGCCAGCTCGAGCGGAGAACGCTCGCGTTGCTCGAGCTGCTTGAGAATCTCCCATTTACTCGCGGTGAAGAGGGTCTCGTGTTCCATGCGTCACTGGTTGTTGCTGTAGTCCGCGCCGCTGCGAAACGTCACGGACGATCACTGTCGTGGTTGCTGTCGCTGCTCGCTGTCGGGACGAGCATTGGAGGCCGCGCCCGACGGCATCAGTATACGCTTTCGTATGTTAGTGCGTGTATTGGTTGAAGAACTATATAAATATTTCGATGATGTGTTTAGTACTGTACTTCCTTAATTAACGAAGCGCTTAAATGATAGTGGTGGGGTCATAACTGCGTAGCTAGAGGATATAGCCCCTGTAGACCCGAATCTCAACCACGCCCAAGAATACTTAATTAATCTTTCTATTTAATTAAAAACTGAAATAGCGGGTGTCCAAAAAAGTATTTACTTTATTTAATTAAAAACTGAAACAGAGAGCGCAAAAAAAAGCCGCTCCGAGGGATTAGTTGATCTCGACGAAGAAATAGTACGTTGAGGGGCCGAGATTGCCGGGCTTCTCACTCTCGCCCACGATGAGCTGGAAGTCGGCGCGCTGCCCGTTGTACGCATACTGGTCGTCCTCTATCAGCGTTGTGTAGACGATGTTACTGTAAGTGTCAGCGAGGAGCATCTGGTAGAAGGAGGCGTTCTGGGCGCTGCCGTTCACGTAGATGTTCGTGGAGAAGCAGGAGTCGCTCGTGATGTTCTGCATGCCGACCAAGAAGCTCGGATGGTTCGTCCAGTTGAAGGTGTTGGTCACGCTGTCGCCGTCAGAGGGTGATTGGGTGAGATATGTCTCCTCGGCCGCGCGTTGCGCTCCAGTGGAGCAGTTGATTGTCATCCATTGGATTGTGCTGTTCCTGCTCGCGTAGATCTCGCCGGAGAGCGTCGTCGCGTTGCCCCACACGTAGAAGCTGTTGTTGCCAGCGTCGTCCAAGTGGATGTTCCCAGTGACATTTCCGTAGTAACCTTGCCACGATTTCGTGATGGTCAGGGCGTCGATATTGATCTCTGTGACGTTGCCGCCGACAGCGTCAATAAAGGTCGTAGAGACATCAGGGAGCTGTCTCGAGGAGGAGGCGAGCGGGTAGACGTTGGTGGGCGGCGTCGGTACCGCGAGGACGAGGCCGGCCGCTCCCACGAGGAGGAACGCCAGCAGCCCGAGAAGGATCACAGAGCGCATAATGCCTCGCATACGTCTCACACCGGGCCTCCGCTCTGCCGCCCGAAGAGCGTGGGGCCCTTGGGCTTTGTTGTTGCGCGCAATCGAACGATGCTGTATGCGCCTCCTACTTCAATCTCCGCAGGGAGTTTCGCGGTGCTGTCATACTCGATTACTGGCGAGCCGCGCTCGATGCCGGCGAAGGAAAGGGCGGATATCTGCGCTAGGTGCGGCTCGATCTGCCAGAAGGCCTTTTCGAGCGCGTATCGGACGTTCGCGTCGTCCAGGAACCAGATGCGCAGGATGACCTTGTTGTGCTCGGAGAGCGGCACGACCTTCTTGTCCACGAACCTGTCGCTCGTAGCGATGACATAGCTCAGGTTGCCAGCGAGGCTGTAGAGGATGCGCGGCTTGTCCTTGTCGCGGTTCGAGATGCGCCGGCTCGTCACGAGGCCGGCCATCTCCAGGAGCCGCAGCTGCTGGCTCACGTTGGCGAGGCTGCTGTGCAATGCCTTCGCCAGCTCGAGCGGCGATTTCGCGTCGGATTCGAGAAGTTTGAGGATATCCCATTTTGTCGCAGTAAAAAGCGTCTCATGTTCCATCTTTCCACCTTTGTCGCACGAACGGAACTGTCGTTCCGCCCTCCGTCTTCAGCGAAGTCGGAGTGTACACTTTTGTGTACAGGTACTCCAATGGTGATTCTAGTATATAATAATTATGCTGATTAGGAAACTACAGTACTATCGACGGTACGAGAGAGGATATCGATTCAATAGTTAATCAAAGAGTGGAATACCGCGGCAGGATAGACACACAACAATCTTACATAATAAGAAACATTTATACTTATTATGTAATACATAAACCAATAACTATATAAATTAAATCTTACAAAGTAAGAAAATCATATACATCGGCGGTTGGGAGCGGCAACCGCCTACAGGAACAACAGTAACGCAGAGGCGACGTGCGCAGCGACACAAAGAGGAGCGGGCGAAGCGACGACGAGCGAAACATCCCCTGTTCCTACACCTTCTCGCGCACCGCCGTCGCTGTCGCGCATGACCTCGCCGAGGAGCCTGTCCAGAGTTCCGCGGGCGCGATTGCCTCCGGCGAGACCATCCCGCTCTCCGCATTCTCGCATGCGGCATCGACAATGCAGGCGATCGCCCGCTATCTCGTTGACATTCGAGGATTCTCGTTCTCCGACGCCGCACGGCTGCTCCACCGCAGCCCGAAGAGCATCTGGGCGTCGTACCATCAGACAGCGCTACTGCCACCGCTCGCCGAGGATACGCTCTCCATACCGCTTCTCATCTTCGTGGGGACCCGAGCGCCGCTCGAGGCGCTCGTCACGCACCTCAAGGCGCGGGGCTTGCGCAACGTCGATATCGCCCGGTTGCTCGGGCTCGACCCGCGCACTGTCTGGACCGCCGCCAAGCGCGCGGAGGTGCGCGCATGAGCACCGGCCGCACAAGGATGCTGCCGCAGGCCCTGCTCGTCCTGCTCACAGCCATGCTGTTGGGCGCAATCGCGCTCCATCTGGCGATGCCTGCCCTGGCCGACCCGAACGGCGTCGTGGTCGTCTCCAACACGACCGAGACGCCGACGCCGCAGTCCGCGGCGGCGATCACCACCGCCGGCGGCTCCTTCACGTCGCTCCTGCTCAACGCCACGACGCAGACCATGCGCTGGAAGGCGTACGTGGGCAATGTCACCGGCAGCTTCAAGCTGCAGGATGCGTCGAACGCCACGATCTACGACTGGTCCATCACCACCGTCGCCGGCGAGATCTACGCGAGCAGGAACAGCAGCGTGAACTGGAGCGCCATCCAGTGCGCCAGTAACGCCACGCTCCAGACCGAGCAGACGCAGATCAACATGTCAACGAGCAAGGACGACAGCATCAACCGGACGTTCAACGGCACGACGCACAAGAGCTTCTACGTCGGGACGAAGCTCATCACCAACAGCACCTGCCGCGCCATCGCCACGTACGTGAACAACACCCGGCAGACGGTGAACGAGAGCGCCACCTTCCAGGAGGTCCTGCTCCAGGACAGCCAGAAGATCGTCTACACGACGCTCCTCGAGAACAAGGCGCGCGGCTACAACAACGGCAGCTTCGACTTCCAGATGATCGTGGCGGAGTCGGACATCAACCCGACGCCCAGCACCTACTACTTCTGGGCAGAGCTGAGCTGAAAACGATGTTCGGCGTAATCTGAATGAACCTCCTCTAGTGGAAGCCAGAGATACCTAAACTGTGGCCACGGAGCATTTGACTCACTCCCCGGTCGCTACGCTCCCGGTGACCGCCTTCTTCGAAGTCGGTCCGTTCCGTTGTTTTACGAAATTCCGCCTGCATGAATCGGCGGAATTTCTGGACATACTCCAAGGTGGCCTTTCATGCTAGAATCAAAGGTATTCGTTATTACAAAGAAGAAAGAAAGGCCCTGGGACTGGTGAGGCCCCAGGGCCAACTTTTCCGTCTTCACTACTCCAAGTCTCTTTGGCGGTAACAAAGGTGGTTGGTAACCGTGATGTGTTGTTCTCTTGTCTCGAGGGTCCGTTCTTCCCAGTTGGTTGTTTGACTATCTTTGTCACACTATTTCACTGATTCGTTAACTAGTGATCTGGCGCTCAATGTACTATCTTGCCGCATAGCTTCCGCTAGGTATTTTGCCCACATGATGCGCTCTTCAGGGTCTCTACGCCGCTTTCTCCGCCTGGAACACGATCGTGCCATTGCAGCGGCCGAAGGGGTTGGGCGGAACATATAGCACCCAGTATGTGGTGTTGATGACCTGCTGTGAGTCGTTCGTCTGCTGGAGGACGGTGAGGTTGCCTATCGACGTCGATACGTTGCTGAGGTTGATGTATGTTGCGGGATTCGTGCCGCCGATGATGTTGTACTTCTCGTTCTGTACCGTGATGTTCCCGATGTCGCACACCAGCCCGAGGCCGTTCGGCAGGTAGGAGGTGTTGCTGAAGCCGCGGATGCTGATGTTGATGTTGCGGTTGCCGAGGTTCGTGATGTTCCCCTGCTGCGGGTCCGAGGTGTCGCCGACCGAGAGGTTGCCGTAGTCGATGAGCGGCGTCACGTTGAGGGCGAGGAGCGCGTCGATGTTCGTCCTGTTGAAGTTCGAGCGGGAGTAGTTCTGGACGCTCTCGTTGAACGTCACGTTTCCGTCGAACGCGGTCACGTTGCACGTCCAGTTGCCCATGTTCGCGTAGTACCAGACCGGGAAGGTGCAGGTCACGTTCCGCGTGTAGTTGTCAAAGTTGCCGAGGAAGCAGCTCGAGTTCGTATAGTGGTCATTGCCGTCGTCGGTGGCGCCGTTCGACGACGAGTTGTGATAGAATATGGCGGTGACGTTCACGACCGTGCTGCCGCCGTTCCAGTCGCGGACCGTGGCGTTGCATGTGATGGCCTTCGTAGTGCCCGGGTTGAGCGTGATGTTGAGGGCGCCGCTCTCTATCTGGACGAAGAGGACCTCGGGTATCGCGTTGGTGATATTCACTGTGGTGTCGACTGACACGTTGCGGTTGAGCAGTCCCTGCGAGAAGCTGTAGCCGAAGAGCGCTGAGAGCGTGAAGTAGAGCGTCGCCATGACGAGCACAGCGAGGAGGACACTGCCGGATGGGGTTTGTCTAGTCACGTTTTCCCTTTTTATCGTGTCGTTGATGGAGGATATGCAATAGTAGGCCTATGGGATCTCGGACCAAAAGTAGTACGTGGTGTACGCCGGCCTCTCTACGCCGCCGGAGATCGGGCTCTCTGGGACGAGTATCTGGAAGTCGTACGCCTGGTTGTCATAGCCGGAGGCCGTGGAGAGGATGGTCATGTAGATGAGGTTGCTCCCGCTGTCCTGCAGGACCACTTCCTGGAACTTCTGGCTGCCGTCCATAGTCTGCCGCGTGCTGTTGATGTACGTCGCCGTGCTGTTGCACTGGTTGGCGTTGATGATCGGCTGGCTGCCGATGCGGAATGCGCTGTGGCTCGCGTATGTGAACGTCTCTTTGATGTTGTCCGTGTCATTGACCGACATGTTGTAGTAGGCGTGCTCGTTCGTGATATTCCCCTGGTTCGCGCACGACACGTTGTCGAAGTCGACGCTGGAGAAGCGCGAGACATATACCTCGCCAGTCTTACTGACGGCCGATGTCGCCCAATCGTAGATTGCCTGGCCTGCGGGGTTGGACAGGCTCAAGCGGCCGGTGATGTTCCCCACATACGCCTTCCAGGACATATCCTGCTGGACCACCGAGATGTTGATAGTAGTGATCGTTCCCTTCGGGTCTGTGAGGTTACCCGGCGGCGGGTTCGGTTTGCCAACAGTGCTTATGTTCGTGACAGTGGCGCCGGTCGGGGCGGCCGCTGCGAACTGGAGCGTATAGTATCCGAGGAATATCACGAGGAAGGCTATGAAGATGGCCGCTGCGCATTGTCTTTGTTTCATGATCTCATCCTCGTGATATGGTATCTGTGTTTTGGAGCGGTGCTATGGAGGGTTCTTGGAGATGATGAGCGTGATGCTGTGGTGCTGCGTACTGCAAAGCAGGAAGGAAGAGAAAAAGAGGAGTGGCGTAGGTGCGACATATTTGACCTCAGAGGAGCTCCACCCAGAAGTAGTAGGGTGTCGGGTTGGTGTCTGTCCCGTGGCCGTTCTCGTTGACCAGTATCTGGAAATCGCAGTACTCGTTGTTGTAACATACGAGGTCGGCGACGGCCCCAGGTGTCTTGTCCTCGATCAACGCGGTGTATATCCACCCGGTCACGTTGTTCGACTGGTCCCAGAGCAGGACGTTGACGAAGTTCGCCTGCTGGTACGCGTCGTTCTGGAAGATGTAGGTCGTCGGGCAGACGGCCACAAATTGCTTCGACCCCACTTCGAACGACGGATGGTCGGTGCTGTTGAACGTCTCGGGCACGCCATCGACGTCATCCGTCTGGATGCTGTAGTAGCTCTCGATGGTGGTCTCGCTCATCGCGGGCTCCGCGAAGTTGAAGCAGTTGACATCCAGCCAGCTCACGGTCGTCGACAGGGTCGCGTAGATCTGACCTTGCGGCTCTACTGTAGACCAGTTGTAGAATGTGTAGTTGTTGACATCATCCAAGGTGATAGTACCGGTGATGTTCCCGTAGTATCCCTGCCAGGCCTTTGTCTGGCCGATGCCGTTGATCACCAGTGCGGTGATATTTCCTGCGGTGGCGTTCACCTCCTGCGGGCCGTAATTGCCCTCGTTGAATGACGTCGATAACGGGACATCAATCGTTTGGGGAGCAGTCGGCAGCGAGGCCGCGAACGCCATCGTCGTCCCGAGGAGCAGCATGGCGCCCCAGAGGAGCAAGAGACGTAGTCGTTGTACTTCCATTGTTTTCACCTTTGTCGCACCTAAACTCCCCGCTCGTCGCGAAGAGCACGCCATAAAGCGTAACTTAGTATACAATTAGATATACTGATATATAAATATTCGCATACCGGCTGCGAAAATCCATCCTATACTGATAAGAAGACTGATATGAATATCACCTCTCCCGAGCGCGCCCCGGAAAGAGAAATAGGCGATACACGAGGCAACATATAATAAAGACGCGAAGCGCCGACCGTCGTGGCACGAGCAAAACTATATAAATCGTCCGAGGAGAAGGCCTCTCGGGTTAGAGGTGAGCATGAACGTCTTCTCGACCATCATCGAGAACATTAGGAGTTTCTTCCACCGAGAGGACGAGCTCGCCGCCACCCCGAAGAGGATACCGGAGGCCGCAAGCGAGGTCTTCGAGCGCCCCGAGAGCCGGCAGCCACTGACGCCGGGAAGGATCATCGACCGGCCATTGCCGGACCAGGCCCCGCCGCAGGCGACGGCACCACTCCCCTTCTCGCCAGAGCAGTTGCGCAGCGCACTGCAACGCGCCGGGCCGCCCCCCATGCCAACACCGGCGCCGCCACCACCGAGGGCACAGACGCCGGCAGCGCCGGCGACGAACCCGCAGGACTTCCACATCGAGATCGCGGAATTCGAGAGCACGCTGCGCGAGGCGCACGAACGCGCGATCAAGGACACGGCACGGCCCGCGAAACCGGCGCGCACCACTTCGCCCCCGACGACCAGCCAAGGCGCGGGCATGGAGAAGAGCTTCTTCAGCGAGTTCGAGCAGTTCATGCTACGCGAGGACATGCAGGCGGAAGGGGTGCTCGACCAGGACATCGTGCATCGGCTCCGCGAGTTCCACGACCGCCGCAAGGACGGGAAAGAGTACTATACCTTCAGCAAGGACCTCGAGGCCGCGACACAGCGCAAACTCGCCGACCTGAAGCAGCTCGAAGAGGAATGGTTCTCAACGCGCTCCGGGATGGACGAGATGGAGAAGTCGCTCGCGTTGATAGAGCGCGAGATAGAGGCGCGAAGCGCCGAGCTCAAGTCGCTCGTGGTGCAGGCGAGGAGCAAGTCACGCCTCGAGCGCAAGGCGCCGCCCGGACAGGAGTTCGTGCTCTCCGACGGGAGAAAGCTCTCGTCGCTGCTCGACCTGAGGCTCGCGCTGCGCACCATGCCAGACACGGTGTTCTCCCAGCACGTGAACCCGCACAAGAACGATTTCGCGGCGTGGGCACGCGGCACATTCGGCGATGCTGAGGTCGCCGCGAACCTCGGCCAGTCGCACAACAAGGAACAGATGATGCTCCTGCTCGGAAAGCTCGGCTGAGAGCCCTCCACCATGGCGCCCACATAGCGTCCCAGAACTATCCTCCGGAATTATTCCGCCTAACTTTTACTCTCTTTCAGGAAGAATGACCGCAGTTTCGCGCCGAAGCCCTTCGCAATAGCATCGCTTCCCGCGCCGTCCTCGCCCGACGGCTGCGACCCTGTCTCACCGGCGCCGCCCTCCCCGACGGGCGGAGGCCCCTCCGACGGCCGCGCCTTCGGCTCCTTCGGCGTCGGCAACGGCTTCGAGGGCGGACGCAACGTGTCCAGCTTCTTGCGGTACTCTTTCTCGAGCCCCTTGAACTGCGCGTCCAGCTCGTCCTTGACGGTCTTGTTCCTTTCGTCTAACAACTTAAGCAGGTTCGTCGTGTGCTTCTCGAAGTCGTTGAACTTGTCGAGCAGGTCGAGGAAGTCCTTGCGCTCCAGCTTCATCTCGACACGGACGCGGATCTTCTCGAAATCGCTCTGGGTCTTCTTGAACACCTTATCGAGGTCCTTCACCGTGTCGTTGAACTTGTCGAACTCTGCGAACTTCTTCTCAACCTCGAGGAAGACGGTCTCGACCTTATCAGCATGGCGTTCAACGTTCCCCTCGACACGTTTTATCATCGCGAGCTCCTGCTTTATCTCATCGTTGAGCGCGATGACCTGCTCGATGCCCTTGTAGAAACTCATCTTGTCGCGCATCTTCTTGAGCTCGAGCATGAGGTCCTTCATGATCGCCTCGTTGCTCTCGATGTTCGCGCGCAGCGCCTCGACCTTCCCGTCCTGGCGGCGCACTTCTATCATGAGCTTCTCTGGATGGACGCTCTCCACCAGGTCGATGGCTTTCGTGCTCGAGACCTCGACCTTGCTCATCATCTTGTTCGTGTCGACGACCATGCCGCGCAGCTCGCCGATCTGCTCGGAGACGCGCGAGAACCGTTCGCCCGTCGCCTTGCGCGCCTCGTTGAGGCCGTCGATCTGCCCCCGGAGCTTCGCGAACTCGATGTCAATCTTCGGATTGCCGGTCACGACATCGTCCTTCTTCTCTTCCTGCTCCGGCACCGTGTTGAGCTCCGCTGCCTCTGCGATGAGCTCATCGCGCGTCTTGCCGCGTTTGAACAGACCCATTCCTCACCTCTTCCTCCGTCGTGTGTTGTTCCGTATTTAAGCGTTCCTTTCTTCGCATTCAGCGTTGGTCTCTATCATTCTCCATTCCTGGGTTTTGTGGATTTTGCGTATAACAACTGTTGTGTATAACTGGTTGTGCAATAGTGTTAGTTTTTCAGCGCCTCCTCGGGCATGCCTGCCATCCGCATCACCTGCTCTCGAACTGTGTTCCCGGCGGCCGCAGCCTCATCGCGGATAGCCGCCCCTGTCTCGTCGAGTATCTGGGCCGCGATGGCGAAGTCGATTTCTTGGCGCGTCGCCTTGGCGAGCGCGAGCTTGGACGGGAAGCGCCGGAGGAGCATGGATGGGAAGAGCATGTCGACGCCTCGCTTGCGCTCCTCCGATATCCGTCCCTGCACGTCATTGTACCGTGCGGAGAGCTTCTCGATACGGCCCTCCACCGTCTTCGGGAGCGGGTCATCGAGCATCCCCCGCAAGCGCTTGGAGATGGCGTCGAACTGGTCGGAGAGCCGTTCGTTCGCCCGCGACATCTCGGTGCGCACCGGAGCGAATGACTCGTCGTCCCAGTCCCCGATATGGCGGTCGAGCAATGTCTTGTCTTGCGCGTCGTCGAGCGCCTCCTGCGCAGGGTCGCGTGCCGAAGACCGAGCATCCGGCGGCGCGCCAGACAGAGCATCATCTTTTGGATGCTGACGAGCAGAGCTCTTCTGAGGGCTCTTCTCCGTCGGAACAGCGGCATCGGTCCCGCCGCTGGGCTGTGTGACTGCGGTTTCTTTCTCTCGAACTGTCTTCTGGACTGCTACGACAGGACTCGTGACCGCTGCAGGATGTCTTTTTGAGACATGCTTCGCGAATGTTGCATTCAACACCTTCACCATCTCGTCCCTCGTGGCGCACGCTCGTATGGCGACGGCCAGGTCGTGCTCGCCGAAGATATCGTCTATCCAGGTGGCGAAATCGTTCCTGCGCGCGTTCACATGATGGGCGAACTGCTCCTTGGACGCTCTCCTGAGGAACGCGCGCAGGGCGACGAGCGTCGGGAGGTCCGGGCCGTTCCGTACGTGGAAGAACTCGGGGGGCAGTATCGGCTTGTCAATCGTCATGGTCATGACCCCGCTATCGCCGCGAGCATCTCGCTGCGCGTCTTCGCCTGCGATATCCGTCCGGCGAGCTCATCGTCGTGGAACACCCCGCGGATCCAGTCGGCGAAGTGGTTGTAGTCGTCGCCGACGTGGTGGTGGAATACCTCGTCGTCCATGCTCGGCAAGTAGTCGGCGAGCTCCTTGAGCGACCGGATCGCGATGCCGTTCTCCAGCAGGAAGCACTCGGCCGGGCTCTGGACCACCATCCTCTCGAGGTTCCGCTTCGGCTTGGGGGCCGATGCCGGAGGAATCGGCAATGCAGATGGCGCCGGCGATTCTTGGACCGATGATGGAGACCGTGGAGATGATGAGGAGAGAGATTGCGCCACCGACGATGGAGCGATGGCGGAAGGGCCAGTGACAGGGATTGTTGGCGACGCGACCGCCTGTTCGAGCGTCGGTGCCGGAGGTGCCGCAGCGGCGGTCGGCGATGCCGTGGCCGACGATTGCTGCGCGGACCCGGGCGCGGCTGGTATTGGTCTCGGCGAGCCTGTTACCTCCGGCAGTTTCTTGCCTTGACGCCTCATGTCGAGTATCTTGAGCGTCGCCCCCTTCGTGCGCGCCGCGCGCACGTTGTTCGCGAGGTTCTCCTCGCCCGAGACCTTGAGTATCCAGTCCACGAAATCGTTCTTCGTGTCGGTCACGTGCTGGTCGTAGTCCCTCTCCTTCATCGCCGCTATCTCGTCGTAGAGCGATGCGAAGCTGATGACCAGCATGCCATTCACGAGCGAGAGCAGCTTATCCGGCGGGACGCTATCCTTCCAGCCCCACTCTCTCTTCTGCTCTGGCCCGGCGTTCGCGGCCGCCGCCTTCTGCTCCGCCTCGAACTTCGCGCGCTCCTCCTGCGCCTTCAGCAGCTCCGCCTTGAGCGTGCTGTCGTCCACGACCCGCTTCTCGTACCTCTTCGGGCTCTTGCCGAGCCTCTCCCATTGCTTGTCGATGCGGGGCGTGATGCCCTCGAGGTATATCTTGGTCATGTTGAAGTTGCCGTTCTTGACCTTGTCCTGCGCGAGCTTGAGCTCGAGCTTCAGGTCGAACACGTCGACGCCCTCAGCCTCCAGCTGCTCGAGGCTGTACTGCAGGTCGTCGATGACGTCGTTGTACCTGTTGTACTCCTCTATCTCCTCATCCGCCATGCGCTCGACGCTGTGGCGGAGCGGCTTGAACGCGACGAAGTAGGGCCTGCCGCGGTTGTAGGCGGGATTCTCGACGAGGCCGGAGCCCACGGTCGCCTTGACCAGGCTGCGGAGCACCTCCTCGCCGTACTTCTGCTTGATGCGGTCGAGGTCGCCTTCGTCGCGGGTGCGCATCTGGATCTCGGTGTTGATGTTCGCCTTGATCGTGCCGACGAAGTCGGAGAGGACCTGGCTGATGAGCACGATGCCGAGGCCCCACTTACGGAACTCACGGCAGCCGCGCTCGATCTGCAGGAAACCGTCGCCCGAGCCGCCGAACTTCGGCAGCAGGCGGTGCACTTCGTCGAACACGAACAGCACCTTCAAGGGCTTGCTCTCCAGGAAGTCCGCGTGGAAGATCTCCCGGATGGCGTTCGCGACCACAACATCCATGTCGCGCGGGTCGAGCTTGTGGCAGGCGAAGACCTGGATCTCGCCGGGTTTCACGTACTTCCTGATGTCGATGACCTCGCGGGGGTTCGTGATCATGCGGATGTTGCCGTTGAAGGCGTGCGCGTCCGCCTTCTTCATGCCGAAGAATGGATAGAGCGAGAGCATCGTCTTGTCCTTGCACGGACGCAGCATGCCGGTCCACTGGGCGGTCGGGTCGAAGCAGATGACGGCAACGTCGTGCTCGAGCGCCTCCTCGACGATGATCTGGGCGCTGACCGACTTGCCGCCGCCGGTCGCCCCCGCGACGATCGTGTGGACCTTGAAGTTCTCGAGGTTCATGTACGTCTTCTTGTCGGTCTCCGCGATCTTGCCCACGTAGATGTTGCGGGGGCCGGGCCGCGGCATCTCGCTGTCCTCGACCCTGAGGTGGTACTTCTTCTTGCTCTCCATGTTGCGCCGGACCATGTACGCCGCGAGCCCGATGCCGACGAGCGCGAGCACGATGAGGAGCCATATCCAGTACCGCAGGCCGAGCAGGCTCCGGTTCCAGAACGGCACATCGACGCGGAAGATGGTGCTCGTCGCCGAGGAGAGGCCGAGGTACTGCGCGCTCGCGCGCAGGATGTAATCGCCGGGCTTGAGCGTGGCCGGCAGGTTGACGGTGCGTATGAGGCTGAACGCGGTCTTGAGGTAGACGTTCGTCTCGAACGACCAGACCGTCTCGTTCCCGTCAATCGGCTGTATGGTGTACAACAGCTGCACCGGGTATTGCCGGTCGATGAGGAGGTTGCGCAGGTCGGTCTTGAACTTGAAATCCTGGCCTGGCAGGACGTTCTTCTCGTTCGTCTCCAGGCTCATGAGGAGCGCCTCGACAGGGATCTGGTCCTTCGGCAGGATCTCTATCTCCACGGGGATGGTCACGTTGAGGTCGCCGCTGATGGTGAGGTTGCCGTAGTAGGTCTTCACCGGCGGCTTGCCGTACATCGTCAGGATCACCTTGTCGTTGCTGTTGGCGTCCATCGTGAGCTTGGTCCTGTCCATCACCAGTATCTTGCTGAGGTTCTCATCGCCCTCGAGCTTGAAGTCCAGCGTGATCGGGACTTTCTTGAAGCTGTAGATGTAGAGCGCCTCCTGCTGGAAGGTGTCGATGCGGATCTTCCGCTTGATCTCCGAGAGGCTGATGATGTAATCGATGCCCTCGATCTGCTTCGGCTCCTCGATCGGGACAGGCGGTATCTCGCCGGGCCCCTGGTCCGGGCCGACGTTCTGGCCCGGGCCGACCCCTGGACCGACGCCTGGGCCGACGTCGGTGTTCGGGAGCGGTGGGATGTTCTCTATCATGATGATGTTATGGATAGTGGTCTCGTTGGCCACGACAGTTATGTTGTTGACGTAGGGGATATACCCCTCCTTGAGCGCATAGATTTTCCATGTGCCCTCAGGCGCGGTCACATTGTAGAATCCTGTCGGGTTCGAGAGCGCTGTCGCGCCCGATATCTCGACCAGGACGTTCTCTAACCGCAGGCCGTCCTGTGTGCTGATGTTGCCGATGACATACCCCTTGTTCGGCAACTGGCCGATGCCTTCGGGGCACTTGTCGCTCGGGTCGGTGAAGAAGTAGTATTGCGTCTTGCTCTGGTTCTGCAGCAGCGGGAGCATGAGCTGGTAGTTGATGACCTCGCCGTTGAACCCCAAAGTGAAGTTGGTGAGGATGGCGCCGAAGAAGAGCCGGTTGTTGTTGGACTTGAGCGCCATCATGGCGAACGTAGCGGGCTTCCCCATCTCGTCTATCTTGAGCGTGTAGGTCCCTGGAGCGGTGATGGTGGTCCCACCGAACTGGAACGTGATGTTGCTCGTGAAGGTCTTCTCTGGCGCGGTCAAGCCGGAATTGTTCAGGCCGTAGAGCGCCGTCACCTCCGCCACGGTCGCGGGCGTGACCCTGCTCAGGTCGAGCTGTCCCATCGGATACACCGACGCGTACACCTCATGCTGGATGTCTGGCTGGAGGCAGTTGAAGAGCAGGTTCTTGTTCTTGATCTCTGACGCGGCCAAAGAATCGTTCTGCGGGTAGTCGTAACCGTCGACGCGGACGCCGACGCCGTAGAACGCTCCCCAATCGTCCACCGGCACCCTGTGCTCGATCACCATCTGGTAGATGTTCCCTGCGGCGCCGGAGAAGCTCGCGTAGCCGACATACTCTGAGACCACCTTCAGGCCCATCAGCGCGAAGGCCACGAGGACGATGACAGCGAGCGCGAACGCCGCGTTGCGCAGCGCCTTCAGCCACACATCGAGCGCGGCGTTCATGATGCCGCCTCCAGGCCGAGCCTGCGCCCGATCGCCGTGACCGCGGCGATGAGCTTCTCCTGCTGCGCCGGGCCCATGCGCGCGTAGACGCCGGTGAGCTTCTCGTAGGAGCGTATCGCCGCCTCGAGCTCTCCGGCCCTGATATGCCCATCGAGCTCTATCATGATGAGGTTGAAGTAGTAGGAGTCCATCTTCTGCAGGAGCTCGAGGATGTCGTCGTAGAGCTCGTTCTTCGCGAAGAGCGGTAGCGTGTCGTACGTGAGGCGTATCTCCTTGTAGAGCATGTCGGCCTTCTCGTAATTGTTCGCCTCGAGGTTGTCGTTCGCGTCGTTGATGAGGACGCGCACGTAGTGCGTCTTGCTCTTCTTGCCGAACCGGTAGAAGAGGAACTGCAGGTGCTTGTGGAGGTCGAAGTAGTAGCCGATGTAGAGCAGGAGCACCGCGCCGAGGAGCAGGAGCCATCTCGTGTCGATGCCTGCGATGTCACCCGCGCCGAAGATAGCGAAGCCGGTCATCATGCTCTCCTCCTTCGCATAGGGGCGCAGGAGGATGGTCCGTATGTCCTCCACAACGGAGAGGTCTACGCTCTTGGGAATGATGTAGACCATCGTGTCTTCGGTGCCGAAGCGCAGGACGGGGTCGCTCTTGAGGACCTCGGCCTTCGACAGGAGCGTGAGCTCCTGTGCGCTCTTCGCTACCTCCTTGGGGATGATCTCGTAGATCGCGTAGTCCGGGCTCAGGTTCTTGGCATAGGTGAACGAGCGCCTGACCACCGTGATGCTCTTGCTCGTGCCGTCAGCGTATCCATAACTGACCTGTATCGCCTTGGTGCTGATCGTGAACTTCTGCTGGTCGTCCATGATGTGCCGTGCTATCACCTTCGGGTCCATCGACAATCCGCCGAGGCCCGCGAGCTGCTGCGAGACGTTGCCCTTCTCCTCCTCTCGCAGGTAGCGCACGAATGATTTAGTATCCACGACGGTGATGTTGTACGGCGTGTCAAGGAGGAGCTGTTGCGCGCCCCCCACGATGCGCTGCCGTTCCGCGCCCTTGTCGCTCTCCGCGATATCGCTGCGGTACTGCAGGTCGTTCAGGTCGCGGATAGCCTGCTGTACCGCGCGCTTGGTGTTGCGCAGCTGCTGCTCATAGCCGAGCAGGTCGATGGCCTCCTTCTCCCTCCCGCCATAGTTGGCGATGCCATTGAGCAGGGCGTCTATCTGGTCCTGCGCCGCCTGGAGCTTCGCGTCGTCGCTTGTCGGAGCGGCGGTAGCAGTCGGTTGCGGCGCTGCGTCCTGCCCAACGGCCTGCTCCGCGGTGGTGGCGGTGAACGCGACTGTGGCCGACGCGCCTGTGCGGGAGGGCGTTTGCGTGTCCGCGCACTCGACCCTGATATGCTGTGATCCTGGAGCGAGCGCGAGCGACAATTGCTGCGTGCCGGCACCCGATACCATCATGCTCGCGTTGGGGGCGAACCAGCTGCCGTCCGCGCTCGTGTAGACAGTGCAATTGACCGCCCTGTCGTAGAGCACGGAGAATCGCGTGTCGACCGGCGTGCTGACAGCGCTCCCCGCTGCCGGGGCGATGAGGGTCACGACAGGCAGGGTCGTGTTGTCGCGGCGCAGCGTGATTGTGAAGATCTGGCCGTTGGTCCCGCTCACGGAGACCTGCTGCATCGCATATGCGTATCCTGGCGCGCTCGCCAGCATGTCGTACGTGCCGAGAGACACGTCGTGGTATGAGAAGCCGTCCGTGCCAGTCCTCGCCGTCGACTGATGGTCGCCGTCGTCCATGGAGACCTCCGCGCCGGCGATCGCCTGGCCGTTGCTCGCGTCGAGCGCTCTGACGCTGATCGTGACGCGCGGCTCTATCTCATATGTATAGTTCACCTGCCGGGTGTTGTTCGCCGCATCCATCACCATGATATGGTGGGTGTAGTTGCCGGCCTGCGCGTGGATGACCGAAAGCGACGATTGGCCGGTGACCGTGGTGCCGTTGGGTAGCTGCCAGGTGATCCTGTATGGGGCTACGCCTCCGCTTGGCGTGACGGTCATGGTGAAGGTGCTGTTGAGGGCGGGCGTCTCGCTGGTCGTGACCCGGACGCTCATCGAGTTGGTGATGTTGTACCGCGTGCGGTTGATTCTCGTCTGGCCGGCGAAGAGCGCGGTGCCCTCCACGAGATACTGGCCGGTCCTGTTCATGCGCGGCAGCGTGATGGTCTGGGGGAAATCTGTCGATGCCAGGAGCGCTGTGGCGCACTGCACGAACCCTTGCTGGTCCGGGCAGATGTCCACAGTGACATTCGAGCCGTCCAAGGTAGTGATGGTGAGATGCACCGGGTCGTCGATGCCGTACGAGTTTTGGTCGGTGGAGAGCTGGAGGCCGAACTCCGGCATCAGCAAGAATGCCCGCTCCTGGACTACGCTGTTGCCCGCCGCATCGGTGCAGTTGATGCGGAGCGTGCCGTTGCCCGGCGTGCCGGTGTAGTTGCGCGCGTAGTGGGTGTTCGGCACGATGCTTGCCGTCTCGAGCTCCTGTCCGTTCCATTGCATAGCGCACGAGAGCATGCTCGCGGTGTCATCGTTGGGTATCATGTCGAGCGGGATGAGGCGCTGTGTCGTGCCGTTCGCTGGAGAGACTATCGCGATGGTCGGCGGCTGGGTGTCGACGCTGAATGCGCGTGTCGCGCTGGTCTCGCCACCGGTCTCGTTGCTGCATGTCGCGTTCCACGAGTACGCCCCCGGCGCGATCCCCTGTATCTCGACGCTGTTGATGGCGCTGCCCTGCGCGTCTGGGTCGGCGAACGAGTTGCTGTTCACCGTGATGCCGCACGAGGTGACGTTCGCCATGCCGGCATAATACTCGAAGACGAGTGTGGTGTTGTTCGTGGCGATGCCCTGCACTGGGTTGAGCAGGTCGATCATCGCGCTCGCGCTCAGGATAGAGAAGAGGAGCGCCATGAGGAGGGCGGCGGAGAGCGTGATGTAGCGCAGGACAGTCCGGAGAACGCTCTTGCGCATAACGCCCGCCGTAGGAGCGCCTGGATAGGTGATTGGATGGAGTGCGTCGCTCATCGCTCTCCCTCCAGCAATCGCTGCAACTGCGCCAGGATCTCCTCCTTGCGCGCCTTGTTGGACTCGTTGATCCTCTGCTCGATGTCATTGCGCAGCCGCTTGAGGTCGTCGTACGGAGTGCTGTACTTGATGCACTTCTGCCGCACAACGCTGCGTATCTGCTCAGAGAGGTCGAGATAGTGATGCTCCTTGGTGAGGCTACGCAGCTCGCGCACGAGGCCGGACGGCATCTTGACCGTCACGACGCGCTCGGTCATGCGGCGCCTCCGCCCTTGCGCGATTCGAGCGCGTACTCGCGGCAGAACTCCCGGATCGCTTCGGAGCGGCTGGAGAAGATGCCCTTCTTGACAATGCCATCGAGTATGCTGAGAAGTTCGTCGGGGAGCCGGACGTTCACTGCCTCCAAGCCGTCGCTGTCTTTACTTCCGACCAAACGTAGTACCTCTGTAGTACCTACGTAATTCCTGTGAATTACTTTAGTACGTCATCGCTTGCAATACGATAAACTTGTATGCCTACTGTAGTTCTCTATTTATAAATATTACGGCCGAAGCGCTGGAAGACACGCGGAAGAAACATGAAAGATGCGCTGGACAAGAGAGGTAGAAGAGAGTTGGAAGCGGAGAGTTGGGAGAGGATTGAGAGCATCCGCATCACCACACCATTTAAGAAGAGAACGCCGACCACCTTTCCTCATGCCAGCGAAACTACGCAAGAGCACGGCAAAAGGGCCGAGGACGACCCCGTCTTCGAAGAATGACATCGCGAGCCAATACGCCATACTTCAGGCGCGCTACTCGCTGCCGATGTTCGCTGAGATTGACACGCTCTTCGATGTTGCAAGCGTGGAGGCCGAGACCAAGCGGCCGCTCAAGGAGGTCGCGAAGAGGGTCTTCGAGGAGATGGACCTCTTCCGAAAGACGCTCGAGAACCTCATGCAGCCGGACAACAGCATCCTCTCGATGCAGGAGGCCGAGGCGCTCACCGAGGCGCAGCACGAGATCGTCGTGCGGCTCGCCCGCGCCATGATGCGCCTCGACCGCAGGCTCCTGCGCGCGGAGGCCGCCAACACCGATGAGGAGTACGCTGACTTCATCCGCCAGGCCGCTGCAGAGTGGCCGCCCATCCGCAAGGAGCTCTCCCTCGTCGCCCTGGCGCTCGAGCAGAGCTGGAGCAGGAACAAGAAGAGCAAACCATCACAGCACTATCTTGGCTGATCTTGCATGACCAGCAGAGGCGGCGCCACCCAAGAGACGACATGAGAAACACAGAGTTCATAGGACTGGTCAAAACATTCTAAAACGACATCTTCGAAGCACCATTATGCAGTGGTCACTATTGCGGGGGTGGGCGAAGAGAGGCCTTGCCACTCTTGCAATCGCAAGCGCATACGCCGCGCCCATCTCTGCCGAAGGCCCTGGACACGAACCATCGGAGCCGACCAACGTTGTGTCATTCGAGAAGCTTGTCCCATTCTTCCAGGAGCAAGAGTTTGGCATGAGCAAACAGGACGCAGAGGCGCTTGCGATGATGAAGAACATGCGTGGGGAGCCGGTCTTTCCAGAGGAGAGGGAGAGAAGCCTGTTCGGATTGGCAAGAGGGACGGTTTCATACGCGCAGACACTCGCGAATGCCGGATTCGACGGCACGTCAATCTATCGGTTCCAGCAACTCGGCCTCTCCCTGGACGAGATCCTCTCCTTCCACGACACCGAGCGGCCGAACGCAGTCATCATCTATCCCGCCGATGACGACGCGAGAACATTCGAGCGGGAGATGGATGCAGAAGAGGGTATCGCGGAAGAGCATCAGCTGTTCAGGAAAGCCTCGCAAGCGTACGATACCTGGGTCAGGATAGCGAGCAACGAGAGGACAATCTACGGGGCGCTCGCAACGGTGCCGGACATCAAGCTCCTCATTATCGGCGGCCACGGCAACCCCTCCAGTATGAGGTTGGGGAGCGATGAGAGCGAAGAGGCGATGCTCGATTGTTCTGATGCCGAGCTCCGCGAATATCTCAGCCTGCTGCCTTCCGACTGCTCCATCTTCCTGTACTCCTGCGAAAACGCGGCCGGAGACGACAGCTTCGCCGATTACGTGGCGCTGCAGGCCCACGGGAGACGTGTGCTGGCGGCAAATGAGGAGTTTAGAACCGAGGATGTATGGATCACATCAATCTATCCATTCAACGCGTGCATCATCAAGCAGAACTATGATGGGCGTGTCGCTCTCGAGACACTCAGAAAACAGGAATCCGCAGCGACGCCTGCTCACGCGACCGCAGTGGAGCACGATGTCACCTACAGCCGCCCCTGAACGAGTGGGCACGCAAGATTTTTATACGCGGGCCCTCGGCATTCTCGCATGGCGAAACATCTCCTCATCCTCGGACCGCAGGCGTCGGGCAAGGGCACACAGGCCTCGATGCTCGCGCAGGAGCTCAACATCCGGCATATCGGCATGGGTGAGAGGCTCCGCGAGGAGGCCGCGAGCGGCAGCCGCCTCGGGCGGGTCATCAAGGCGCACATCGACAAGGGCGAGCTCGTGCCCGACGAGCTCACCTGCAAGATGATCCTGCGCGAGATCGAACGCGCGCCGCGCGGCTGCATCCTCGACGGCTTCCCGCGCAACATCGAGCAGGCGGAGTTCCTCGACAAGAATGTCGGCGTGGATACGGTGATCGTGCTCACGCTCTCGGACAAGACCGCGATCGAGCGCATCGGCGGGCGGCGGGAGTGCCCCAAGGGGCACGACTACCATCTCAAGTACAACCCTCCGAAGCGGCAAGGCGTCTGCGACATCGACGGGCTGCCGCTCCAGCAGCGCAGCGACGACATCCCCGCGGCCATCAAGAAGCGGCTGCAGCTCTACCATGAGCAGACCGAGCCGGTCATCGAGCACTACAGGAGCAAGGTCATCACCATCGACGGCGAGGCGCCCATCCCCGACGTGCACCTGGCGATACTCAAGGCGCTGCATCACAAGAAAGAGCGTCGATAACGCTCAAGATATACTATCAATCCATAAAAAATCTGTAGGCATTGCGCTATACGCTCTTCTCCTCCTTCCCTGAGATATCGCCTGTCCGATAGAGGACCTTGACCACTATCGTGGCGTAGCAGGACTTCGGCAGCACGAACGACAGCGACTGCCGCTTGCGGCCGGGATGGAGCTCGTCCTCCTCGAGCGGCCCTATCTCGAGGTCCTGGACCGTGAAGGACGCTTCGCGCGAACCGCCCTCGAGCGAGAGGAAGGGGAGCGCGCGCACCACGAAATCACGTTGCGTCAGTTGCTCGCGTGTGAGTATCTCTCCGTACCATGTGTCGAACGGCGGCGGTAGCGCGATGCCGAAGCCGACGAGCGGTACCTGGGCACTAGGAATCTCTTTCGTCGGCACGAGTATCGGGACCGGGCCTTCGACGAGGATTGCCCCGGGGTCCTGCTCGCGGATATGGCGCGACAGGACCTCGTTCCACAATGACGACTGGTACGCGTGCGCGTACATGAGAAGATGGTGCTTCGGGATGAACCGGAGCGCGCCCAGGCCGTCGGTCGGCCGCTGCTCGAGATGCTCGCGCATCCGCTCCGCGGCAGATGGCTCTGTGGTGAGGATCGCCTGCGCCGCAGCGATGAAATCCTTCTTGAGCAGCAGGCGGCCGATCTCGACATTCCTGCTGCTGAAGCGCTGCTCGTCGAAATAGTTCGGTATCGAGGCGAGAGCGTACGGCCGCTCTTCGCCAATCTTTCGCACGACAATCTCGAAACGGTTGCCTTCGAGCGCGCCGAGGGAGAGCGGCTCGGTCGTGAAGCCGAGGAGCCGCACCGCCGGATTATCGCGGCGCAGGCGCTCGACGCGCTCCTTGATGCCTGGGAACGCCCTGATGGTGACGTACTGGCGCGTGATGGCGCGAGCGTCCTTGCTCCCGGCGTAGCCGACATGGCGCCGCTCGAGGCCGAGCGACTCGCACAGGAGCTGTAGCGCGCGCTCCGTGGTCATGTTGCGCTTCGCCATCTCGAGGAGCGCGTACTGCCCTTCAGGCAGGATGTCATGGCGCGCGATCTCCGCGACGATGAAGTCCTCCGGGATGGTCTTGAGCTGCATGAGAATCAGGATTTCTTGACGTACTCGGCGATGCGGTCGGCGATTCTCTCCAGCGCTGCGTTGAAGACGTCGTCAGGATCATCGGATTCACAGGAGCACAGCGCTTCATTGCATTTTTTCTCTAGGTCTTCGATGAGTTCGCTACGCTCTTTCTGTTTGAGATCACGCCGCTCCGCCCAATTCACGACCCGTCGGTGCCTCTCGAAACGGCGGACCGCCGTATCCTCCTGCCCTTCAGGCACCCGATAGATGTAGGCGATGTCGTTCTCCCCGATGAACTCGTATCCCAGTATCGCGCCAAACCCTTTCGCGAACTCCTCTGAAGAGACCTCATCCATGAGCTGGACGAGCACTTCGCCAGGAGCGTACCGCGGAACGTATCCTTTTGGCATGGAGAGGTGAAATCAGGACGCCTTTTTAGGTTTATGCCTATAGTTTAAAAATACTGAAGAGTTTCAAGAGTAGATACCTAGCCGTAAAGGGCGTGTACTTGGAATTCGCCAAAGGGTGAACGCAAGGAAACGCCAGAACATAGAGGGCGTGTACTTTGCGTTCGAGCCGCAGCGAGAAGGCAAAGTAACGCCCCGAGCGTAGCGAGGGGCGTGTAGCTCAGTTTGGATAGAGCATCGGACTCCTATGCATGCCGATGATGAACATTTCGCTAAACCGGCTTGACCGGTGATACGAGAGTTAGCAGAGGCATGCGGAGCTAGCCGGTGGTCGGGGGTTCAAATCCTCCCACGCCCGTATGGAGCACCTCACCCATGTCTCCGGATTGACAAGGGAGATGATAGAGGAGAGACTGAAGGCGGCAGGATTAGAGTACAGGGTGCGCACTGAGGGGTTCCGTGACGGCTTTTTCAGGAGAAACAGCATAGATTTCCGGGATTATTTCACCCCAGAAGAGCGCGCAGAGCAGAAGAGGAGAATAGAAGAATTACGGAAATCAATAGAGTATCCTAGCATCATCCGGACGCCGGATTACCACTTCCACGCACTCTACAGGACCGAGCCGGGATTCGATATGTCGAAACTGGACGGGAAGATCGCCTTCCGCCAAGGATTTCTCGTGGAGTCGACAGTGATATACGGCATAGCCAGGCAGGAACCGCGACGGGAGAACAAAACTTAGGTTCCACGCCGGTGCCAGGCCACAATTGCATCTGTTTTTCAGAAGGATTTATCACCTCTCATTACTATGGCGTCCCCGAGGTGCCATCATGGGATTTTTTGCGTGGGTGAACAGCAGAATCAAGAGGATGCGTTGGTATAATATCAGCGTGCTCAAAATATGCGTACTCGCGTTCGCGCTCTGGGTCGCGAAGCTCTGGCCTGTCGTCCTCGGATTGAATGCGTGGGTCTATGCTATAGTATGGATAGTGAGCATGCTGTATCTCTTTTGGGTATTATTTCGGTGATACGAACCATCACGAGATATTTACGAGAAAGAAACTCGTGAGAATATTATGATAGCACTTCTGGCACGCCATCGGTGCAGTTGAAGGCCAGAGAGGTCCAGTACGCCTTGAGATATGGGTTGTCCTTCGCATAGGGGTTCTTCACCCTGTAGGTGAGCACCGGCATCACCGTCTTCTTCGGAATCTCGGCTGTGCACAGGTATTTCGTCTGCCAGAATGTGAAGCGCATCGTCGTGTAGTTCGTGGTGGTGTTCGCTATCAGGAGGCTCGTGTCCAGCGTCACCGCCCTGAGATAGAGCTGTGAGGCGCCGACGTTCGGCAACAGGTCGAAGCGGACCGAGAGCGGGTCGCGAAGAGAGACCGTCGCGCGCTCGAAGACCGGTACCCCTTTGTAGCCGGCGGCCACCAGCTGCTGCCCCAGCGACTCTTCAGGAGAGACCACGACTGGCGGAGCGATGACGGGAGGCGACGGCAGAGGAGGCGATGGCTGCTCCTCCGGAGACGGAGCCACGGGAACGGGCTGTGCCCGTGGGAATGATGTGGTCGCGCAAGCCACCAGCAGGAGGACGAGCGCAATCATCCCAAGATACGGTCGCATGGCGTCCTCTAACATGCGGGGATTTATCTAGTTTCTGAAACCCTAGCGTCTTCCAGTGAGTGAAGCGAATGGACGGGGAGCTTCGAAGGATAATGATGTTGCCCCACGCCCTCGAGAATCATTTTCAAATCTTCATGATGCTCTCGTCATCGACCTTCAGCGACCGCTGGACGATGAACGCCTCGCCGTACGCGAAGCCGTTCGCCATGCCCACCGCCTTGCGGAAGAACAGGAGATTCTCGGTGAGGCGGCCTTCGGCGATATTGAGCTGCGTCTTGTAGCATCCCCAGAGCGCTTGCATCTGCGGCACGACATCGGAGACGTCGAGGACGAAGCTCGGCTGCAGATACGACGGCGTCATGTAGTAGATGATGGTCTCGACCGTGTGCCTCTCGCCCTCGAGAGATGCATTCTTGAACTTGGCGAACCGACACGCTTTCAGCGCCAGCCTGCCCAGCGCGAGGTGGTCCGGGTGCGCCCGCCCGTCGGTGTGCGTGCTGTCGTTCGTGTGGTACGGCGCGAAGACGAGCCTCGGCTTGTGCTTGCGTATCACCTCGGCGAGAATCTTCGCGCTCTCGGCAGTGTCCTCGACATGGTTGTCCTTGAAATCCAGGAACTCGACGCTGCAGCCGGCGAGCCGGCCTGCGTCCTTCGCCTCGCGCTCCCGCTCCTCCGGTGTGCCGTAGGTGCCGGCCTCGCCGCGCGTGAGGATGACGTGCGCGACCTTGTATCTCTTCGCGAGCTTGAGCAGCGTGCCGCCCATGCCGAAGTCCCCGTCATCGGGGTGCGCCGAGAGGATGAGTATGTCAGCCATCGTGCCTCAGCGCACGGCGCGCCGTTTATAACTCTTTACCAGAAAGCGGGTTGTGGAGGATGCGCTGCTCTTCCGCCGCGGCGCATTTAACTCATTCCATTCCGTTGTTTTACGAAAACGCGCCTGCATGAATCGGCGTGTTTTCTGGATAAACGCCAAGGCGGCAATATAGTGCTCTCTGTGTTTTTGTTCGGTGTTTTCTTCCATCATGATTATATAGTCCTGGCGCGTTGCGCCGTGCATGGACAAGGCGCGCAATCTCGCCATCGCCAGCGTCGCGCTCGGCCTCATCGTGGTCATCCTGATCACCTACCAGGTCGGGTTCCTCAATGTACTGCAGCTTCTCGCGGGCGCCAGCATCATCGCGGTCGCCTGCTACCTCGTCACTTCCGTGCTCATCGCCGGGATGCTGACGCTCAAGTGGAAGGTCATCCTCAACGCGCACGGCATGGACGTCCCGTACACGCGGCTGTTCACGTACCGCCTCGTGGGCTACTCGGTCAGCTACCTCACCCCGAGCGCGCACGTCGGGGGCGAGCCGATCCGCGCCTACTTCCTGCAGCAGGAGCGCGTGCCGGCCGGCACCGCGTTCTCCACGGTCATCGTCGACAAGACCATCGAGATCATCACGGACATCGTGTTCTTCTTCTTCGGCGTGGCGCTCATCCTGCACAGCATCGCCAGCGACCAGGTCAAGATCGTGGTGCTGGGCGTCGCGATCCTCCTCATCCTCCTGCTCGGCATCTTCCTGGGCGGTATCCTCAGCAAGCGCTCGATGTTCGTCGGCGTCTTCCGGGCGCTGCGCCTCAACAAGGTCGCGCGGCTGCGGCACATCGAGCAGAACCTCGGCGACATCGAGAAGCAGATCGAGCTCTTCTACCGCCATCGCAAGGACAGCTTCCTCACCATCCTCCTCATCATGGTGCTCCTGTGGCTGCTCATGTTCCTCGAGTACCGCTTCCTCCTCCTCATCCTCGGCCAGATCGCGAGCCCGATGCAGATATTCCTCATCCTCACCGGGGTCGGGCTCGCCTACTCGCTCCCCATCCCCGCGGCCGTGGGGTCGCTCGAGCTCGGGCAGCTCTCGGCCGCGAAGGTGCTCGGTCTCTCTGCCGCGACAGCGGTCGGCCTCTCCTTCATCGTGCGCGCGCGCGACCTCATCTGGACCGTCATCGGCCTCGCCATCCTTGGCGTCAACCGCCTCAGCTTCAGCGCGCTCTCGCGCGAGACCACAGCCATCGACAACGATTTCAGCGAGGGACGATTGCTCAAGGACCGTAAGGCCATCGATATCCGCGCGAAGCGCGTGAGCCCACGCCTGCGCAGGATCCTCGGCCGGTGGAAGTACCAGCGCCACGGAAAACGATGGCACTGGAGGCGGTGAGTGGCGTTCCTGCTCCTGCGTGAGGGATTGCGCATGGCCGGCCGTGCGCGCGCGGTGCGCAAGCGCGGCTTCAAGCGATACCCCGGCGACGCGGCGGAGATCTGCCGCGGCATCATCGAGGATTGCTACGACAGTAGGAGAGGATACTTCCGTGTCAGCGCTGGGCACTACTGTGAGTTCTACGCGCGTGATTTCGGCTGGTGCGCCGAGGCGCTGCACCGCCTCGGGTACGAGAAGGAGGTGCGCGGCACGCTCGCCTACGCGCTCTCGCGCTACGCCGCCGCCGGGAGGGTCACGAGCGCCATCTCCCCCGACGGGACGCCGTTCGACTACTTCCTCCCGGCCGGCCCGGACGCGCTCGCGATGCTCCTCTATGCGCTCGCGCGCACCGGCAACCACGCGCTCGCGCGCAAGCACCGCGAGTTCCTCCAGCGGATGCTCGATGATTTCGTCCAACGTTTTGTTGACGGTACGACGCTGCTGCCGCAGGCCGGCAGGCACTACTCCTCCATCCGCGACCAGGCGAAGCGCAAGGCGCCGTGCTACGACGCCGTGATGGTCACGCTCGCGATGCGGGAGGGGCGGGCGCTCGGGCTGTCGCCCCGGCACACTGCGGAGGACGTCGCCGAGGCGATCGTCAAGGCGTACTGGAACGGCACGTACTTCTTCCAGGACCTGCGGCGCGACGCGCTCGTGGTGGGCGACGCGAACGTCTTCCCGTTCTGGACCGGCATCATCACCGACAAGGGGATGCTCGAGGACGCGACAGACGCGGTGCGCGCGTCCGGCCTCGACACGCCGTTCCCGCTGCGCTATGTCAGCGTCCTGGACCGCGGGAGGGAGCGTACGCCGATGGTGCTTGCGCATCACCTCTCGCGCGACTACGAGACCGACAGCATCTGGATGCACCTCGGCCTCGCGTACCTGCGGGTGCTGAAAGAGCGCGACCAGGACCTCACGCGCCGCCACCTCGCCGCGTACACGAGGCTCATCGAGCGGCACCGCACCTTCCTCGAGGTGTTCGACCGGCACGGCGAGCCGTTCCGGAGGGCGTTCTACGTCACGGACGAGGGCATGCTCTGGTGCGCGAACTACCTCCTGCTGCGGCAGGAGCTTCTCGACGAGTGAGAGAGAAAATAATACTCGTCACTTTAATACTCGTCACTTCCTGTTCTGCCGGAAGTTCTTGAGGATGCGGGTCTTCTCGCGCAGGATGCGCGTCGCGTTGAAGAATTTGCGCGAGAGCTTGTGCTCCGACCCGACCACGAACGCGCGCTTCGCCTTGACGTCATCGAGGAACTCCTCCCATGTTTGGGCTGTGCTGCAGGTGAAGACCGAGCCGAGCGGCTGTATCGTGTGGCCGTCGGTGCCGCCCACGAACGCCTTGCGGTGCTTGACCGCCCACCCGAGCGACGCGAGGTTGTGCCGGTGTATCATCGACGCGTTGAGCACCTCGACCGCGTGCACGTGACGCAGGAGGTGCCGGCGCTTCGGCGCGTCGAAGAACGAGAAGCTGCGCCGCGGCCGCATCGCGAACGGGTGCGGCAGCGCGACCACACAGTTCTCGCGCGAAAGCTCGTCGAGCAGCTCATCCATGCGTATTCCCGTCGAGATGGTCTGCAGGCTCGTCTTGCGCTTCACATGCGGCTGGACCACGCGGCGGAAGAACGCCTCGAGCTCCTCGACTGTGTAGAAGTAGGATATGACCTCCCTGTTCTCCTTGGTGCATATCTCTATTCCGGGCCGGACGATGCCCGGGGCGGCCTTCGCGGCGAGGAGGATGCCCTGCACGGTGTTGTGGTCGGTGATGGCGAGCTGGACCTGCAGCTCGCGCGCCTTGCGCAGTATCGTGTCTATCTGCGTGGACGAGTCGTGGCTGTACCGCGTGTGGAAATGCATGTCGACGAGCATGTGCTCCCTGCGCAACCTGTCGATATCCGGTGTCTCGAAACGAACGTCCATGGCATATCACTTCGGATTAGCAATCAGGAGAATATTTCGTCTAACGTTTCTTCTCCTCTGGTGTCTTCTCCTCTTCGATCATCTGGAGGACGCGCTTGCCCTCCGCCTTGCCGCGCACCCGCGCCATCACGTTCCCCATGATGCCGTTGACCGGCAGCTGCGCCCCCTTCTTGATCTCCTCCCGCACGATGGCGCGCAGCTCGCCGTCGGGGAGTTGCGCATAACGTGCGTAGTCGATGTTCCCGGGCGCGAGCCTCCCCTCGGCGATGCCGACGAGTATCTCGAAGACCGCGTTCTTCGGGAGCTTCTTGCGCTCAACATCTTCGAGCAGCGGCTCGAGCAGCGCGATATGGTCAACCTCCTTCTTGTAGCGGGCGGATATCTCCTTGCCGAAGGTGAGCATCGCGTTCGCGAGGAACGTCGGGTCGACGGACGGGTAGCGCTCGAGCCACTCCTCGAGCGGGAGCCCTTCGCGCACGACCTGGCGCGCCGCGTCCTCGCTGATGCCGGTGCGCTGCCGCAGGGCGGCGATGTGGTCCGTGAGCAGGGTAGGCGCCGGCACGTCGGCCGCGCGCACCTCGACGATGGGGATGTCCGTCTCCGGGTACATGCGCGCGGCACCGGGCATCGGCCGCTGGAAGCTCGTGGTCCCGTCAGGATTCGCCCTGCGCACCTCGGGCGGCACACCGTCGAGGAACCGCACGATGCGGGGGATGAGCAGGTCGTCGAGCAGCGGCGCGACGCGGTCGCTCTTGCCGATGATGATGATGAAGCCGTCTTTTTCGCCTAACGAGAATATCTCCTTGAGCATCGACGCGTGCTCCGCGGCGCCGTAGCGCGCCATCTCCTCGTCGCTGTGGAGGAGGCCGCCGAAGCCGCGCGCCCGCGCGATGTCCGCGAGCTCGCTGCCCACGCGGGTGCCCGGGCACAGCTCCATGCCGAGGATGCCGGCGAAGCCGGGCACCCGGATGCCGAGCGCCCTGTCGCCCTTGTCGAGAGCGCTCTTGATGAAGCTCGTCTTTGAGTCGGAGAAGACCGCTGTCGCGTCGACGATATCGGTCGATGAGAGCGTGGCGAGGTGGCGCTTGTCGGTGCGAGCGGCGAGCACCTCCTTGACGCGCAGGAGCGACTGTTGCCGCAGCGCCTCGTACTCGATGTACGTCGGGATGAGGCGCAGGTCTTGGCATCCCTTGATCTCGATGCGCGTGCCGCCGGGGATGCTGATGTTCAGGTCCTGACGGATCGTGCCGAGCCCGCGCTTGACGCGCTTCGTGCTGCGCAGGACCATGCCTATCTGCGCCGCGACCTCCTGCGCCTGCTGCGGGCTCGTGATGTCCGGCTCGGTCGCTATCTCGAGGAGCGGGATGCCGAGCCGGCTGAGGTTGTAGACGTCTCCGTCTGCGGCGCGGCTGAGGATCTTGGCCGCGTCCTCCTCGACACAGAGCGTCTGTATGCGGACTTTCGGCTCGATGCCCGGCACCGCGCCGCCCAGGGCGAGCAGGCCGGTGCGCTGGAACCCGGAGACCGCGCTGCCGTCGACCACTGTCTTGCGCATGAACTGCACATGCGGGAGGATTGTGCTGCCGAAGGCCTTCGCCACCATGACCGCGGTCAGGATCGCCTCTGGGTTGACAGGATGCGGCGGCTCCTCATCGGTCTCGACAAGGCAGGTCGCGTCATGGAACGCGTGGTAGGTGTAGCGCTTGCCCTTGGCCTGCTCCGCCGCGGCCGCGATGTCGACCTCTCCGGTCTCGCCGGCGGGCGCGCGCAACCGGCGCGTGAGAGTGATGTCCGGCTGCCGCTCGACGATCTCGGCGGTGCAGCCGCAGAAGAGCTTCCTGTCGCCTGTCGCGTCGCCCGGCTGCCCGAGCTGCTGGTGTATCTCGAGCCCGACCTTGAGGCCGGGTATCGGTCTTCTTTCCTGTTGTATCCTACCTTGCTGCGTCCCTTCCTGCTGCGCGACCTCACCCATACTGCGACGGGGGCCCGTTTCCTTTTTATACTTTCCTTCTAATCTTTCCTTCTGATACGAGAGAACGAAAAGAGAGAGTGGAGAGGGGTTAGCGGTTTCCTTTCTCCCTGATTCCGAGAAATCTTTTTAAACCGCCCCGGAGGGCGTCCACGAAAGCGCTTCTAACGCGCCCTACGTGAGCACCATGGCGGAGAAGGAGACCCATCTCAAGGTGGCAGAGGCGATACAGGACGATGTCAACAAGGGCATCGTGCGCTTCGACACCGCGTTCATGAAGGACCTCGATGTCCGGCCGGGCAACATCGTCGAGATCATCGGCGAACGCGCCACGGTGGGCATCGTCGACCGGGCGCTGCCCGGCGACATCGGCGCGAACGTCATCCGCATGGACGGCCTTACGCGCCGCAACGCGAAGACCACCATCGGCGAGATGGTCAAGATACGGAAGGCCGAGGTCTTCGAGTGCAAGAAGCTCACCATCGCCCCTGCGCGCAAGGGCATCATGATCCGCGCGAACCCAATCATCTTCAAGAAGGGGCTCCTGGGGCGCGCGGTGCTCAAGGGCGACATCGTCTCGCTGGGCGGCACGCGGCGACGCCGCACCACGATGAGCGACAACCCGTTCTTTGACGAGATGTTCAGCATGCTCGACGATGATTCGATGCTCTCGTTCGGGCTCGGCGACCTCAAGTTCCTCGTGGTCGACGCGCTCCCGGCGAAGAAACCGGTGCTCATCACCGAGAACACGCAGGTCATCTTCAACCCCGAGGCGGTCGATGTCAAGGAGGAGCGCGAAATCGACGTCACCTATGAGGATATCGGCGGCCTGGACGAGGAGCTCAAGAAGATCCGCGAGATGGTCGAGCTGCCCCTCAAGCACCCGGAGATTTTTGAAAGGCTCGGCATCGAGCCGCCGAAGGGCGTCCTGCTCCACGGCCCGCCCGGCACCGGTAAGACGCTGCTCGCCAAGGCGATCGCGAACGAGACGAACAGCAACTTCATCCTCATCAACGGACCGGAGATCATGTCCAAGTACTACGGCCAGTCCGAGGAGAACCTGCGCAAGAAGTTCGAGGAGGCGGAGAAGAACGCGCCCTCCATCATCTTCATCGACGAGATCGACGCCATCGCGTCCAAGAGGGAGGAGTCCAAGGGCGAGGTCGAGCGGCGCGTGGTCGCGCAGCTCCTGACCATGATGGACGGCCTCAAGTCGCGCGGCAAGGTCGTGGTCATCGCCGCGACGAACATCCCGAACACGCTCGACACTGCGCTGCGCCGTCCAGGACGGTTCGACCGCGAGATAGAGATCGCTGTGCCGCAGGCGCCCGGCCGGTTGAACATCCTCAAGATCCACACCAGGAACATGCCGCTCGAGGAGAAGGGCAAGGAGAGGGTCGAGCTCGAGCAGATCGCAGCCATCACGCACGGCTTCGTCGGCGCGGACCTCGCGGCGCTCTCCAAGGAGGCCGCGATAATCGTGCTGCGCCGCGTCCTGCCGGACATCAACCTGCAGGCGGACGAAGAGCTGCCGCCCGAGCTGCTCGAGAAGCTCATCATCACGAACCAGGACTTCCTCGACTCGCTCAAGGTCGTGCGCCCCTCCGCGCTGCGCGAGGTGCTCATCGAGATACCCAATACCACGTATAACGACATCGGCGGCCTGAGCGAGGTGAAGCAGGAGCTCATCGAGGCGGTCGAGTGGCCGCTCAAGCACAAGGACGCGTTCTCCCGCCTCGGCGTCAAGCCGCCCAAGGGCGTGCTGCTCTACGGCGCGCCGGGCACCGGCAAGACGCTGCTCGCGAAAGCCGTCTCGCACGAGAGCGAGGCGAACTTCATCCTGGTCAAGGGGCCGGAGCTGCTCTCCAAGTGGGTCGGGGAGTCGGAGAAGGCGGTACGCAAGATCTTCGAGAAGGCGCGCCAGACCTCGCCGACCATCGTCTTCTTCGACGAGATCGACAGCATCGCGCCGCGTCGCCACGAGGCATCGTCGGACTCCGGCGTGACCGAACGCGTGGTCAACCAATTGCTCACCGAGATGGACGGGCTACAGGAATTGAACGACGTCGTCATCATCGCCGCGACCAACCGTCCTGACATCATTGATACCGCGCTCATGCGCCCGGGACGCTTCGACCGCATCATCCTCGTGCCGGTGCCGGAGAGGAAGTCGCGCAAGCAGATCTTCTCGGTGCACACCAAGGGCATGCCGCTCGCGAAGGACGTCGACATGGCGGAGCTGGTCGAGAAGACCGAGGGGTATGTGGGCGCGGACATCGAGGCGGTCTGCCGCGAGGCGGCCATGCTCGCGCTGCGCGACGACATCAAGGCGGCGACTATCAGCATGAAGTACTTCCGACTGGCGCTCGACAAGGTCAAGCCGTCCGTGGATAAGGACATCGAGCAGGGTTACAAGGACCTCGAGTCAACGTTCCGCCAGGCGCGCGGCAAGCAGGCCACGGACAAGCCGAGCTACTACGGATAATCTTTTTTCATTCTTCTCTGTACATCGTTCCCGTATTGGTCTATGAGGGGAAAACTATTTAAGTCCATACACATAACGCACATATTAAACATATTCGGGGAGGCACCATGGTTAGCATGACGCTCGCGATACCGCTGGAACTCAAGAAGGAGATGGACCGTCATCCCGAGATGAACTGGTCGGAGGTCGCACGGCAGAGCATCAAGACGCGCATCGAGCTGCTCGAGCGACTCGACAAGCTCGCCGAGAACAGCAGACTGACAGAGAAGGACGCGATAGAGCTGGGGAGGATGGTGAACCGGAAAGTCGACATCCGTTTCCGGAAGTTCATCGGAGAAATGAAGCGATCCCGAGTAAAGAAGTGAGTATCACCATCCTGCATGCGCTTGGTGGTCGATGCCAATATTCTCTTCGCCGCCATCATCAAGGATGGGATGACGCGGAGATTGCTCTTCGACAGCACGCTCTCGCTGTACATGCCGGAATTCGCGGTGCTCGAGATACAGAAACACGAAGGGTTGTTGCGGAGGAAAGCACATCTCGAACGGCTTGCGTTCGAACACCGTCTAGAGAACATACTACGACAAGTCACGAGCGTCCCCGAGCTCAAGTATACTGGAGAGCGGCTCGACATCGACAGCCCCGATGACATGGATGCTGCTTATCTCACGCTGGCGCACCACATGGACTGCCCGCTCTGGTCAAACGATACGCTCCTGAAACGGCAGGCAGATATCCGCGTTCTCACAACAGCCGAAGTGATGGTGACGAGAGCAGAAAAGGATAAGAACAAAGAAGAAGAGAAGTAAAAAAGGACTATCTTTTTCTCTTCTTCGCCGCGCCGCCCTTCCTCTGGAACCAGAGCAGGTAGGCGATGGGAAGGATGCCGACTGTGTTGATGAGGAGGATGCAGACGAACCATGCGAGCTGGTTGTTGCGTCCTGCTCTCCAGAGCGCGATGCCCTTCCACACCAGCTCCCATATCATGAGCGGTATGAGCCAGACGAGCATTGCAGGGTCGAATACTGGTAGGGTTGCCATAATGGTCTATGAGAAGAAGAGAGATATAATGATTACGCTCAGACGACAACGTGGCGTGCTTGTAGCAGACTATGCCTAAGTGACGGTTGCACTCAGAGTGCAGCTCTCCACCTTGACGATGTAGCCTTCATTGACGCGGCCGCATGCCGTGTAGTAGCCGCCATCCTGCTGGAACGCGAGGATGTCACAGCCAGGAGACTCGTGTCCGTTCGCATCGCCTGTATTCGTGCACATGCCATAAGGATCCACTATCTGCGAGCGGCAGCGAGGCCGTTGCGTGAGGTTCGTAATGCCTTGCTGGCCGCGCAGGAGCGCCGGATGCAAGGGGTCCTTGATATTGAAGAATCCTGTACGGTTGGATTCGCTCGCCACCAGCAGGTCGCCGGTGATAGAGAGCCTCGGGAATGAGTACACTGTGCCGAACGTGAACGTCTCCCATCTGGTCGTGCTCAGCAATGACGGAGCGAGGAGGTTGGAGAGATTAAAGGCATAGACTGTCAGGCCATCGCGGGAGATGGTGTACAGGACATTCCTTTGGGCATCCACCACGAATCCCTGCGCCGGTAGGTTCCCGGTAGCGAGCGTCCATGTCGCGACAAGCGTCGGCGATGACGGCTGCGTGACGTTGATGAGGGTGATACTCGACACAGTGTAATAGTCAGGACCGTTGCCGAGCAGGAGGAACTGCTGGTCGCCACGCTCATAGACCGCATCATGCACCAATGGACTATTGGGGATTGTGACTGGCAAGTTCCCGTACGGCCTCAAGCGACGCCTTGTCATGGTCACTGTCTTTTCAGTGCCGTCGGGCATGGTGACGGTATACGTCTCTGTCGTCGTCTCTGTGCTCTTCTCCTTGAAGTTCTCTGGCGTGATGCTGCCGTCAGCAGCGCTCAGCAAGTAGGTTGCGTTCCCCCGCGCCAGGTACACCGAGCCGCTGTTGCGGAAGAGGATTCCCGGTCCTCCCGCTGCGCGGGATGTGATCTCGGGATCTTCGGGTGTTATGTAGCGGCATACAGGGTCGTCCCCAGCATGGAGGAAGTGGACTGGCGGCCGGATGTCGAGCAGGTCCCAACCCCATGCACCGATGCCGTTGCCGTCTTCGTTCATGTCGCGGTTGACATACACATACGGAAAGTCATCGAGCGTCGCGAAGCTTCCCGATCCAATATGGTTTACGATAAACGCATGGTTCATGGCGTCGAACGCGCAGCCACGGAAACTGCTGTTGACGATCCAGACGAATCCAGGAGGGTTGTGTTCCGCAGCGAATTGCGTGGGTATCGTGAGCGGTTGCGTCTGCGGGTTGAAGTCATGGCCGTCATTCGGCAGCGGCGTCCACGTATCCTGGAGCGGCGTCGTGATGTTGAAGATTCCGACGCTATTCCACCACCCGTAGACGAGGTACCGCTCCGCGCCGAGACGGACCGTGGCCAACCCCAGTAGGCCGAACGAATGAGCAGAATCCCCATTATATGTTTCCGGGTACGCGTTGGTGTCCGTGATGTTCCGTGAGACCATGTATGTCGCGTCATCAGGGGCGCAGGTCTGGCAAGTGCCGGTGGCTGCGCAGGACGTCTGCGCGCACGCGCCGTTCCCGTCGCATGCTCCCGCGCTCCCGTTCGCCAGGAGGCACGACCAGCCGACGGTGCGGTTCTTCGCTCCTTGTGCGCAGCTGTTGCTCACGCACGCCGGCCTCACGCAATCGCGCAGCACGGCATCGCTCATCTCGCACGCGCTCTCATCGCACGGCGGCACCGCGAACATGCCGCGGTCGTCGGTCAGGTTTATTGGCGGCGACTGGACGCCTATCAGGCTCCTCTGCACGTACATGATGAGGAGGCCGGCTGCTATCAGCGCGATGAGCGTATAGACCACGAGAGAGACGGTGCGCTCCATGTGGTCAATCCTGGCACGCGCATTTAAAACAGTTTCCTATCGCAGCATAATCTACTGAGCGGCCGCCAGCGACTCGTCGTTGCTTCGCAACTCCTCGTCCGGTCCTCACCTCCTCGACGCGCTTCGTTCGCGCCTTACCTTCTGTAGTTCGGACCTTCCAGCTGGCGCCGGCGAACGTCGTGAGTGGCGCAGGAACGGCAGTGGCTGCGGCCACGATGATTTCCTGTCGTCCATTCCACCCGAATATTTATAAGCCACCGTTCTTGAGCCGGGCCTATGGAGATGAAGAGCATCACCTGCGTCTACCAGGGCAAGCCACTCAAAGGGCTGCTCCTCCAGGAGCAAGAGGGCCTGCTCACCATCAAGCTCGAGAGCGGCTACAACGTCATCCTGCCCCGCAAAGAGCTCAGCGATGTCAAGGAGTCGGAGTTGCCGTCCTCCCAACGGCAGGCGGGCAAGATGCCAGCGCAGCATGACAACCTCCCGCCGGTCACCATCCTGCACACCGGCGGCACGATCGCGAGCAAGGTGGATTATGCCACCGGCGCGGTCCTCGCGCAGTTCGAGCCCGGCGACCTGCTCGGCATGTACCCTGAGATCACCACGCTCGCCGCCATCGAGAGCAAGTTCCTCCGCAACATGTGGAGCGAGGACATGCGCTTCGCGCACTACAACATCATCGCGCGCGCGGTGCTCGACGAGATCGTGCGCGGCGCCGAAGGGGTCATCATCACGCACGGCACCGACACCATGCACTACACCGCCGCGGCGCTCTCCTTCGCGCTCGAGGGCGTGAGCATCCCGGTGCTCCTCGTGGGCAGCCAGCGCTCGAGCGACCGCGGGAGCTCCGACGCCGCGAGCAACCTGCTTGGCGCGCTCACGTTCATCATCAAGACGAAGGCGCCCGGCATCTATCTCGCGATGCACGAGAACTCCAGCGACGACACGATCCTCATCTTCGACGGGCTGCACGTGCGCAAGAACCACAGCAGCCGTCGCGACGCGTTCCGGCCGGTCAACGGTCTCGCGGTCGCTCGCATCAAGGACAGAGAGGTCGAGGTTCTCGATGCCGCGCGCCTGGAACGCAGGCGGCAGTCCGCCAAGGCGCGGCCGGAGGTGCTCTCGTTCAAGGAGGACCTGAAGGTCGGGCTCTGGAAGGCCCATCCGCAATCGTTCGTGGACGAGCTCCTGGCGTACGAGGAGTTCGACGGCCTGGTCATCGAGGGCACCGGCCTCGGCCACGCGCCCATCTCGGCGATCGACGAGTTCACGAAGGAGCACGCGCTCCTCAGCGAGCGCATCGAGTACCTGGCGCGCAAGATGCCGGTCGCGATGGCCACCCAGGCCATCCACGGCCGCGTGAACATGAACGTCTACTCGCCCGGCCGCACCCTAATAGGGTATGGAGTGCTCGGCCAGGGTTGCGACATGCCGGCGGAGACCGCGCTCATCAAGCTCGCGTGGCTGCTCTCGCACCACAAGCCGGACGAGGTGCGCGCGCTCTACGGGCAGGACATTCGCGGCGAGATCTCGGCGCGCAGCGAGCTCGACGACCTGCACGCGAGCGATTGAACCGATGAGAGAAAGATTCTGGTAGTGCTTCTATTTCTCGCAGGGTTTGTAGGAGAGCACGGTCAACTCGTAGATGCGGCCGTACAGGCTCACGAGGCGCTTCTGCGGCACCACCTGGGCGCTGCACGTCTGCAACGAGTACGGGACCTGGATACTGCTCTCAGCACGCAGAGGATCGTCATCAACCGCGCCGGCGCAGCAGCGGATCCACAGGTTCGTCGGTACGCTCGTCGCATTATACATATAACTCGCATTATAGAGCATCAACGCCCCCAACGGCTTCCCCTGGCAAAGCGCACGAACCCGCGCCGGATCAAGAGTAACATTATAGGCAATACTATAATTAAAGATACTGCACACGCCCTCCGCAACACAATCATAATTACACAACCCGGCAAGAGAGCAACTCTCCGTGCAGGACGCGGGATAGAGCGTGATATTCTGATGCAACGACGACAACGTGATATTATACGTGTCACGGACCGGGTCATACCCCGGCGCATCAGCAGCAGCAACATGTTGCCCAAGGCTGACAGTCAGAGAGAAATAACCATTCGAGAAGGTCGACGGCGTCGCTCCATCAATCGACAAGTGAGCGCTAGAGTCAGTGATAAACGGGCTAGTACGACCATCAGCAGGATACCCGCCATCGATAAGATATCCGTCCCACGTCGTCGACGTAAGAACGCAGACGCCACCACTCAACGCATACCCGTTACTGCACGTATATTCACACTTCGTCGACGGGGTGCAAGCAGGGACTAACGACAGCGTCGTATTCGCGGAAAGATTGGTGTCATCACCAGCACACAGCGTCGCGTTGGGCGGCACAACAGGCCCGACGCACTGCGGCATAGGGCATTGGACGGCGTAGCCGGCGGCTGCGCAGTCGGGAGCGGTGCACGATTCGTTGAAGTCGCAGATGCCATTGGCCGCGTTGACAGCGGTGCACGGGCCGCCGTCATCCGCGCACCGGCCGGCGTTCGGCTGGGAGCAGATATATGGATTGAGTGAACAGTTCCGATAGTCATAGAAATAAACCTCAGGAGATACTCCCGAACTGCGCGTTCCTCCGCATGATACCGGGTGGGTCTGCAGATAGGGGTCTAGCGAGCAGTCGCCATAGCTTTTCTGGCCATCGGGGTCGGTCATGCTGAATGTCCCGAAACAGCCACTCTGCTGCGCGCAGCCGAGACCACACGTCGCGCCGCGGAGCTTGTTGACGGTTGGATGCGTGGCGACCATCATATCAGTTATTACATTCCGGTATCTGACCGTCACATCCACATTGCAGGAGTTCGGCGTGTTCATGACAGGGCTGGAGGCGGTGCAATCCTCAAGGTCGGTGCAGAGGTTCTCTTGCACCGCGCAGGATGTCAGCCCCCATGCGTCCGGGAGCGCGCACGTCCCGTCGAAGCAGGTCGCGGCGCTCGCGCTGTCGCTCGTGCAGCTCTTCCCGGGGGGCGGCGTCTGCCCGTCGATGACAGGATACGCCTGGCCGCAGATGTAGCCGTCGAAGTTGTAGAGCGAGCCGGGGTTGCAGCACTGCACCGCCGGGAACTCGTCGACCTTCAGGTTGCAGTTGTCGTCCTTGCAGTTCCGGACGTCGCGCGTCTCGTTGACTGTCCGTTGCGAACCTGGCTTATTGATGTTGCAGCCGCAGTTGTTCGTGTCCACCCAGGTGATGTTCTCGACGCCGGGTTGAGTCACGGGGTCGAGGCACGCCCAGCTTGTCGCGTTCACCCAGTTCGGCGTGCAGCAACTCGGATAGCTTCCGCATTGACCGTACAATGCACATGTCTGCGTCATGCACACATTGGTGAAGCCGTTCCAGACGCAGATCTGGTTCGAGGCGCAGCAGACGCCGCCGCAGAGCGTAGTGCTGCAGCAGTTGTTCGTCGTGCACGACGCACTGCACGTCTTCGGGCAGGCACCATTATTCACAGCACCAAGATCACACTGCTCAGACCCCTCCACCACACCATTA
>Ga0315275_10000124_pt1 | contig 58803 bp, 43 predicted proteins | sample YL17G03_0_MG_FD_205557 | JGI IMG/M metagenome (GOLD analysis project Ga0315275, IMG submission 205557) | Sediment microbial communities from Yellowstone Lake, YNP, Wyoming, USA - YL17G03_0 | ecosystem: Environmental > Aquatic > Freshwater > Lake > Sediment | place: USA: Wyoming | collected... | reverse complement strand
GCGACCTGGAAAAGATAGGAATTGATTTCGGCGATCAGGGTGTTGGGGTTCCGGCCGATCTCCCGGAGAACAGTCTCGACGCGCTCAAGATCGGGTAGGATGGTCTTGTAGAGATCGCTGAGGACGAGGGTGACGGGAGATGAATCCATCGTTGATCTTTCCTACCGGGCGAAGCGCGGTTATCTTAGCATTGATGGATGCATCGGTCAAACCGGGCGGGCCGAAACCAGAAAAGCTTGGAAATTTTCCTCCACGAGCGATTCGAATCGGGCATAGGACATGCCGGCCAGCCCGGCCAGGCAGCGGGCGGTCTCCACGACGAAGGCCGGTTCGGCGCGCCGCCCGCGCCGGGGAACCGGAGCCAGGAAGGGGGAGTCCGTTTCCACCAGAACGCGGTCGGCGGGGATCGAGCGGGCCGTTTCGCGCAAGGCGCCGGCCCCGGGAAAAGTGATGATGCCCGCGAAGGAAATCCAGAACCCCCGTTCGATCATGGCCGCGGCGAAGGCGGCGCTTTCGGTGAAACAATGGAGGATCCCGCCCCGCTCGAACCGCTCGGCGTCGACGGCGGCCAGGACGTCGGCGCCGGCGTCGCGGCTGTGGATGACGGCCGGGAGGCCCAGCGCTCCGGCCAAGGCGATCTGGCGCCGGAAGACCGTACGCTGAATCTCGGGCGGAGACAGATGGTAATGGTAATCGAGGCCGATTTCTCCCACCGCCGCGATCGATCCGGCTGCGGCCAGGGCGGACACGGATTCGGCGTGGACCTCGCTCCAGACCTTGGCTTCGTGGGGATGGAGACCCGCCGCGGCCTTGATCTCGGGATCTCCGGCGGCGAGTTCCAAAACCACCGCCCGGCTGCGGGGGGAGGCGATATCGATGGGGCAGAGGATGGTCCGCACGCCGGCGGCCCGGGCCCGGGCCAGGACCTCGGCGCGGTCGGCGTCGAAATCGGCCATGTCGAGATGGGCGTGCGAGTCGATCATGTCAAGAAACCCTACGCCCTCATCCTCATCAGGGGATGAGGATGAGGACATAGGACTGGGCGGGGAGTTCTTTACTGGGCGACTTTATCCTTCAGGAACCGGAACGGCAGGGAACCGTAATTGAGGAGTTTGCGGGCGAAGTCCTTTTTATTGAACTGGTCGCCCTTGGCCGACTTGAAGTTCTTCTCCATTTCCAGGATCTCCTGGTAGCCGATGTAGGCGTAAGAGGCCGCCCCCGGGTGGAGGACGATCAGGTTCCATTTCCGCTCGGCTTCGGCCTGGGTCTGAAAACCGGTCTCGGTCATCAGCTTGATGGCCCGGTCCTTATCCGTCTTGTTGCCTTCGTGGAAGCTGACGTCGACCTGAAAATCGATGACCGCCTGGAGCTTAAGCTTCAGTTCCATCAAGCGTTGTTTGAGATCGTAGTTGTTGAGACCGGCATAGATGAACATATCCTGGATATAGAGCGGCCATCCCGCTTGGAGGGCGGCGTTCGGGCTCAACTTACGGGGGATTGAGGCGTCCTTGGAGGTGAAAGCGGCCGGGAAGAAGCATCCGGGGTAGACGTTGCGGACCGTCCACATGGGGATCATGTAATTCGTGAATTCTTCCATGAACGAGGCCTGCTGATCGGCGGCCAACGCGTCCGCGTAAGGATTGAGCAGGTAGGTGAACGAAGCGGATTTATCATAGGGAGCCGGACCGGCGAGCCGGCCCAGGGCATAGCCGCGTTCGAAGGGGGGCAGGAGGTCGAAGGCTAGCTCCTGGTCCGGGAAATCGAGGATCTTGGTCTTTCCCAGGAAGGCCTTGATGTCGGCGGCGGCGGACTTGATCTTGGCCGCCCATTCAGTCTTGGCCGGCTGGTTGGACTTGATCTTGTCCAGGACGTGCTGGACGACGGCATTGGTGAGAGCATTCTGATCATTTTTAAGGTTCGCTGGGTACTCGGCCGGATTCTCGATGTCGAAGTTGGGATCCATGATCTTGTAGTAGGCGAAACAGGTCTTGAACATCTCGTTGCGGATGTTTTTGGTGTCCGCGGTGGCGATGGCGTTCAAGTCATTCAGCATCATGGTGTGGCCGGTCCGGACCTGCAGGGTCCGCTGATGGGCTTCCGGGCCGAAGCGGACATTGCCGGTCGATTTGCCCTGCAGCTCGCCGGAGAGAAACTTGGCGTAATCGTCGACGGCGGCCACGGCCTTGGCGTATTCGGCCTGGAACTTGGACTTGGCTTCGGCGCCGCCCTTGTCGGCCGCCTTGGGGAGCTCGGTCTTGTAATAATCGAGCAGGACCGCGGCCTGCTTGGCCGCCGCGTCGGTGTATTCCTTGGGCGGGGTCTTGAGGTTTTCCTTGGCCTGCTTGACGAAGCCGGGGATGGCTTTCAGCCGTTCGGTGGCCGCTTTCAGCTTGGCGTCATTGACGTCATTGGCCAGCAGACCGGCCAGGCTGTAATAAAGAATTTCGCTGTAATACAAGGGATTCAGGAGTTGGGGGGCGATCTTTTCCAGCCGATACTGATCAAAGTCGATGAGGTTGCGGACCAGATCGAGGTCGATCTGCGTTTCAGGGCTGAGCTTGTCCTTGGCGATCTTGTTGACCAGTTCGGCGTTGAACTTGTCCAGGCTGGCCAGGTATTTCTCGATGTTCGATTCGGCCAGGTCTTCGAGCTTGTCATTGTACTTGGCGAAGCCGTTCATCGTTCCGGCCGTCGGGTAGAACTTCCAGTAGGCGTCGAGGAACGTGTCGACGAATTTAGCGAACTTGGCGTCCTCGCCGTTCTGCTGGGACTCAATCGCGCCCGTCCCCAGCAGGACGCCGGCCGCAACCAGGACCAGGATGAGAGTTTTCCTCATAAAAGCCTCCTCATTCGATGTAAAGAAATTTTAAGTCCATCCGCCTTCCATAAATTAGCGAAATCCTAGCACATCTGTCCGCCGGAATGCAATTTTCAGGGGAAAATAAACATCCCGGGCGGCGGAGCGGCGAGCGCGCATAGACATTTTCACTTTCCCCATCGATATTTTCAGCAATAATCGTGCCACCGTCCATCCGTCTCTCACCAGCGTAAAACGGCCGAGCCCCAAGTGAAACCCGAGCCGAAGGCGGTCAGCACGACGACGTCGTTTCGCTTGATCCGCCCTTCGCGCACGGCCTCATCCAGGGCCAGGGGAATGGAGGCGGCCGTCGTGTTTCCGTATCGGTCGATGTTCCGGGCCACCTTCTCCAGGGGGATCTGAAGTTTCTTGGCCACCATCTGGGAGATGCGGTCATTGGCCTGGTGGGGGATGAGCAGGGCCACATCGTCGACGGTCAGACCGTTGTGCCGGAGGCCGGTCAGGACCGCTTCCGGCATGCGCTCCGCGGCGTTCACGAAGACGCGTTTCCCATCCATTTTGGGATATTGGAGCTTCCGGTCGAGCAGTTCGTGGGAAAAAACGGGATTGTTCTTGGGGCTGGGAATCTGCATCCACAACTCTTCGACGAAACGGCCGTCGGAGAAGAGGTGGGTGGACAGGATCCCTCGGCCGTCGCCGCCGTCGTGGGGCTCGCAGATGACGGCGGCGGCGCCGTCGCCGAACAGGACGGCCAGGTCGCGGCCGTCGTCGGAATAATCGAGATTGGTCGACTGCACTTCGGCGGCGACCACCAGGATCTTGCGGTACATCCCGGTCTGGATGTATTGGTCGGCGACGGACAGGGCGTAGATAAACCCGGTGCACTGGTTGCGCACGTCGAGCGCGCCGATAGTGGCCAGGCCGAGCTTGGCCTGGACCAGGACGCCGATGCCCGGGAAATAGTAATCGGGGGAGATCGTCGCGGCGATGATGAAGTCGATGTCGGAAGCGGAGATTCCGGCGCTCTCGATGGCCCGGACCGCGGCCTCGTAGCCGAGGTCCGAACTGCCGATTCCTCCGTCGACGTGATGGCGGGTCTTGATGCCGGAGCGCTGTTGGATCCACTCGTCCGACGTGTTCATGAGCTTCTCCAAGTCCTGGTTGGTGACGACTCGGGGAGGGACGTAATGCCCGGTTCCGGTGATGATCGTGCGCATACGAGGGACTCCGTTTCCGTGGATTGGGACGATCATTATAATCACGGTTTTTTTCGTAAGTAAAGGGAAAAGTGGGCTCTCGGCGGGCCCGGACCCGCCTGTTCTCGTCCATAATGATTGACTTGAGAGGAGGCGCCGGCGTAAACTTTTAGAAAATGAAGCTTGGAATCCGGTTTTGGACGGCCGCGGGGGTCGCCGTACTGGCGGCCGGGGCCGCTCTCTGGTCCCAATCCCGGGACGGCCTGCTCCGCGTCGAAAGCTCGATCCGTCCGCTCCGGCTGGCCCGCGGTGAGACGGGACGCATCGTCCTCAAAATCAAGATCAAGCCGGGCGTCACCATCAGCCCCCAGCCGTCCTTCATCATCGAATTCATCCCCAACGCCGAGCTGGTCTTTCCCAAGCCTTTCTACACGGCCTCCGATCTCAACGTCGAGGTCCAGGAGGCCGAGAAGGGCCGGGAGGGCCTGAGCTTCAGCAAGCCCCTGGAAATCCCCTTCACCGTCAACCCCAAGGCGCCCCGCGGCGTCCATGTCCTCGAGGGGCGGGTCAAATATTTTGCCAGCTCGAAAAGCGAGGGCTGGTGCCTGAAGAACACCCAGAGATTCTCGGCCACGTTTTCGACGCGGACGCCGGCCCTGATCGAAATCAACTAGAGCAGGCCGTGTTCGCGGTACCAGCGGAGGGTCTCGCTTAAGGCCGTTTCGAGGGGAATCCCGGCCTCGAAGCCGAGCAGCGCCTTGGATTTGCTCACGTCGGCCGTCCAGCCCGGTTGGCGCAATTCCCTATATTTGTGGCGATTGATCGGGGTCGGCTTTCCGCTCAAATGGCTCCAGGCGTCGGAGAACCGGGCGAAAACGCCCATGACGGGCAGAGGCACGACCAGACGGCGCACGCGCCGATCCAGGAGGCGGGCCGAGATCCGGCCGATCTCCTCGAAATTCGAGGGCGCCGAATTGCCGATGTTGAAGATCGTCCCCGACGGCGTGTCCGTTCGGGCCGCCAGAAGCAAGGCCTCCACCAGGTCCCGGACATAACACACGCACATCGGCTGGGGACGGCGGCCGAAGGCCGGCAGGAGCCCTTTGTCGATGGAGCGGAAGAATTTCAGGAAATCGGCGTCCCGCGGCCCGAAGACGGCCCCGACACGGATGATGGTCAGAGGAAAACGGTCCTTGCGGGCCAGGGCCTCGGCCTCACCGGCCAGCTTGCTTTTGCCGTAAGGGGAGACGGGCGCGGGAGAATCCTCCTCGGTCCGGCCGGACGGCTTGTCCGAAGGGCCGGCCGCGGCCAGGCTGGAGACGTGGACGATTTTCGGCCGCAGGCCCTGGGCCGCCAAGGCGTCGAAAAGGCTTGCCGTGCCTTTTTGGTTTGCGTTATAATAATCTTCCTTTTTCAAGGCTTTCGTCAGGCCCGCGAGATGGAAGACCCAATCGAGGCCGGACGGCAAGGCCGGGACGGACGCCAAATCGCCCGCCGCGAGGCGGACATTGACTCCGGAGAGGAATTTGATGTTCCGCGGGTCGCGGACGAGGGCATGGACTTCGATCCCGGATGCGGCCAGGGCTTCGGCCAGGTGGCTTCCGATGAACCCGGTTGCGCCGGTAATGAGGGCTTTCGTCATGCGCCCCATTCTATGACAGCCGAGGCGGACGGTCAATCGGCGCTCCGGACGGCCGCCCCAACGAGTCCGATCAGGAGGAACGCATGGATCTGTTCGACAAGTGTGGCGCCTTCACGCGCGCGGAAGAGGCGATGTCCGCGGATCTATACCCCTACTTCACGCCCATTCAGGAAGTCTACGGAAACAAGGTCAAGGTCCGGGGCAAGGAAATGATCATGGTCGGCTCCAACAACTATCTGGGGCTGATGGAGCATCCCAAGGTCAAAAAAGCGGCCCAGGAGGCCATCGACCGCTACGGGGTGGCCACCTGCGGCTCGCGGTTCCTGAGCGGCACGATGGACATCCATGAAGAGATGGAGCGCCGCCTGGCCCGGTTTACGGGCAAGGAAGCGGCCCAATCGGTCAGCACCGGCTTCCAGACCAACCAGGCCATCATCTCCACCGTCGCCGGCAAGGGCGATGCCATCATCGCCGACCGTCTCGTCCACGCCAGCATCATCGACGCCTGCCGGCTGTCCCTGGCCGAGGCCCACAAATTCAAGCATAACGACATGGCCGACCTGGAGCGGGTTCTCAAAAACCAGCCGCTCGAGCAAGGGAAGCTCGTCGTCGTCGACGGTGTTTTCAGCATGGAAGGAGACATCGCCCCACTCGGCGACATCGTCCCCCTGGCCAAGAAATACAACGCCCGGATCCTGGTCGACGAGGCTCACGCCTTGGGCGTCTTGGGCAAAAACGGACGCGGCACGTGCGAGCATTTCGGCGTGGAGAAGGACGTCGACCTGATCATGGGCACGTTCAGCAAGTCCTTCGCCTCGCTGGGCGGCTTCGTCGCCGGAGACGCCAAGGTCATCTCCTACATCAAGCATTTCGCTCGGGCCATCATTTTCAGCGCCAGCATCACGCCGGCCTCGGTGGCCACCGTCCTGGCGACGCTCGACATCATCGAGAACGAGCCGGAGCGGCGGGCCCGCCTGTGGCAGATCACAGCTAAGATGAAATCGGGCTTCCAGGCCATGGGCTATGACACCGGCGCGACCCAGACGCCGATCATCCCGCTGATGATTTACGACGACGAAAAGGCCTTCATGTTGTGGAAGGCGACCCGGGACATGGGTATTTTCACCAACCCGGTCATTTACCCGGCCGTCGCCCACGGCCAAGCCCTGATCCGGACGAGTTACTCGGCCACGCACACCGAGGACGAGCTCGATTACGTGCTGGCCAGCTTCAAGAAAGCCGGCCAGGCCCTCGGCATCCTGAAGTGAGAACACGTGAAGGAAAACGGCCGGCACCATCGCGGCGCCCGCCGTTTTTTTTCGTAGCGGAGACCTCATGCCACGTTTCATCCGTCGCGCCGTTCCGCTCGTCTTCGGAGTGCTCCTGGCGGCGGCTCTCGCCCGGGCCTCCGCGCCCGTTTATCCCCTCGGCCAGATCAAGGCCGGGTTGAAGGGAAAAGCGCGCTCGGTCTTCCTCGGCAATACCGTCGAGGAATTCGATGTCGAGATCCTCGGCCTCGTCACCAATCCCAATCCCAAGCGCACCATCATCATCGCCCGCCTGTCCGGCCATCCGGCCCTGGCCGGAAGCGGCGTCATCGCCGGCATGAGCGGCAGTCCGGTCTATATCGACGGAAAAATCGTCGGCGCGATCGCCTACGGCTTTCCCTTCTCCAAGGAGCCGATCGCGGGGATCACGCCGATCGGCGAAATGCTGGCCCTGGCCGCCGAACCGGCCAAGCCCGGCGGGGTTTCGCCGCCGGCCGTTCCCTTCACCACCAACATGACCGTGGACGACCTGCTGGCGGCCCAGCGGCCGATCCTCGAGTCGCGGCCGGCGTTCGCCGGGCAGGAGGCCGCTCTGACCCCCCTCCGGGTGCCGCTGCTGTTCGCCGGTTTCCCGGCCCGATCGCTGGATAAGGCCCGGGCCTTGTTCGGACCGCTAGGTTTCCAGCCCGCCCTGGCCGGGGCTCAGCAGGCCGCCGAGAAGCCTCTGGCCGTCGATCTCTCCCTGCGCGAGGGCGACGCCGTCGCCCTTCAGCTCATAACCGGCGATCTGGACGTGTCCGCGATCGGGACGGCGACGTTTGTCGACGGAGACAAGGTCCTGGCGTTCGGCCATCCCCTCTTTAATCTCGGCCCGGTCGGCTACGGCATGGCCAAGGCCAAGGTCATCACCATCGTTCCGACCCTCGACAATCCTTATAAAATGGCCGTCGCCGGAAGCCCGATCGGGAGCTTCGCCCAGGACCGCACGGCCGGCATCCTGGGTTTTCTTGGGCGGGCGCCCAAGACCGTTCCGCTCAACGTCAATCTCATCGGCGACGGCGGGACGCTCCGCGAATTCAAACTGAACGTGGTCACCGACAAGCTCCTGACGCCGTTGCTCATGAACATGGCCGTCTCGGCCATCCTGACGGGGGAGAATCGTTCGCTGGGCGACCTGACCCTGGAGTTCCAAGGGGACCTCTATCTGGACAACGGCCAAAGCGTCCACCTGGAGGACATGTTCTCGGGCAATCTGGACGCGGCGGCGACGGACTTGTCCGGTTTGACCACCGCCGTCGCCTACTACCTGACCAACAACGAGTTCGGGGACGTCGGACTGCACCGCATCGACCTCAACGTGCGGGTGATCGAGCAGATCAAGCGGGCCCAGCTCGAGCGCGTCTGGCTGGACAAATACGAGGCCTCGCCGGGCGAATCGATCTCCATCCGCGTCTATTACCGGGGCTACCGCGGCGAAACGCAGATGGAGGAAGTCCCTTTTTCCGCCCCGCGCCTTCCGGCCGGCACGGATTTCCAGCTGATCGTCGGCGACGCCGGATCGATGGCCCAGATCGAGGCGGGGCAATATCGGGCCCAGGGTGTCGTGCCCCGCAGCCTGCCCCAGCTCATCCGCCTGCTGGGCAACCTGCGCAAGCACAACCGGATCTACTTCAAGATCCTGGCGGCCAAGCCGGGGCTCTTCCTGCGCGGCGAGGAATGGCCCAACCTTCCCCCCGGCCTCAAGTCGATGTTCCTTTCGCCGCGCGCTTCGGCGTCTTCGCCGACGGAATTGAACACCTCAACGCTGACCGAGTACCAGATGCCCGTGCCGTTCGTCTTCAACGGGCTGGCCGTCGTCCCGGTCAGGATCCGCAAATAGCACATCGGCCTCCGGGGCCGTCCCGCCCCCGGAGCGTGGAGAAAGAGCATGACCAAAACGGCGTCGGCGATCCTCCTTCTGGCGGCCCTCGTCCTCGGCGCGGCCTGGGCCGTCTCGCCCCAGAAGTGGGCCTTCCGCAGCTATGACGACTTCCTCCGCGGCCGCTTCGACGGCGTCTCCCTGACCGCGGAAGGCGTTCTGTCGCTGGCCCCGCGCGAAGACAAGGTCGACGGACCGACGGAGGAATTCTACCTTTCGTTCCTCGTCGCCCTGGACGGTTCGTTCTATGTCGGGACGGGGCACGGCGGCCGCATCTTCCGAATAGGCAAGGACGGCAAGGGCGAATTGTATTTCCAAGCCCAGGAGATGGACGTGACCAGCCTGGCCCTGGATCCCCGGGGGGCGCTGTACGCCGGCACGTCGCCGAACGGAAAAATCTATAAAATCACGGCCAAGAGCCAGGGAACGGTGTTTTTCGATCCGGCCGAGAAATACATCTGGGACCTGATGTTCGACGGGACGGGCAATCTCCTGGCCGCGGTCGGGGAAGCGGGGGGCATCTACGAGATCTCGCCCCAAGGCCAGGGCCGGATGATCTTCAAGACGGAAGAGAACCACATCCTCTGCCTGCGGCGCGACCGCGCCGGCAACCTGCTCGCCGGGAGCGGCGGCGGGGGATCCGTATACCGCATCGCTCCGGGCGGCGCCGCCCGGGTCCTTTTTGAAACTCCTTACGAAGAAGTCCGGGCCCTGGCGGTCGATGCCGAGGGCAATGTCATGGCCGCCGCGGGCGGGTTGTCCAAGACCAAAAAAGAGGATCCGACTCTTCCGTCCGCGGCCGCCGGAGCGGCTGAAGTCACCGTGGCGGTTACGGCCGTGGCCGCGGCTTCCCCCGCCGCCGCGGCCGTGTCCGGGGCCTCTAAAACGATCGTCCCGGCGTTCGCCGCCTCCAAAGAGCCGGGCGCCATCTTCCTCATCGCCCCCGACGGCGGTGCGCGCAAGCTCTGGAGCTCGGCCGAGGAAATGATCTACGCGTTGAACTGGAACGAAGCGGACCGCCGCCTCGTCTTCGGCACCGGCCCCAAAGGGCGGCTGTACGCCCTGGACCGGGACGAGAAGCTCTCCCTCGTCCTGCAGAAAAATTCCGAGCAGATCTATCACCTGGCCCAAGCCGAGGCCAAAATCTACGTGTTGGCCAACAACCCGTCGCAGATCACGGCCCTCTATCCTGAACAGCGCTCGGCGGGAGAATACCTCGGCCCGGTCCTCGACGCCCGCCTGCCGGCATCCTGGGGCCGGCTGAACTGGGAGGCGGCGGTGCCCCAGGGGGCCGTCGTCCAGGTCCTTTCGCGCAGCGGCAACACGGCCGCGCCCGGCCCGTCCTGGAGCGATTGGTCACCTCCCTACCAGAAAGCCGAAGGCGAGGCCGTCCTAAGCCCCAAAGGGCGCTATCTGCAATTCAAAGTCCTGCTCAAAACCGCCTCGGGCCGCACGACTCCGACCGTGGCCAAGCTGACGGCCTATTACCTTCAGTCCAACGCCGCTCCGGCCGTGACTCGGCTCGACCTGCTCTCTCCGAACGAGGTCCTGCTCAAGCCGATCGACCAGGAGGAAATCATCTGGGGCCAGGAGCGGCGGACCGTCACTGCGCCTTCGGGCCGTCGCGAGGACGTCAAATTCGCCATGGCCAAGCGCGTCGAACGTCCGGGCTTCCAGACGGCGGTCTGGGACGCCGAAGACGAGAACGGCGACGCCCTGTCCTATTCCCTTTGGATCAAGGCCGACGGCGACCGGGATTGGCGCCTGCTCGAGGACCACTGGACGGAGTCGCTCTACTCCTTATCCACGGCCAACTGGCCGGATGGGGTCTATGCGCTGAAGGTCTCCGCCTCGGATGCGCCCTCCAATCCCCCGGGCGCCGAAAAGACTGGGGAAAAGACGAGCCCCGTCTTCGTCATCGACAATTCCCCTCCGGCCATTAAGAATATCCAGGTCCAGAAGTCCGAGGGGGCCCTCCTTCTGAGCTTCCAGGCGGAGGACCAATTCTCGGCTATCAAGGACGCCCGCTGCCTGATCCGGCCGGATGACTGGCGGGTCATCTTTCCGGAGGACGGCATCTGCGACAGCAAGTCCGAGGGCTTCAAGCTCCGAATCCCGCTGCCCCCGGGAGCGGGCCGTCTGCTGACGATCCAGATCCGGGACGCAGTGGGCAACACCGCCGTGGCCAAACAGATCTTCTAAGCGGTCACTTGACCCGCTCGAGGTACTTGTCCTCGCGCGTGTCGATGCGGATGACGTCGCCTTCCTGGACGAAGGGCGGCACGGAAACGACCAGGCCGTTTTCCATCCACGCATGCTTGTAGGAGGCGGCGGCCGTGGCGCCCCGCATGGATTGCTCGGTCTGAGCGATCTTCATTTCCATGAAAGTCGGGGGGATGACGTTGATCGGCTTGCCGTCGTAGCTCTCGATAGTGAAGATGACATTGGGGACGAGGTACTTGATCGAATCGCCGATGGCCTCACCGGTCAGCTGGACTTGGTCGTAGGTCTGATGGTTCATGAAGATATAGTCGTCGCCGCTCTGATAGAGGTATTCCATCTCCACGGCGTCCAGGTGGATCTGCTCGACCCGGTCGACGGAGCGGAAGCGGTGGTCCTTGACGGAATTGTCCTTCAGACTGCGCAACTTCGTCTGGACCATGGCCTTCCAGCGGCCGGGGGTGATGAGCTGCATCTCCACGACGCGCCAAAGCGCGCCGTCGTCCATTTTTAAAATCATGTTCCTGCGGATCTGGGTGGCGTCGATCATTTTGGGCTCCGATTCTAAGACTCGCGCCGGGCGCCCTCACCGACGTGGACGATGAAGGGTTGGCCTCCGACTTTTTCGATGGCCGCGGCGACTTGATCCGGGTGCTTGGGGGCGTAGGCGAACATGCACCCCCCGCCGCCGGAGCCGTTTATTTTAGCACCAATCGCGCCGGCGTCAAGGGCCGCGCCGATCATGGCCTCGATCTTGTCCGTGGAGATCTGCAGATGATCGCGCAGGACTTGGTGCTGGGCGCTGATCATCGTCCCAAAGCGGCGGTGGTCGAACGGTTTTGCCGAGAACAACCGGGCCCCCTGCGCGGTCAGGTCGCGGGTCAGAAGCGTCCCCTTGAGCAGGCGGCGGTTGTCGACGGGGAGCTTGTCGATCTCGGCCAGGACCGCTTCAGTTAGGGGGCTTTTCAAGTCGAATCCGGGGATGGCGCGGCGGACCAGGGCGGCGCCCTCCAGGACGTGACTCTTGATGAAGCCGAGCGTCCCGGTGGTGTCTTTTTTCTGCAGCGAATTGGCCAGGACGAACGTCCCCAAGGGGTTGTCCATTTGGTCGAATTTCATGGGCACGTCGAACCGAATCCAGACGACCCCCCCGTAGGCCGAGGCATAATGATCCATGCGCCCGCCGGGCTCCTTGAATTCGGCGACTTCCGTGTCGAATCCCAGTTCGGCCAGGGCGTGTGGGTCGCCCGCCCGGGGATCGCCCGCGGCTTCCAGCAGAAACTTGTTCCAGGCCACGACCATGGCCGAGGAGCTGGAGGTGCCGGCGTTGATGGGAATGGTGCTGGTGACGCGGATGTCCCAGCCGGTCATGGGCAGGCCGGCCCGGTGATGAATGTTGACGGCGCTCTTCAGGTAATCGCGTTTTTTATCATAAGGCATTTCGGTGGAAATGGTCAGTTCCTCGCGCTCCCCGATATCCGGCATGTCGATCACGATGCGGTCGTCCGTTCGGCGCGTTCCGCTGAAGGTGATGCGCAGGTCGACGGCGGCGGCGATGATGGCCAGGCCGAAGTAGTCCTGGTGTTCGCCCAGAAGGCACATGCGGCCGGGCGAGGAGACGCGGAGTTCAGGATTGTTCATGACTCTTCTTTTAGCCGAAGTACGCAGGAGTGTCAAATCGGCCGGCCCCTGCCGCTGCCGCACTCGCTCGGGGTCTAAGGCCCGAGCGAGTGCGACGAGCAAGGATCCCCAGCAAAGCTGGGGCCCCTCTCGTCGTTGACAAAACCGGCGGGCGGGGCCTATAGTGAGACCGGCTTCGCGACGGGAGGCGGACATGAGACGGATGGCGGCGTGGATCGCGCTCGGCCTGACGGCCGCGGCGCTGGTCGGCGGAAGCCAAGGAGCGGGACTCATGGCCGATTTGATTCTGCTCAATGGAAAAATCTGGACGGTCGATGCGGCCCGGCCCTGGGCCGAAGCCGTCGCCGTTTGCGGCGGGCGGATTGCGGCCGTGGGAACGACCGCCGAGATCGTCCGGCTGGGCGGAGCGGAGACACAGGTGATCGATCTGCGGGGCGCGTTTGTCCTGCCGGGATTCATCGACAGCCATGTCCATTTTCTTAACGGCGGCCTGTCCTTGCTCAGCATCCAGCTCCGCGACGCCCGGACCAAGGCCGAGTTTATCGCCCGGATCGGGGCTAAGGCCCGGGAGCTGCCGCAGGGGGAGTGGATCCTCAACGGCGACTGGGACCACCAGCAGTTCGATCCGGTCGAGCTCCCGCGCCGCGAATGGATCGATGCCGCGACACCCGATCATCCGGTCTGCATCAACCGCCTGGACGGCCATATGGTCCTGTGCAACAGCCTGGCCCTGAAGCTGGGCGGCGTCACCCGAGACACCCCGGCGCCGCCGGGCGGGGAGATCGTCAAGGACCCCGCGACGGGCGAGCCGACGGGCATTCTCAAGGACGCGGCCATGGACCTGGTTTTCCGGAAAGTCCCGGAAACCACACCCGCCCAGGCGCGCCGTGCCGCTCTGGCGGCGCTGGCCTATGCCGCGGCGCGCGGCGTGACGTCCGTCCACGACGTTTCGGGCGAAACCGGGATCGACATCTACCAGGACCTGCGCCGGGACGGCCGGCTGACGACGCGCATCTATTTCTATGTTCCGATCACCACGGTCGACGAGATCGTGCGCCTGAAACTAAAGAACGGCTTCGGCGACGAGACCCTGCGCTTCGCCGGGGTGAAAGGCTTCGTCGACGGTTCGCTGGGTTCGGCCACGGCCTATTTCTTCGAGCCGTATACGGACGAACCGGGGAAAACCGGTCTCCTGAACGAGGAAATGTTTCCCCAGGGCATCATGGAGAAACGGGTCCGGGCCGCCGACCGGGCCGGCCTGCAGGCCGCGGTCCATGCCATCGGCGACCGGGCCAACGCGGTCATGCTCGATATCTATGAAAAAATTTCCGCGGAGGATCCGCCGCGGGACCGGCGTTTTCGCATCGAGCATGCCCAGCACATCCGGCCCTCGGATTTCGCCCGTTTCGCCCGGCTGGGGATCATCGCCTCCGTTCAACCCTACCATGCCATCGACGACGGCCGCTGGGCGGAAAAGAAAATCGGCCCGCAGCGGGCGCGGACGACCTATCCCTTCCAATCGTTTCTCGACCACGGCGTCCGCCTGGCCTTCGGCTCGGACTGGCCCGTCGCGCCCATGGACCCCCTTTGGGGGCTCTACGCCGCGGTCACCCGGCGCACGCTCGACGAACGATACCCCGGCGGCTGGGTGCCGGAGCAGAAAATTCCGCTTGAGGCCGCCATCCGTGCCTATACGCTGGACGCGGCGTACGCCGAGTTTGCCGAGACTGTCAAGGGGTCCATTCGGCCGGGATTCCTGGCCGATTTCGTGGTCCTGGACAGAAACCTGTTCGTCATCAAGCCCGAGGACATCCGCTTGGTCAAGGTTGTCCGGACGATCTGCGGCGGAAAGACGGTTTTCCAGGTGCAATGAGCCAAATCCGACTATTTCCCCCGGCGGCCGGGCACATCGGCACCGATGAATCCGGAAAAGGAGATTATTTCGGCCCGCTCGTCATCGCCGGATTTTACAGTCCCGATAATCAGGAGGCCGTCCTCCGTGAGCTGGGCGTCCGCGACAGCAAGGTCCTATCCGACAAGCGCATCGGCGAGATCGCCGCGTCGCTCCAGGGGGGATACGTCCATTCCGTGGTCGCCGTGGGTCCGGAGAAGTACAACGAGCTGTACGAAAAATTCCGCAACCTGAACAAGCTGCTGGCCTGGGGACACGCCCGGGTCATCGAAAACATCCTCGGGACGGTCGATTGCGCTGAGGCCGTGACCGACCAGTTCGGAGACGTGCGCTTCGTTTTGAACGCGCTGATGCAGAAGGGCAAACGGATCGAGCTGGTGCAGCGCCCGCGCGCCGAAGAGGACGTGGCCGTGGCCGCCGCCTCGATCCTGGCCCGGGCGGAATTCGTGCGGCGCCTCCAGGCTTTGTCGCGGGAGTGGGGCGTCGACCTGCACAAGGGCGCCGGACCGCCGGTCGAAATCGCGGCGGAGGTCTTCCTGCGGCGCCACGGAGCCGCAGCCCTGCCCCAAGTGGCCAAGATGCATTTTAAGATCACGGAACGGGTCTTGCGCCGGCTCTGAACATGAAGAGACGAGCCGGACCTCGACCCTGCGGCGTCTACGGAGGTTCCCATGAGCATGACGGCGAACCCGACCAAACGGCTTTTTTTTGAGGATGCCGCCGGGCTGGACTTTGACGCCCGGGTGTTGGAGCGGCGCGAATTCGAAGGACACCCGGCGGTCGTCCTCGATCAAACGGGATTTTACGCCGAGTCCGGCGGCCAGCCGTGGGACCTGGGAACGATCAACGGCGTACCCGTCCTGAAAGTCGTCGAGGACGGAACGGTCATCGTCCATGTCCTGGACCGCCCCTTGGCCGGGGAGGCCGTCCATGGCTCGATCGACGGGGCCCGGCGCTTCGATCACATGCAGCAGCACACCGGACAGCACGTCCTGTCGCAGGCGTTCGTCGAAATCCTCAACGGCGAAACGAAGTCGTTTCATATGGGGGCGGCGGTTGCCACGCTGGAAATCGGCATCGCCGCCGCCTCGGACGAGGCGCTGGAGCGGGTCGAGCGGAGGGCCAACGCCGTCATTTTCCAGGACCGTCCGGTCCGGACGTATTTCGTCGAGCCGGACAAGATTCGCGACGTCCCGCTGCGCCGGCCGCCCAAAGTGGAAGGAACCGTTCGCGTCGTCGAGATCGAGGGCTTCGATTATTCCGCCTGCGGGGGGACCCATGTCCGGCGCACGGGCGAGATCGGGATGATCAAGATCACCGGAACGGAAAAGATTCGCGGCCGGCTCCGTTTCGAGTTTCTCTGCGGGGGCCGGGCCCTGGCCGATTACCAGGCCAAGAACCGTATCGTCCGCGATCTGGCCGGCGCGCTCAACGCCCCGGGCCGGGACGTCCCGGCCGCGGTGAGCAAGCTGGCCGCCGAACTGAAGACCGCCCGCAAGGCGCTGCGGGCGGCGGACGAGCGGGCGGCGGGCTATGAAGCCCGCGATCTGGCCGCCGGGGCCCGGGGCCCGATCATCTCCGGCGTCTTCCCCGAAAAAACGCCCGAAGCCGTCCGGGCCTTGGCCTTAACCCTGATCCGGATGGGCGAGTTCGTCGTCCTTCTGGCCTGCCGCTCCGAAGCCCACAGCCATCTTGTCCTGGCCCGGTCGGAGTCGCTGTCGCTGGACCTGCGGACGCTCGTTCCCCTGCTGGGGCCTCTCGTCCAGGGCAAGGGAGGGGGGAGTCCGGGCCTGGTCGAGATCGCCGGTGCGCGCGGCGCCGATCTGGATGCGGCCTTGGCCAAGGCCGAGGAATCCGTCCGGAATTGAGCCGGCGCTATTCGTAGCGCAGCGAGACGATCGGATCGACCTTGGCCGCTTTCTGGGCGGGGAAGAGGCCGAAGAACAGTCCGACCGAAATCGAGACGAACAGGCCCAGGGCGACCGACCAGGGCGAAACGGCGGCCGGAAGCGGCGTCACCGTCCGGACGAGGAAGGCGATGCCGAATCCGAACAGCGTTCCCAAGAGCCCGCCTATCCCGGTCAGCACCATGGCCTCGATGAGGAACTGTTGCATGATGTCGTTGGAACGGGCCCCCAGGGCCTTGCGGATCCCGATCTCCCGGGTCCTCTCCTTGGCCGCCACCAGCATGATGTTCATGACCCCGATGCCGCCCACGAGCAGGCCGATTGAGGACAGGACGGTCATGACCAGGTAGGCCGCCCCGGTGATCTGGTTGTAGAGGTCGAGGATGGTGTCCATGGTGAAGACGGCGAAGTCGTTAGGCTTTCCGAAGCCGACTTTGCGGCGCTGGCGGAGCTTGGCCGTGATCTGATCGATTGTCTCCGCCATCGTCCCGGTCGTCTTCGGGGTGATGCCGAACTCGATGGAGCTCGGGTCGTAGGGGAAATATTTGCGCAGCGTGGTGATGGGGATGCCCACGAAATTGTCCCGGCTCTGCCCGAATATCTGGCCGCGCTTGTTGAGGACGCCGACCACGGTGAAGGACTCCGGCCCGACGCGGATCTCCCGGCCGAGTGGGCTCAGGTGGGGGAAGAGGATGTCGGCCAGCTCGTAGCCCAGCAGGCAGACGCGGGCGCTGTGGGTGATCTCCGCCGTGCTCAGGAAGCGGCCTTCCTTAGGCTGGTAGATTGAATACACGATGGGGAAATTCTCGTTCATCCCGATGACAAAGGAGCTGTCGCTCTTCTCGTTCTGATACTTGATCTCGATGGTCTCGAAGATGCTGGGAGAAAGGTTGACGGCGATGGCTTTGACCAGGGGGCATTCCTTCTCGATGGCCAGGGCGTCCTCGTAGGTCAGGTCCTTGCGCTTCCTCTCCTCGTCCGTCCGACGGCCCATCTGGACCGGCTCGAACTTGTGGACCAGGATGAGATCCGAGCCGGCCGACTGGAGCTCCTTGAGAAACGATCCGTTCAAGCCCTGGATAATGGAGACCATGCCGATGACGGTCATGACCCCGATGAGGATGCCGAGCAGGGTCAGGAACGAGCGCAGCTTATGGGCCCTCAGTGAGTCGAAGGCCATGGACAGGATTTCCTTGAAGATGCCGTGGCGGATCATAGCTCGGACCTCAGGGCCTCGACGGGATCGAGCTTGGCCGCTTTGTTGGCCGGGTAGATGCCGAAAAACAGGCCCAACGAAGTCGCCATAAAAATGGCTAGTACGACCGAGAGCGGCTCGACCGTCGACGGCATCGACGTGGCCGCCGAGATGACCTTGGCCAGGAGAATGCCCAGGGCGATTCCGATCAGGCCGCCGATCCCGGAGATGGCCGACGATTCGATCAGGAACTGGTAGAGGATGTCCTTGCGCCGGGCGCCGATGGCCATGCGGATGCCGATCTCCTTGGTCCTCTCGGTGACCGAGACGAGCATGATGTTCATGACCACGATGCCGCCGACGAGGAGGGCGATCGAAGCGATGCCGATCATGGCGAAATAAATCCCCGTTGTGGCCGTTTTGTAGAATTGGATGAACGTCTCGGACGTGCGGAAGGAGAAATCGTCGGCCTTGCCGTAGGGCAACTTGCGCGCGCTGCGCAGGATCGTCCGCACCTCTTCCTGGGCCCGGGCCATCTGTTCCTGGGAGAGGGTGTGGATGTTGATGTCGATGGAGCGGCGCGAGCCGAACTCCTTGAGAAAAGTCGTGATCGGGATGCGGACGTAATTGTCCTGGCTGAAACCGAGGATCTTGCCCCGCTTGGTGCCCACGCCGATGACCCGGACCTCCAGGCCGCCGACCTTGAAACGCCGGCCGAGCGGGTCGAGGCTGGGGAAGAGCTTCTCGGCCACGTCGGCGCCGATGACGCCGACGCTGCGCGAATGGTCTTCGTCCTCACGCAGGAGATGACGGCCGCTGTCGAGCTCGATGACCGAACCGATCAGGTGGTCCAGATAAGTGACTCCGCGGACCTCGACGCCCTTGATTTCGCGGTTGCCGAACTTGGCCGTCCGGCTGGAGCCGGCATTGGCGCCGATGAGATCGCATTCCTTGCAGCGGCTCCGCAGGAGCATCATCTCTTCGAGGGTGATGTCCTTCCGTTTCAACTGCTCCTTGAACTCCTTGAGCGAGATGCCGATCATGGAGATCTTGGAAACGGAGAAATCGTTGGCCCCGTAAAACGACATCTTGGTGTAGACGTAGTTGTTGAGGCCCTGGATAACCGACACGACGGCGATGATGGTTAGGACGCCGATGATGATGCCCAAGAGGGTCAGGAAGGTCCGCATTTTATTGGACCACAGGGACCCCATGGCCATGGTGAACGATTCGCCGATGTTGATCTTGGCCATATATCCGTTCCGAAAGTAAAATATTGTACAGCAAATGATACGCAAACGCGAAAAAAAGGTTTGGGGGGCTTTCAATCTTGACTTTGCCGGCGTTCCTGGACAGAATGGGAACGGAGCAGTCGGTTGGAAGAGATTTGTCTTTTCAAGGGTTTCTGCTTCCCCCATGTCCAGACGTTTTTCGATCTGCGCGTCATGGCCATCCTGGCCAAGCTCCGGCCGGCTTGAACCATAGGAGGACGATCATGAGACGATTTGCCGCGCCCGTCCTGGCTTTGGCCGTCCTGGCGGGGTTCGCCGGGCCGGCCTCGGCCCAATCGATTTATCTGGGGGCGTACGCCGGAATGTCGTCCCAGACGCCCGGGTTCCAGAGCGTCCAATTCACCACGGACACGACATTCGTCTATGGGCTGCGGATCGGTTTCCGCCTGCTGACGTTCGCCCTGGAAGCGACGTATTTCCAGGCCGCCCATAATATCGTCGTGGGCGGGGGGTCGCTCCTCGATTGGAACGGCAAAATCAACGATTACAGCTATATCGGGGCCAACGCCAAGCTGTTTTTTCCCCTGCTTTTTCTTCAGCCGTACATCACGGCCGGATATGGGTACTACACGGCCGACATCCAAAATATCGATAAGGCCCAAGCCGGCGGGTTCAACTTCGGGGCCGGCCTGGAGCTGAAATTCGGCTCCAAGTTCGGATTATCGGCCGAGGGCCGTTGGCACAACGTCCGCGTCGACATCTCCAATATCGCGCTCAGTCTGGGGGATTTCACACTCTGCGGCGGGTTCAATTTCTATTTTTGATGCCCCTCCGGTTGAATAAATACCTGTCCCAACAGGGGGTCGCCTCCCGCCGGGACGCCGATCGCCTGATCGTCCAAGGCCGGGTATCCGTCAACGGGACGGTTGTCGAGGACCTGGGCGTGAAGATCGACGAGACGGACGATCGGGTCGCGGTGGACGGCAAGCCCGTTTCCTCCGGCCGCGAACTCCTTTATCTCATGCTCCACAAGCCGGTGGGGTGCCTGGTGACCAAAGACGATCCCGAAGGACGGCCGACCGTCATGGATTTGATTCCCAAGCTGCGCGCGCCGGTCTTTCCCGTCGGCCGTCTGGATTACAACAGCGAGGGCCTCCTGCTTTTGACCAACGACGGGGAACTGGCTTTCCGGCTGACCCATCCCCGGTACGAAATCCTCAAAAAATATGCCGTTCAGGTCACGGGGGAGATGACGGCGGCCGATGCGGCCCGCCTGGAGAAGGGGGTCTTCGTGGGCGGGCGGCGGACGGGGCAGGCGCGGATCAAGATATTCGAAAAAAGCGCCCGCCGCTCCATCCTTGTGGTCGAGATCCACGAAGGGCGCAAGCGCGAAGTCCGCCGCATGCTGGAAATCGTCGGACACCCGGTCCAGACGCTGAAACGCGTCGAATTCGCCGGTTTGCGCCTGGCCCCGCTGGCTTACGGGAAATGGCGCTTTCTTAAAAAGGAAGAAGTCCGGCACCTGAAAATGCAGGTGCGCTTGATCTCCGCCCGGCCGGAGGGACGCGCGTGACCCGGAAATCGGCGGGTTTCCGCCGGGGCGCCGCGGCCGTTCTCTTTTTCGCCGCGGCGTCGGTCATCATGACCTATCCCCTCGTTCTGCACCTGACCGATCGCGTGGCCGGCGACGCCAGCGATCCTTATTATACGATGTGGGTGCTGACCTCGAATTTTTGGGCGGCCGCGGGGCAGGGGAATTTCTGGACGGCCAATATCTTCTACCCTCATACGGGGACCCTGTATTACGGCGATCCTCTGTTCGGCCTGACTCTGCTGGGGGCGCCGATCCGGCTGCTCACCAGGAATCCGGTCGTCCTATACAATATCCTCTATCTGCTGGCCTTCGTGCTTTCCGGATTCGGCATGTTTGCGCTGGTCCGGCGCCTCACTTCGTCCCGTGCGGCGGCGCTCCTGAGCGGGTTCTTCTTTGCCTTTTTCCCCTACTGCGTGGCCCACATCAGCCATCTGGAAATCCTCTATTACGGCTGGATCCCGATCTGCCTCCTCTTCATGCACCGTTTTTTCAAACATCCGACTTGGGGCGACGCTGCGGGCATGGCGATTTGTTATGTCATGCAGTTCCTTTGTTGCGCATACTACGGCGCATTTTTCACCATTTTCGCCTTTTTTTTCGTCTTTTTCTATGCGGCCAAGACGGGAATCTGGAAAACCCGCGCGTTCTGGGCCCGCTCGGCGGTGTTCGCCGCGCTGTCGGCCGCCGTCCTCGTTCCCTACGCGCTCCCCTTCCTCAAGCTCCATCAGAGGATGCTGTTTCATCGCCCCCTCTGGGAGATCAAGTTTTTTTCCGCTCAATTCCAGCATTATCTGGCCGTCCCCGCATGGAATCGGCTCTGGGGTTCCCTTCTGGGCCGGGCGGGAGGAGACGAACTCGTCCTTTACATGGGGGTCGTCCCCATCGCCTTGTTTGGGTACTTCTGGATCAAAACCCGCAAAGACGCTGGGGCGTCCGGCGGGATTCTTCCGCTTCCGCCTTCCTGCAAGCATCACTGGATCGTCTGGGATGCCCTCAATTTCTTCTTGTTTTTGTGGATTTTGCTCCTGGCCGTGAACCCGTTGTTCCGGGCCGACATCATCGGTTTGACGATTTCGGCGAAACGGCCGGAGGACTCCGTGATCGTCCTTCTGATCTCGTGTGCGCTCCGGGTTTGCCTCGATACCCCGGTCCGCAGGCGTTGGGCCCGCGCTTTCGGCTCCGTCGGTACGGCCCCCCAATTTTACACGATAACCGCGGTCATAGCCTGGCTGCTCAGTTTCGGGCCCGAAATCCGGATCTTCGGCCAGCGGCTCTCGGCCGGGCCGTATCATTTTCTTTACCGCGTGGTCCCCGGATTCCGCAGCCTGCGCGTGCCGGCCCGCTTCGTGGTTTTGGTGATGCTGGGCGTCCTTGTGGTCGGCTCGTTCGCCGCGGCCGGGTTCCTGGCCAAAATGAGCCGGCCGAAACGTGTCCGGGCCTTCGGCCTGCTGCTGGCGCTGGGGGTGGCCGAATATATCTCCATCCCCCTGCCCTTGACCGAGGTGGCGACGGCGAACACATTGCCGGCCATATACGAAAAAGTCGCTGCCCTTCCGTCCGATGCGACGCTTATCGAATTGCCGATGCCCGCGCGGGACAGGGAGGAGTTCAATGAATCGAAGGCGGTCTATTACTCCTCCTTCCACCGCAAAACCATCGTCAACGGCTACAGCGGCACGGTGCCTCCCGGGTATCGCATCATCCGCGAGGCCATGCAGGGTTTTCCGGGCCGCTGGACCTTCGACCTTCTGGAAAACCTGGAAGTTCAGTATGTCCTGATCCATACCTCCGGGCGGTGCGCAACCTTGGGAGCGGACATGATTCGCCGCATGCCTCAATATCAGGACCGGGCCGCGTTCATCGCCGCTTCCGGCGGGGACGTTTTATTCCAGGTCCTGCCGACGCTGAAGACGCATCGCGAGATTCCCGGTCCGGCCCTCAAACCAGTGGGGGACACGCGCTTGTGGAAAGGCGAAGCCAGCCTGCGCCGCCCGCTCATTAAGGCGGCCTTCGACGGCAATCCCAAGACCTTTTGGACGACCGGCTTTCCCCAGCGGCGGGGCGATTATTTCCAGATCGACCTCGGCCGCGTCGAACGGTTCCGCGAGATCGTGCTTTCCCTCCAGAACAATCCCCTGGATTATCCCCGGGATTTCGACATCCGCGTCTCGCTCGACGGGACAAACTGGTCCCTGCTCAACCGCGTGATGGGCTTTTTCCCGATGCTGTCGCGGGCCACGATCGAGGATTTCTCGTCCTACAAGGCAGTCGTCTCGCGCATCCCGGCCGAGGCCCGTTTCATCCGCATCCGGCTTATCGAATCACACCCGTTCCGGCATTGGTCGATCGCCGAATTCGAGCTTCTGAGGGATTGAACGTCCTCCCGGCGCGGCTTTCCCCCGGCCCGATTTTATGGTTACTACGGGGAGCAGTAAATATGTTTAATAATCCTTACTGCTCCCCGAGTACTAGCCGAGCGGCAAAGACATCCGGGGTCAATTATATTCCGCCCGGCTTAGTAAATCGCGGCCGGAATCTTGAATCGAGGTGAATCCATGCCCCGAATCCTTAGCTCGGCCGCGGCCGCCGTCGTTCTTCTTGGGGTCATGATCCTGCGGTCCCAGGACGTTTCCGGCCGGGCGGCGAAATGGGACGGGGACACGCTCGGCAACCACCGGGCCGTCGTCCGTGTCGAGGCCTCCTCGGACGCCGTCCGCGTCCGGATCCCCTGGCGCCGGTGGGACGCCGCTCCCGAGAAAAAGGCCGTCCTGGTCCGGGACGCCAAGAGCGGGTCGAAGATCAACAACGTCGTCCCGCTGGCCGTCAACCGGGAATACGGCGAGTTCGTCTTCCAGCCGGCGGCCGGTCCGGGAGATTATTATTTCTACTATCTGCCTTACCGTCTCGCCGCCGGCCGCAACTATCCCCAGGCCCGCTACCGGGAACCCGAGCGGTCCGCCGAGGAGGCCTGGCTGGCGCGGCATGGTCTGTCCGGGCCGGGATCCGCGGCGGCGGCCAAGCTTCCCGAGGCCGGATTCGTCGAACTGCAAGCGGTCGATGAATTCGATTCGTTCGTTCCCATGGAGGTCATCGCTACGGTTGCCGAGACCGGCGCCCTGCTCAAGAGGTTTCCCGGGGAGCCGTTCCTCCTCTTTCCCGAGGACCGGCGGTCTTCCATCCGCATGACCGACGATCTGCCCAGGCGCTGGGCCGAGGGGCCGAAAACGGCGCTGGAAGGCGAAGCGGACCGAGGCGAATTCTTCGCCTTCCAGATCGGGGTTTGGGCGTGCGGACGGGCTTTAGACGATGTGGCGGTCAAATTTTCCGATCTCCGGAGCGGGACCGGAGCCGTGATTCCCGCTTCCTCCCTGCGCTGCATCAACACGGGGGGCGTCGATTGGAACGGGGAGCCCCTGCAAAAATCGGTTGCCGTCGCCAAGGGAAAAATCCAGGCCTTGTGGTGCGGGGTCCAAGTCCCGCTCGACGGCGTACCGGGACTCTATTCGAGCGACGTGACGGTCAGGCCCAAGGGGCTGGCGGCGAAGTCCGTGCGCCTGGCCCTCACTGTCACGCCTACCCTGCGCGCGGACGGCGGCGACGGAGAGCCGGCCCGGATGTCGCGCCTGCGCTGGCTGGACTCGACGCTGGCCACGGACGATGAGGTGGTCAAGCCGTTCACGCCGCTGACCATACGCGATCGGACGATCGGCTGCCTGGGACGGACGGTCACGCTGGGGACAGATGGATTTCCCGCCTCGGTCAAGAGTTATTTCGCTTCCGATGTCACACGCCTCATAGAGAAGGGGAAGGATGTCTTGGCCGGTCCCCTGGCGCTCGTCGTCGAGGACGCCTCCGGAAAACCCCTGGCTTGGAATGCCCAAGGAGTCACGTTCACTAAACGGACTCCGGGAAAAGTCGGCTGGGAATTTGCGGGCACGGCGGGGAATGTGCGGCTGGACGGGCGGGCCTGGATGGAGATGGACGGCTACCTCGAATATCAAGTCCGCCTTTCGGCCGCCGTTTCCGCTCCTGTGAAGGATATTCGATTGGAGATCCCCTGGGCCAAGGATTCCGCCCGTTACATGATGGGACTGGGACAAAAGGGCGGCCTGCGGCCGTCCGAATTCCAGTGGGCTTGGGACCAGAAGAAAAACCAGGACTCGCTCTGGCTAGGGGACGTCCATGCCGGGATGCAGGTCGGACTGCGGGCGGAGAACTACAGCCGCCCGCTCAACACCAACTTTTATTTAAGCAAGCCGCTCAATCTGCCTCCCTCGTGGTGGAACGGCGGCCAGGGCGGCGTTTCGGTCAGGGAGGCGCGCTCGGGGATCGTGCGGTTTGCGGCGACGAGCGGGGAGAGGACGATCGAGCCGGGGAAGGATCTCTTTTTCAATTTCATTCTTCTGCTGACGCCGTTCAAGACGATCGACCCGCCGTGGCAATTTGCCACCCGTTTCATCCATGCCTACAAGCCCCTGGACGAAATCGCCGCCTCGGGCGCGAACACGATCAATATCCATCACGCCAACGCCATCAATCCCTATATCAATTATCCCTTCCTGCGCCCGGCGGAGATGAAGGCTTATATCGACGAGGCCCATCGCCGCGGTTTCAAGGTCAAGATCTACAACACCATCCGCGAACTCTCCAATCACGCGCCCGAGATCTTCGCCCTGCGCAGCCTGGGAGCGGAGATCTTTTCGCATGGCCCGGGCGGGGGCTATTCCTGGCTCCAGGAGCACCTCGGCGGCGATTATATCCCGGCCTGGTTCGTGCCCGACCTCAAGGACGCCGCCGTCATCAACAGCGGCATGTCCCGCTGGCACAACTACTACATCGAGGGGCTGAACTGGCTGGCCCGCAACGTCGGCATCGACGGCCTCTATATCGACGACGTGGCCTTCGACCGGACGACCATGAAGCGCGTGCGCAAGGTCCTGGACCGCAACCGGCCGGGGGCGCTGATCGACCTCCACTCGGCCAACCAGTACAACCCGCGGGACGGGTTCGTCTCCAGCGCGACTCTTTATCTCGAGCATTTTCCCTACCTCAATCGTCTGTGGTTCGGCGAGTATTTCGATTATCAGGGCTCGCCGGCCGACTATTGGCTGGTCGAAGTCTCGGGCATTCCCTTCGGCTTGATGGGGGAGATGCTTCAGGACGGCGGAAATCCCTGGCGGGGCATGGTCTACGGGATGACCAACCGCCTGCCCTGGTCGGGGAATGACCCGTCGCGCCTTTGGAAAGTCTGGGACGGCTTCGGCATCGGCGACGCCCGCATGATCGGGTACTGGGCTGACGATTGCCCGGTCCGGACGGACGACCCGGAGGTGGCTGCGACTGTCTTCCAGAAGAAGAGGAAAGCGATGATTTCGGTTGCCAGTTGGGCCAAGATCCCGGTCAGGGCCCGGCTGAAGATCGATTGGCAAGCGCTGGGGATCGACCCGAAGACGGCCAAACTGCGGGCCCCGGAAATTCCGGACTTCCAGTTCGCCGCCGAGTTCGCTCCCGGCGAAGCCATTCCGTTTGAGGTCGGCAAGGGCTGGATCATTATAGTGGAGTAATTCGATTCAGACGGATTCGCTCTAATACCCGATGTAGACGGTGGAGGCTAGTGGCGGGGAAAACGCACTTACAAGCCTGACCGCCAGGCAAGGAATTAAATTAGATTGATTAAAGGGCATAAAATCTCTATGGGTTAAGCCAGGGATGCCCCAATTCGCACTGAAATAAAAAGTCGATCTTGGTGAGCGAAGGGGAATAGAAAACAACCGAGATGAGTCCAAGCATGATTATCATCTATAAAGGCTCTCAAGCAATTTTACATTTTGGCGCCAGTTTTTCCATTTTTCGTAATAACTATCGAAATTCTGTTTGGTAATTTTTCGTAAGACTTGAGCGGCGCAAAATCGGACCGAATACCAGTCTGCTTTCAAGGCTTCAATTAACGGATCGATCATGCTGTCATCATCAAAGTTTTCCATCGCCTTGACGGCTTCAAGCTGAACCAGAATATCGTGGTCTCGGATCAACTCGATCAGCGGCGGCAGAGCTTGCTTGTCGGCGATTTTGCCCAGCGCCTTGGCAGCGTTAATCCGAACCTTTGAATTTTCATCATGGATCATCATGGTCAGAGGTCCGACAGCTCGGACATCCGAAATATTCCCCAATGCCTCGGCGGTATTAATTCTAATTTGTTCGTCGTGGTCTTCCAGAACTCCCACCAAATAATCAAAGGCGCGGGAATCACCCAGCGTGGCCAGCGCTGCGGCGGCATTAGACCCGACTAAATGATTTTTATCATTCAGAACTCCCGATAGCGGCTCTATTGCTGATCGATCGCCGAACCAACCAAGAGCTAAAGCGGCGCTGGCTCGGACTTCATCGTTTTTATCATTCAAAGTCTTTATCAGGGGAATGACGGCGCGCACATCTTTAATAACGGCCAGTGCATTGATCGCGTTTCGTCGGACTTTAGGATCTTTGTCTTTTAAGGAATCTATTAATGGAGGAACGCCCGCGGGATTATTCATAAGCCCCAATATGGCCATAGCATTGAATCGAAGCACATAGTCCTTTTTTAATAAACGCTTTAATTTCTCCATGACATAGGGATCACCACTCTGTGCGATCGTCCGCACCGCCTCGGCGACTACATTCAAGCTGAGATCATTAAGGGAGTCGAATAAAAGCTCGATGGCCGGTTTCCCTTTCAGTTTCCCGAGAGCGATGACCGCGTATTGGCGGACTTCCCAATATCTGTTTTCAAGGGCTATCTCGAGCAATTTAACGGCTTGCGCGTCCTTCAATTTTCCAGCGGATTGAACAGCATCTAGGCAAGCGGTTCTGTTCCCGTATTGTAAATTTTTCTTGAGATCTTTATATTCAACGCCCTGAGCGAAAGATATTCCCGACAAAACGAACAAGGTCGGCAAAATAAGAAATATTTTTCTTTGAGTGGACATTGCCGATGACTTCCCTATTTAATCACCTGGCTCTCAGTGGATACAGAAAAATATTTATATTTATCATAGTTCATGTATATCTTCATTCGCGGGACCGGCCCCCCGCTACCGATCCCCGAATAGGCAACTAGGATCTCCGAGCGCCAGGGGAAAAGAACACCGTTCTTTTCAGGCTTGTATTCGTAGGTCATCATAAAGTGCGGCCGAATGTTTAAAAATGCACATTCGTTTAGAATATCCTCTTGCCCCTCGATTGGGATTCCTTCGATTTCGCACTTGAGAACTTGATAATTCGACTTGTCTACCCATATCCGGGCCCACCAGATGCCGTCTTCATCCCCTGATTTAGGTGAAGCCGTTAGGATAAAGGCTTTCTTCCCAGTTACCTTTTCTTCACCCGCGATCAAATAATCGAACTTGAGCTGACGGTTCTTGGCCAGGATTCTAAGCGGAGCAAATAGTGAACCGAGCGCGGAATAACGCCGATCCTGCAGGATTATAGTTGAATCCGTCGGCTTTTTGCCATTTTCCTTGAGGATATTCCGGTGCTCCTGGACGGTTTTATCCTTCCTGAATATCTGGTAATCGCAAAGATAAGTGGTTCTTCGGTCTCTTTTGGGATCTACGTATTGAAACCATTGTTCATACAAGATCCGCCCGGCGACTTTTTGATCGTCGGCGATCAGCCCTTTATTGATTCGGTCAATAAATTCCTGTTCCCCCTGCATATTCATAGGGTTTTCCCGCTGGTCAGTCCTTGCGGAAGGGCCTACCGCTAGCACCACCCACCGACGATTATTCAGCAAATCGAAGTGGGTTTCTTGGATCGATTCCTCGCAGACATAATCTGAAGCGACCGAGGCGAGCTTTTGACAATATTCAGCTGTTCGAATGAGCACAAGGCCCAAATCTCCCTGAACGGCGGAGCTTGCTTCAGAAGGCGGTACGACCGACCAGGTTTCCTCCTGCATGTAGAGCGACGGGTTGAAATCATATCCGAAGCGAAATGATGCTTTAACCGGCTTGTTATTGATTCGAACGGGTTCGAACTTCCAGCGCAGGAATGACTGCACCGCGGTATAGTTTAAATAAGCATAGAGAGGTTTCTCCACATCAACATGCCGTACGTTCCCTTTCTCGTCAATTTCGATTAGAAGACCGATTCTTCCCCGAATATTCCGCTTTCTCAGATCTTCGGGGAAATAGGGTTGGACTTGAGTGAGGGATTTCGGCGGAGAGACAAAATAAATTGGCTCTTTGGCAATCTGTTGCTTTACACTCGGTCTCCCGATAACAGCCCAAGCCACCATAAAATAATCTCCGGCCAGATTCGGCAAGCCAACGACGATCGGTTCGCCGAGATCAAGATTTAAATCCTGAACGATAATTGTCTCCTCTTTCCCCGCAGTAATAGTCTTATCTCCGGATTTTGCTCTGTTAATGGTTATGTGAAGGCCGATCTGTTGTGAGGAATTTTTCTTCGGGGAAAGCCCGACGCGATAAGAAATAGCCTTCCCTAAAATCCAGCCGTTGACGGGGGCGTCTTTCCCGTTCCAACCGACCTCATGCAGGAATAATTCATCAACTGCTCGCAATTTAAATATTTCTAATAACGCTTCAAACGCGGCCGCCGTCCGCGCCGCTTCCGGTCCGCTGAGATTGGCTTTAATTGAAGCCAGCTCAGGCCGAGAAGCGGCTTGGAGTATTTCGATGGCATTCAATCCCGCCTGACCTTCCTCCCTTATCCCTTGGAAAAGGTGTATGTAAATGACGATGGGGTCCTTGACTTCTGCTTGGCACGGAAGAAAAGAAAACCATGGCAAGAGTAGCAGAAATAAGGCTTTTATCTTCATTTGAACCTCGCACCGCTATATCCAAGATTCCTATTAATAATACGAATAATATCGTACAAATAGTAACATATGAATGGGAAATCCCTGATCATTTGGTGGGATATATAAAACAAAATCCTCGACGGGCAAGCAGACCAAGGGGTAAAAAATTCAATTCGTATGGAACAAGATCTTGGCGAGTTAGTCGACGGATGAGCCGTCCATTAAAATGAATGGCGGTTTGGGCGAGTTGGGGCTAAATCCGTGCGACAGGCCTTGCCAGTCCTACGCGGCAGCTAGGGCGGGCTTTGCAGTCCTACGCCTTGGCTAGGACGACTGAGCGGGCACGGTTCCTACTCATCGGAAACAGTATCCATGCGATGAGTGGAGAGCGAAGGAGGAGCGTCGGAGCGGATAGGAGGTGAGGGGAGCGTTGGGAGAAAACCCGTATGACGACCGAACGGGCAAGGACCTGTCCTAATTGGATATGATTTATCCAATTAGGGCAGGGAGTGAGGGAGTCATGTCGGAACGCGTTTTCCTCGCCGGGGAAAACGCGTGTGTTTTCTCCCAATGCCCCCCTCGCCCTTCTATTCCTTCTTAGAGTCCTTGTCCTCGAAAAACTCCTTCGAGGTGTGGGCCAACCGGGTCAGCTCTCGGTCGACGAGACAGTTGACCGTCCCTTCCGCGAACGTCCCGTCCGCGCGGCGATCGCCGGCCGGAAGGCCGGTCAGGAGTTCGAGGCCTTCATCGATCGAATGGATGGGATAGATGCGGAATTTCCCCCCGGCCGCAGCCTGCACGACATCGGGCCGGAGCATCAGGTTCTGGACGTTCTGGTGGGGAATCATGACTCCTTGGGTTCCGGTCAGGCCCTTGGCCTTGCAGACGTCGAAAAAACCCTCAATCTTCTCGTTGACGCCGCCGATCGGCTGGATTTCGCCCATCTGGTTGAGCGATCCGGTCACGGCGATATCCTGGCGCAGGGGCAGGCCGGATAACGAGGAGAGGATGGCGTAGACTTCGGTCGAGGAGGCGCTGTCGCCGTCCACACCGGCGTAGCTCTGCTCGAAGGCGATGGAGGCGGACAGGGCGAACGGTTTGTTCGTCGCGTATTTCCCCCGCAGGTACCCGCCCAGGATGAGCACGCCCTTGTTGTGCGTGCTGCCGCTCATGTCCGCCTCGCGCTCGATATTGACCACCCCGGCCCGTCCCACCGACGTGCGGGCGGTGATGCGGGACGGCTTGCCGAAGGAGAATTGGCCCATGTTGTAGACGGCCAGCCCGTTGACCTGACCGAGCGCGGCGCCCTCGGTGGCGATAAGGATGGAGCCCTCGTCGATCATTTCCTGGATCTTATCCTCGATCAGGCTGACCCGCTCGAAGCGCTCGGTCACGGCGGTTTCGACGTGCGTCCCGGAGACCGCGGATTGTCCGTCCTTGCGGGCCCAGTAGCTCGATTCGCGGATGACGTCGGCGATGACATTGAAGCGTGTGCTTAGTTTCTTGTGCCGACCGGCGATTCGGGTGCCGTATTCGATCAGGGCGGCCATCCCCCTCCGGTCGAATTTCAGAAGGCCGTCCTCCTCGCCGATCTTGCGGATGAAGCGGATGTAATCGGCGACGGCGTCGTCGGTCTTGGGCATCTCGGAATCGAATTCGGCCTTGATTTTGAAGACCTTGCGGAAGTCCTCGTCGGCGAAATAGAGGATATTGTAGATCTCCTCGTCGCCGATGAAGACCAGCTTGACGTTGATCTTGACCGGCTGGGGTTTCAGGCGGGCGGCGGCGAAGAGGAACAGCGCGGCGTAGTTCTGCAGCTCGAAGATCTGGTTGCGCAGGGAGCGCTTGAGCGTGGCCCAGACCCCGGGCTCGATCAGGGCGTCCAGCGCATTGACCACCAGGTAGCCGCCGTTGGCCTTGAGGAAGGAGCCGGCTTTGATCTTGGTGAAATCCGTTTGGACCATCCCGAAGCGGTTCATGGTCGATTCGATCGAGCCGAACAGATTGAGGTAACTCGGGTTGGTCTCCATAATGACCGGAGCGTGCTTGCGGTCGGCGTTGTCCACCAGCAGGTTGACCCGGTATTCGAGCAACGGGTCGGCCGGCGGGGCCTCGCGCTTGTCCTCGTCCTTCTTGTTGTTTTTGAACAGCTCGCTGTTGTTGATCAGGCTCGATTCCACGTCGTTCAGGTAGGCGACCGTCTTGGCCTCGGGGAATTTCCCGCGGATGACGTCGACGACCGATTTGATGACCGGAGCGATGGCCTCGGCGTCCCAGGCCTTGAGACGATTGCGCGTCTCCTCCTCGATCTCGCGGAGCTGTTCGAAAATGGACTCCAGCTTCTGGGACAGGACTTCGTACTTTTTCTTGAGCTTCTCCAGTTCCGGGGCCGGGAACTTTTTCTCCTTGACCAGGGCTTCGAGTTTGGGGAAGGGGGCCGGCTGGTCCTCGAGGACCGGGATAAGGTCGGGCTTGACGAACAGCCCCATCTGGACCTGGATGACGGAGAAGCCCTCCTTGGCCGTTTCCTCCTCGAAGGACTGGAGGATGGTCTTCTGCTTGGCCTGCTGCTCCTCGATGACGACGTCCCGACGTTCCGTGTAGTATTTGCTCTTGAGCAGGTCCGGGATGTTGTGCTTGAGCATATCCAGCAGGCTGTCCATGGCCGCGGCGAACAGCCGCCCCTGGCCGGCCGGAAGGGTCAGCAGGGCTGGCTCGTCCGGATCCTTGAAATTGTTGATATAGAGAAGGTCGTCGGGCGGCCGCTCGCCCTTCTCCCAGCGCTCCAGCAGCTGCTTGATCGTCGTCGTCCGGCCGGTGCCGGCCATCCCGGTGATGAAGATGTTGTAGCCCAGGCTGTTGACGTCGAGGCCGGTCTGGAGGGCCTTGAGGGCCCGCTCCTGGCCGATGATCTCTTCGCAGGCGGGACAGAGATCGCTGGCGTCGTAGGGGAGCGAGGCGGGATCGCAGCGCCAGCGCAGCTTCTCCAGGGGAACTTCGGGGACGACCGTTTTCGGCGGCATGGAGCGGCTCCTTGGCTGAATTCGAACGGACGATGCTGATTTAGCACATCCGCTGGGTCATTTACAAGCCGGACGATTCCCTGTAAAATGGATGGACGTTCGGAGCGAAAAGGAGCGGCCATGAAAACATATGAAGGCAAGCTTCAGGCCAAGGGCTTCAAGATCGGCATCGTCTCCAGCCGGTTCAACGCCTTCCTGACCGGGGAGCTCTTGAGCGGCGCCCTGGACGCGCTGAAGAAACTGGGCGCGGACGACGCCGATATCCTCATTTACAAAGTGCCCGGCTCGTTCGAGATCCCTCTCGTGGCCAAGAAACTGGCCGCCTCCGGCAAGGTCGACGGCGTTTTGTGCGTGGGCGCCCTCATCCGCGGCGACACGCCCCATTTCGATTTCCTGGGCGCCGAGGTGACCAAGGGCCTGGCCCAGATCGCCCTCGACGACGGCGTCCCCGTCGCCTTCGGGATCCTGACCGTCGACACCATCGAGCAGGGGATCGAACGCTCCGGCACCAAGGCCGGCAACAAGGGCTGGGACGCGGCGTTCTCGCTGATCGAGACGCTCAATCTGTTGAAAGACGCCAAGCTGTAAATCCGCTCCGGCGGAGCGCGGGACGACCCGCGGAGCCGGGAAACGAAAGACCGCATCCCATGGGCAAACGGCGGACCGCGCGCGAACGCGCCCTGCAGATCCTCTACGAGACCGAGTTCAACGACGCCGGCCTCGAGGACATTCTCCGCGCCCAGTGGACGGAGACCCCAGCCCCCGAGGATGTCCGGGCCTATGCCGAGCGGCTCGTCCGCGGGATCGTCGCGCGGCGCGACGAACTCGACAGGGTCTTGCGCGGCGTCTCGGTCCATTGGCGGATCGCACGGATGACGGTCATCGACCGCAACATCCTGCGCCTGGCCGTCTTCGAATTGCTGGATCAGTCGAATATCCTGGCCCCGGCGATCATCATCGACGAGGCCATCGAAATCGCCAAGCGTTTCAGCGGCGAGGAGGCCTCTCTGTTCATCAACGGCGTCCTCGACGCCGTCCGCCGATCGCTGGGCCTGCCGGAATCCTCCAGGAAAGTGAAAGACCATGAGCCACGATCCCGAAACCCGCAACCCTCCGGCTCCGGGGGAGGAGCCGAAAAGAAACGACCAGGAGATCGCCCGCGCCGAAAACCTTAAGCGCCTGATCGCGGCGGGCGTCGATCCGTTTCCCCACAAGACGGAGAAGACGCATTCTGTGCGGGACGTCGTCGCCCAGTTCGGGCCGCGGACCAAGGAGGAGCTCGAAGCAGCGCCGCCGCACGTCCGCGTCCCGGGCCGGATTCTGTCCATCCGCCGGATGGGGCGGGCCACGTTCTTCCACATCTCCGACACGCGGGCCAAGCTTCAAGTGTATATCCGCGGGGACCAGGCGGGGAAGGAGGCCTATGAGCGGTTCGGCCTGGTCGACCTGGGCGATTGGATCGCCGTGGAGGGCGACCTCTTCCGGACGCGGACCGGCGAGCTGACCGTGCTGTGCGCCTCGTTCCAGTTTCTGGCCAAGTGCCACCACCCGCTGCCCGAGAAATGGCACGGCCTCCAGGACGTCGAGATCCGCTACCGCCGCCGCTATCTCGATCTGATCATGAATCCCGAGGTGGCCGAGGTCTTCCGCCTGCGCAGCGCCATCGTGTCCTATCTGCGGCGCTATTTCGACGAGCGCGGCTACATCGAGGTCGAGACGCCCATGATGCAGGCCATCCCGGGAGGGGCGCTGGCCCGTCCGTTCATCACCCACCACAACGCCCTGGACATGGATCTTTATCTGCGCATCGCCCCGGAGCTCTATCTCAAGCGCCTCACCGTCGGCGGCCTGGAACGGGTGTACGAGATCAACCGCAATTTCCGCAACGAAGGGATCGACTCCGAGCACAACCCGGAATTCACCATGCTCGAGTTCTATCAGGCCTACAGCGATTACAACGACATGATGGCCCTAACCGAGGACCTCCTCGGGGGGATGTGCCGTACGCTGCTGGGCAAGAACGAGTTCCCCTACGGCGATGAGGTGATTTCGCTGAAGGCGCCCTGGCGCCGGCTGAAGTTCCGGGACGCGCTCGTCCAGTACAGCGGCTTGTCCTCGGCCGCCTTCGACGACCGGGCCGAGATCGTCCGGTACGGCGAAAAGCTGGCCCCGGACAAAAAGCCCCTCACCTACGGCAAGGCCCTCGACATCATATTCGACAAGCACGTCACGGACCATCTCGTCCAGCCGACCTTTCTCATCAATCATCCCAAGGAGATTTCGCCTCTGGCCAAAGCGGCTCTGGGCTCGCCCGACGAGGCCGCCCGTTTCGAGTTGTTTATAGCGGGCATGGAGCTCGCCAACGCCTTTTCCGAGTTGACCGACCCGGCCGAACAGCAGCTGCGTTTCGAACAGCAAGCCGAGGATAAGAAGAAGGGCGACGACGAAACTCATCCGATCGACATGGATTACGTCCAGGCCCTGGAGTACGGGCTCCCGCCGACGGGCGGGGAGGGGATCGGCATCGACCGGCTGACCATGCTGCTGGCCAACCGCCGGTCCATCCGCGAGGTCATCCTCTTTCCCCTGCTGCGGCCGAGGGAATGACGGGCACGCATGTCCACCGCATCGTTCATCGCCCGGCGCTACCTGACGGCCAAGCGCAAACAGGCCTTCGTCTCCGTCATCACCTTCATCTCGGCGCTGGGCATCACCATCGGGGTCGCCGCCCTGATCATCGCCGTGGCCCTGATCACGGGCTTCCAGGAGGATGTCCAGGGGAAGATCCTGCGGGCCACGAGCCACCTCATAATCTCCGACGTCACCGGCGACAGCCTGCGGAGCCACCGGACCATGGCCGAGCAGGTCCGCCGGTTCAAGGGCGTGAAATCGGTCTCGCCCGTCGCCGTCAATGTGGTCCTGATCCAGGGGCGGTCGAAAACCCATCCGGCGACCATGAAAGGCCTGGACCTGGACCTCGAGGCGAAGCAATCGGACTGGCTGGGCCGCCTTGAAACAGGGGAGCTGCCCCGGGACGGCGGACGGGCCGGCATGGTTCTGGGACACGATTTGGCCTATGCCCTGGGGGTTGGGATCGGCGATATCCTCAGCGTCCTGACTCCCTCCTTCCGGCTTTCGCCGCTCGGGGCCCTGCCCAAGATCAAGACCTTCCGGGTGACGGGCATCTTCTCCACCGGGCTGTACGAATTCGACTCCTCTACGGCCATCATCCCGATTGCCACGGCGCAGAGGATTTTCGACATGGATGAGGGCGTCAGCTACCTCCAGGTCATGCTCGACGACGTGTTCGCCGCGCCGCGCCTCAAGGTGGAATTGAAGTCGGCCCTGCCGCCCTTGATCTACATCACGACCTGGGGCGAGCTCAACAAATCCCTCTTTTCCGCGCTCAAGCTGGAAAAAAACATCATCTTCCTGACCATCGCCCTGATCGTTCTGGTGGCTTCGCTCAACATCATCGCCACGCTCATCCTCATGGTCATGGAAAAGACGCGCGATATCGGAATTCTCATGTCCATGGGGTCCACCGCCGGCCAAGTCCAAAAGATTTTTTTCCTCCAGGGGGCCATGATCGGCATCGGCGGGACGGTTCTGGGCACGGCTTTGGGGCTGGGCTGGTGCGCCCTGGCCAATGCCCTGAAATTGATCCGGGTGCCGGTCGATATCTACCAGATCTCCTTTGTTCCCTTTCATATCAAGCCCTTCGATCTGCTGGTCATCGTCGGCGTCTCGCTCCTGATCAGCCTGAGCTCGACACTCTTCCCCTCGCGACGGGCGTCCAAGGTCGATCCGGTCACGGCGTTGAAATATGAATGATCCCCTGGTCCGCGCGGTCAATCTGGGACGGGATTACCCCAATCCCGACGGGATCCTGCAGGTCTTCCGCGGCCTCCACTTCGAGCTCGAGAGAGGCGACGTGGCCGCCATCATGGGCGTGTCCGGCGTGGGGAAAACAACGCTCCTCAATCTGCTCGGCGCCCTGGACCGTCCGACCGAGGGCACGGTCTATATCGACGGCGTCGACGTTTTCGCCCGCGACGCCCGCGACCTGGCCCGGATTCGCAACGAAAAAATCGGCTTCGTCTTCCAGTTCTTCCACCTTCTGCCCGAGTTCACGGCCCTGGAAAACGTGGCCCTTCCCCTCATGATCGGCGGCCGGAAACGGGCCCAGGCTCTGGAACGGGCGGCGACGGTGCTGGCCGAAGTCGGGTTGGAAGCCAAGGCCGCCTCCCGGCCGTCCCAGTTGTCCGGAGGTGAACAGCAGCGGGTGGCCGTCGCCCGGGCCCTGGCCAACGGCCCTCGGCTTCTCCTGGCCGACGAGCCCACGGGCAATCTCGACTGGAAGACGGGGGAGTTCATCCTCCAGCTCCTGCTCGAACTTCACCGCCGGCGCGGCTTGTCCTCGATCCTTGTCACCCACAACGATAAGGTCGCCCAGTACTGCGGAAAAGTCTTCATGATGGAACGCGGGACACTGAAACGAATCGCCTGATTCCGTCGTTGGAAGGGTTGGGAAGAGGCCGGGAGCGCGGTTCGGCCCCTTCATCTTGGAAAAATCGACCCGATGTGTTATAAGGATAAGATCATGAAGAAGCTTCTTCTCGTCCTCCTCGGTTTGCTTCTGCCTCTGGCCGCGTTCGGCCAGGAGATGATCGAACGGATCGATATCGTCGGCAACGAACGGGTCACCAAAGAAACGATCATGTACTATCTCTCCTCGCGGGCGGGTGATTATTACAGCGAAGACCTGCTCAAAAAGGACTTTTTGGTGCTCTGGTCGACGGGGTTTTTCACCGATATCAAGATCGTGCAGTCCCAGGTCGCCCGGGGGCGGGTCATCACGATCACCGTCGAGGAAGCGCCGCTCATCAAGTCCATCACCTATAAGACGGGCAAGAAGGTCAAGGAAGACGACATCACCAACAAGCTGAAGGAAAAGGACGAGTACCTCCTGGCCTACAGCAACTACAGCCCCTTCAAACTGCAGAAAATCAAGAAGACCATCGAGGACCTTCTGGCCGAAAAAGGCCTGGGGGCAGCCCTCGTCGAGATCGTCACGGAGAAGAAAGGTAAGAACGAAGTCGACGTCACCTTCAAGGTCGACGAAGGGCCCAAGGTGCGCGTCGGCGAAGTCCTCTTCGTCGGCAAAGTCAGGCTGCCGCAGAGCGTCCTGCGCGATGCGGTCAAGGAGAACATGCCCCATTCCATCTTCTCCTGGATCCAGGGCAAGGACGTGTACAAACAGAACAAGCTCTCCGACGACGTGGCTTCCATCAAGAAGACGTTCCAAGAGAACGGCTACATGGAAGCCACGGTCGGCGAGCCCAAGGTCGAGGAGATCCAAAAGAAAACGCTCTTCCCCTGGGCCAAGCCGCAGAAAATGATGCGGATCACCTTCCCGGTCAACGCCGGTTACCTCTATCGGGTCGGCGACATCAAGGTCGAGGGCAACAAGGCCTTTACCGCGGTCGGCATCATCAGCAGGATCAAGTTCGTCAAGGGCGAAGCCTACAACACCAAGGTGAGGGAAAAAAGCGTCGAAGCCCTGGGCGAGCTGTTCCGTAATTTCGGCTATCTCTACGCCCAGGTCATGCCGGTCGAAAACCTCGACCCCAAGAACAAGATCGTCAACGTCACCTACCAGGTTTTCGAGGGGGACATCTGTTTCCTCCGGCGCATGGAATTCCGGGGGAACCTGTTCACCAAGGACAAGGTCATCCGCCGCGAAATGCTCCTTCGCGAAGGCGACGTGTTCAGCCTGGCCTTCTTCAAGGACAGCGTCCTGCGGGTCAAACAACTGGGGCTGATCGATCTGGAGAAGGAGCCCGACATCAAGCCCACGCCGGGCGATCCCAGCCAATTCGATGTCCTCCTGAACGTCAAGGAGCTGCAGCGCAACAACATCCAGTTCACCGCCGGCTACAGCGGCTACGAGGGCACCTTCGTGGCCGCCAGCTACTCGACGGTCAATTTCCTGGGCGGCGGGGAGTCCTTCGAGATCACCGCCCAGTATGGCGGGCGGATCCAGAACTACGTCTTCGGCTTCACCGAACCCTACCTGTTCGACCTGCCGATCAGCGCCGGCTTCAACGTCTACTCGCGCTACCAGTATCTGCCGTTTCTCTACAACCAAAAGTCCAAGGGCATCGACTTCAACCTAGGCGCCCGCATCATCGGCTATTGGCGGGCCGGGCTGACTTACAGCTTCCAGTTCCTGGATATCACCTATCCGGACACGACCACGGCGACCGACTCCACGACCGATTCGACGGACACCTCGACCAGCACTTTGGATCCCTATTACCTGTCCATGTATGGCTGGGGCAAATACAACATGAGCTCCATCTCGCCGTCCCTCTACCGCTCGACCGTGGACAGTCCGCTGACGCCGACGTCGGGAACCATGTATATGCTGTCCTTCAAGTACGCCGGGACGTTCCTCGGCGGCGACGTGGACATCTTCAAGCCCATGATCCAGTTCACCCATTTCCAGCCGATCGTGCCCCAGATCCTCTCCCTGGGCGTGCATATCGAATATTCCGAAGTCAAGCCCCTGCGCTCGAACACCCAGATCCCGTTCTGGGAGCACTTCTTCCTGGGCGGCGAGCGCAACGTCCGCGGGTACGAGATCTACACCATCGGCCCGCGCGATATAAACGGCACGAACCTGGGCGGAACGAAGGAGATGATCTTCAACGCCGAGGCCATCCTGCACGTCGGCGGCGGGGAGAGCCCCCTCTACCTGATCGCTTTCCACGACCGGGGCAACGCCTGGAGCCAGGACCAGAAGATCAGCTGGACGGACGTGTTCACCTCGACGGGCCTTGAGGCGCGTATTTTCGTGCCTGCCCTGAGGGTTCCCTTCCGCTTGATTTTTTCGTATAATAACCGGCGGATTTACTCGACTGATTCCAATTTCGCCTTCCGTTTCGCGATTGGAACCACGTTCTGAAATAACGGGGACGCCGTCCCACAATCTATCGAGGAGGTCGGATCATGCGGAAATTTTTCTCCACGTTGGCAATGATCGCCCTGTTCGGCGGATTCGCCGCCGTCAACGCCCAGACCAAGGTGGGCGTCATCAATTCCCAGGAAGTCCTGGAAAAGTCGGCCGAAGGCAAGCGGGTCATCGCCCGCATCCAGGAGCGCGACAAGCAGTACCAGTCCAATATCGCCAAGCTCGATGAGGAGATCCGCACCCTGCAGACCAGCCTCAACACCCAGCGGCTGACCATGACCGACGAAGCGGCCCTGGCCAAGCAAGTCGACCTGGAGAAGAAGACCACGGACCGCAAGCGGATGGCCGAAGACGCTTATTCCGGCATGCAGGAATTGACCAACCGCCTGTTCAAGAAGGTCCAGGACGAGCTCATCCCCCTGGTCGAACAGTTGGGCAAAGAGCGCGGCTTCGAGATCATTTTCGACCTGCAGAAGAGCGGCGCCGCCTGGGTCAGCCCGGCCATCGACCTGACCCCCGAACTCATCAAGCGCTACGACGTCTCCAAGGCCGCTCCCGGAAAATGACCGCCGGCCCCGTCCTGGATATCGAAGCGATTCTCAAGTTCCTGCCGCACCGATATCCGTTCCTGCTCGTCGACCGCGTCCTGGAGATGGAACCGGGGAAGTCCATCCTGGCCCTGAAGAACGTCACCTATAACGAGGAGTTCTTCCAGGGCCACTTCCCCCTGGTCCGGATCATGCCCGGCGTTTTGATCGTCGAGGCCATGGCCCAGGCGGGGGGCCTGCTCATCTACCATTCCATCCCGGACGCGGACAAGAAGTTCATGCTCTTCAGCAAGATCGACGACATGAAATTCCGCCGCCCCGTCGTTCCCGGCGACCAGCTCCGGCTGGCTGCCGAGTTGAGAAAGATCCGCGGGCGGTTCCATCAGATCCACGGCCGCGCCTATGTCGGCGAGGACCTCGCCGTCGAGGGGGAGATGTGGGCGTCGCTTGTCGACCGGGAAGACCTCAATGGCGTCCCCTAAAGATGTGACCATCCACCCGACCGCCTCCGTTCATCCGCGGGCCGAGCTTGAGGCCGGCGTATGGATCGGTCCGGGGTGTGTCGTCGGGGAACACGTCCGGATCGGCCGCGCCACCCGGCTCGAGGCCCACGTCGTCATCGACGGCTGGACCACCATCGGCGCCGAGAACGTCTTTTCTCCGTATTCCGCGATCGGCGGCCCGCCCCAGGACATCGGGTATGACAACGACGAGACCCGCGTCGTCATCGGCGACCGCAACCTGTTCCGTGAATTCATCACCGTCCACCGGGCCACGACCAAGGAAGAGCGGGTCACGGCGGTGGGCGATGACGGCTATTTCATGGCCTACGCCCATATCGCCCACGACTGCCGCATCGGCAACGGGGTCATTCTGACCAACGGGGCCACGCTGGGCGGCCACGTCCACATCGGCGACCGGGCCAACCTCAGCGCCTTCGTCGGGATCCACCAATTCTGCAAGATCGGCCGCTTCGCCTTCGTCGGCGGATACTCCGTCATCACTCAGGATATCCTCCCCTTCGCCAAGGTCGTCGGCCAAAGGCCGCCGCGGGTCTTCGGGATGAACATCGTCGGACTGCGGCGCAACGGGTTCAGCAAGGAGCGCATCGCCGCGATCAAACAGATCTACGACCTCTTTTTCTATTCCGGCCTGAACACGGCCCAGGCCCTGGACGCGATCCGGGCCCAGTGTCCGGGGGGCGAGGACCGGGAGGAGATCCTGGCCTTCATCGCCGCCTCCAAGCGCGGCCTGATTAAGAAAACGGCGGAGACATGGGAGAGCGGATCGGATTGATCGCCGGGGCGGGAAATTTCCCGCTCCTGGCGCTGGCCGAGGCCAAGAAGCAGGGATTGGCCTGCGCCGTCGCCGGCCTCCGCGGCCTGGCCCATCCCGAGCTGGAGGTGCGCGCCGACGCTTTCTCCTGGTTCGAACCGGCCGAATTGGGCCGGCTGGCCGTTTTTTTAAAGGGCCGGGACGTCCACCGGGTTCTCCTGGCGGGGAAGATCGATCCAGGCACGATTTTCAAAATCGAGTTTACGGATGAGGAGCCCCGCGCGCTCCTGGCTCGGGTCCCGGACAAGACGCCGACCAGCCTGATCCGGGCCCTGATCGATTATTTGGCCGGGCAGGGCCTGGCCGTCATCGATCCGGCCCCGTGGCTGTCCCCCTATTTCTGTCCGGCCGGCGTTCTGACCGCGACTCCGCCTTCCGCCGCGGTGCTCGAAGATATTGAATTCGGCTGGTCCAAAGCCCGCCGTCTGGCCGATGAGGACATCGGTCAGACGCTGGTGGTCAAGGACCGGGCCATCGTGGCCGTCGAGGGGCTGGAGGGCACGGACGAGACGATCAAGCGGGCCGGCCGCCTGGCCGGTGCGGGGATCGTCGTCCTCAAGGTCGCCCGGACCGGCCAGGACATGCGGATCGACGTCCCGGCCGTAGGCGCCGAAACGATGCGCAGCCTGATCCGGGTCGCCGCTGCCGCCCTCTGCTTCGAAGCCGGGCGCCTGCCGTTCTTCGACCGCACGGAAGCCGTCGCCCTGGCCGAAGCCAATCGGATCGTCGTGCTGGCGCGAACATCCTGATCCGGAAGGACAACCATGGATAAAGTGAAAGTCGGGATCATCGGGGTCGGCTACCTGGGCATGCAGCATGCCCGGATCGCCTCCTACCTGGAACAGGCCGAGCTCGTGGCCGTGGCTGATATCGATTTTAAGAAGGCCTTCGAAATCGGCAACCGCCACGGGGTCAAGTATTTCCAGAACTACGAGGAGATGCTCGACGAGATCGACGCCGGCATCGTGGCCACGCCCACCTCGGAGCATTTCCACATCTCGATGGCCCTGCTTCAGCACGGCAAGCACGTCCTCGTCGAAAAGCCCATCACCGAAACGGTGGCCCAGGCCGAGCAGCTCGTCGAGGCGGCCAAAGCCAAGGGGCTGATTTTCCAGGTCGGCCACCTGGAGCGGTTCAACCCAGCCGTGGAAGCCGTCGAGAACATGATCTCCGAACCGAAATTCATCGAGGTTCAGAGGCTGGGTTCGTTCTCCGCCCGCTCGCTCGACGTCGACGTCGTACTGGACCTCATGATCCACGACCTGGACATCATCATGGCCCTGATCAAGGATGACGTGGGCATCATCCGCTCGTCCGGGATCCACGTCCTTTCCGAAAAGATCGACATCGCCAACGCCCGGCTCGAATTCAAATCGGGCTGCGTGGCCACCTTGACCGCCAGCCGCGTCCATCAGGGAAAGGTCCGCAAGCTGCGGATTTTCGAGCCGACGGCCTATTATTCTATCGATTACATCGACCAGGAGGTCCAAGTCTTCCCCCTCAGCGGACGGCAGACGGACATCAAGACCTTCAAGATCAAGAAGGAAGAACCCCTCAAGAAGGAAATCGACAATTTCCTCACCTGCATCAACGAGGGGCGGCCGGGGAAGGTCAGCGGGGAGGAAGGCCTCCGGGCCCTGCGGCTGGCTTATGACGTGCTCAAGGAAATCGGAACGGGCCAGGCCGTCTGACGACCGCCCGGCCCGCTCCGCGCGGTGTCCTCACTTGGACATCTTGAAGAAGGCGTCGTCGAGACCCGCGTTGTAAGTGACCTTGGTGAAGGTCATGCGCAGGAATTCGGCGCCGTTCTGATAAGTGATCATCTTGTGCGCGGCCAGAAGGTCGCCTTCTTTCCTGTAATCTTCGAAAATCGTCTCTCCCTCGACGTCCGCGCCGGTCATGTCCTGGGTCTTGGCCTTGGCCTTTTGGATCAGAAAAGTGACCGGGTCGAGATACATCGTGGCCTTGGTGCCGTCCTTGTACGTCTGCTCCAGCACCAGGTAGTCCTTGTCGCCGGATTTTTCCTTGCCCTTGAAGATATAGGTGATCCCGAACTTCTCAGGGTTGAGCAGGGCATCGTTGCCCAGGGCCTGGCGCCGCATGCTCTGTCCCTGCGTCTCGGGCATTTCCTCGGTCGAGCCCGTCTGGGGATTGGTCATCCAGGCCTTCTGGCCGTCGTACGCCTGGGTGATGACCATGCCCATGATCTCGATGTCCATGCGCATCTTGTCCGGCTCTTTCTGGTACATGGTGAGGCTGCCGTTCATGCCCATCTGGACCATCTCCAGCGAGCCCGAGACGGTGGTGTCCTTGACGGCGGCCAGAGCGGCGCGGCCGCCTTGGGCCTGGATCATCTTGTCCAGGATCTCTTTGACGTCCTGGGCCTGGGCGTTGACGGCCAGTCCGGCCAGCAGGGCGGCGAGGACTCCGGCGACGAAGTATTTTTTCATGGTGTTCTCCTTGGGGGATATATCCCCGAATATTCTAATATGAATTCGGGCCGCTGACAAAAAGTTTTTTGGGCCGCCCAAAAAGGCCGTGGTTGAGCGTTGATTTCCACCGCCCGAACGTGTATTCATAGGAGCCATGACGACTCCCCGGAAACTCGGATTGTTCGACGCCGCCATGATCTCGAGCGGGGCCATGATCGGCGCCGGGATCTTCATGAATTCGGCCGAGAGCGCGAAGTTCCTTCAGACCTCGTCCCAGCTGCTTCTGGTCTGGGGGTTGGGCGGCCTGATCGCCGTCCTCGGCGGCATCTGCTTCGCCGAGCTGGGCGCCCTGTTCCCGCAATCGGGCGGGCAGGTGGTGTATCTGGAGAAGGGCTTCGCCCCCTGGCTGGGGTTTCTTTTCGGCTGGACGCTGTTCAGCACCATCCAGACCGGGGCCATTGCCGCGGTTTCCATGACCTGCGCGCGGTTCATCGGGGTCTTCCTGCCCCTGAGCGACGGCCCCACCCGTCTCCTGGCCGCCGGGATCATCTGGCTCTTGTCCGCGGTCAACTATCTCGGCCTGCGGCCGGGCTCGATCGTCCAGAACGTATTCACTTCGCTGAAGTTTCTCTCCTTGATCATCCTCATCGCCATCGGCCTCTTCGCCTTCCATCCGGCCTCCGTCTCCCTGGGGCCGCTCTTTCCCGGAGGCTTGACCGCCGGCGCCCTGAGCGCCTTGGGCCTGGCCTTGATGCCCGCGCTGTTCTCCTACGGCGGATGGCAGAACCTGAATTTTGTCGGCGGCGAAGTGAAAAATCCGGGCCGCACGATGCCCCTGGCCATTCTCACCGGCGTCGGGATGGTCGTCGCCGTCTATGTTCTGGCCAACGTCGCCTATGTCCGGGCCCTTCCCCTCCCGGCCATCGCCGGCTCGTCCAAGCTGGCTTCGGACGCCATGCAGGCCATGGTCGGACCGTGGGGGAGCCGTTTCATCGCCGCGGCCATCGTGATCTCGACCTTCGGCATCACCAATGTTTTCATTCTCACCGGCGCCCGCGTCTATCAGGTCATGGCCCGTTCGCGGATGTTCCTACCGGCCGTGGGGAAGACCCACCCCAGGTTCGGGACTCCGGCCGCGGCCATCGTGCTTCAGTCGGTCTGGGCCTCGGGCCTTTTGCTGACGAACGGCTACGGCCGCCTTCTCCAGTATGTCACGTTCGGCGATTGGATTTTCTTCGGCCTGACCGCCCTGGCGCTCATCGTTCTGCGAAGGAAGATGCCCGGCGCTCCGCGGCCTTACCGGGCCTGGGGATATCCCCTTGTCCCGGCGCTTTTCTTTCTCGTCTCCGCGGCCGTCGTCATCAATGTTTGTGTCTCCGCTCCGCTGAAATCCCTGGCCGGGACGGCCATCATTTTGGCCGGACTTCCGCTTTATGCCTGGTCCCGCCGGACCAAGGCGATTCCGCCCCCTGACCTTCCGTCCGGCGGGGGAGAAGGGAGAACCGCATCATGGGATTCCGGCCGTTCGAATACATGGAATGGGCCAAGCTTGTCGCGCCGGCTGGAATGAATCGAGCCGGAAAACGGGATCATCGCCTTTCCTCGGCTGAAAGGGGCGGGATGGGGCGACGATTTGGCCCGCCTCCTGAAAGAGCGCTATGAAACCTCGGTGGTTCCGGGACGATTCTTCGAAGATCCGCGCCATTTCCGCCTCAGGTTCGGCGCGCCGCCGGACGTCCTGGAAGGGGGGCTTCAGACGATCGGAAGGGCGCTGGGCGAGCTTTTTAGCCGGACCGGGAGAGGGCCCGCCCTTTCTTCGGGCGCGGTTCGCGCACGAGCCCGTAACGACCCATCTTGTTGTAAAGCGTCGTCCGGGAAATGTTGAGGATCTTGGCCGCCCGCTTCAAATTGAAGCGGGTCAGCTTGAGCAGATAGGCGATATATTCCTTCTCCAGGTCGTTGAGCGTAGAGAGATTTTCTTTGTCCACGAAGGAAGGACGGGGCTTGACGGCGGCCCGATCACGCAGGTTCTTAGGGAGGTCCCCGACGTCGATGAATTCTTTCTTGGTCAGCATGGCCGCGCTTTGCAGGACGTTCTCCAATTCCCGGACGTTGCCCGGCCAGTCGTATTTCAGGAACACCTTCTGGACCTCGCGCGACAGCCCCTTGATGGATTTGTCGAAGGCCTTGTTGTCGGCGTCGAGGAAGTGCCGGACGAGCAGGGGCAGGTCCTCGGGCCGCTCGCGCAGGGGTGGGATACGGATCTCCACCCCCTTGAGGCGGTGGTAGAGGTCCTCGCGGAAGGCGCCCTTGCGGCAGTCCTCGGCCAGATCGTGGTTGGTGGCGGCGATGACCCGCACGTTGACGTACTTGACCTCGTTGGATCCCAAGGGGCGGAACTGTCGGTTTTCCAGGACGCGCAGCAGCTTGGCCTGGATGGACAGGGGGATTTCGCCGATTTCATCCAGGAAAATCACGCCTTCGTGGGCCTCCTCGAACAGCCCGCGTTTGTTCAGGTCGTCCCCGGTGGAGGCTCCCCGGACATAACCGAACAGCTCCGATTCGAACAGCGTCTCGGGGATCGAGGCGCAGTCGCAGACGATCAGATGGCGGTTTTTGGTCCCGCTCAGGGCATGGATGGCCCGGGCCGCCATCTCCTTGCCGGTGCCGGCATCGCCGCTGACGAGGACGGTGGTGAAATGGCGGGCGATGCTTTCGATGATTCCGAAGATTTCCAGCATATAGGGGCTTTTGCTCACCAGGCCATGAAAGTTGTATTTCTTTTCAAGCCGGCGCTCCAGCAGGAACGTCTCCCGCCGCAAGTCGCGTTTTTCCAAAGCTTTCTTCAAGGCCGCCCGCACGGCTTCGGACGAGACGGGAATTTCCAGGTAATCATCGGCGCCGCGGTTGATCCACTCCAGGACCTCCTTGGGGTGGATGGGCCAGCCGGAGACGATGACGTTCAGGAGCCGGTCGTATCGCTTGAGGGTGGCCAGGATCTCGGAGGCGTTGGACGCTCCGTCCCGGGCATCGAGAAAGGCGAAGCGGATCTCGTGTTCGCGGATGAAAACCGGAAGATTTTCCTGGATGCCGCAATAGTAAAATCGGAATTCGGTGGAAACGGGTGAATCCTTGAGGATATCAAAGAGCGCCGGATCACGTCCGATCACGAGCAGATTTTCCCGGGCGTCCATTTCAATCCCTGTCGATGTGTCCTGAATTTTAACAGTTTTCATTCTGATTTACAACCGCCGCGAAAAAAGCCCGGGAAACGGCTTAAAAAATCAGGGCGGGCCGTCCGGCCATTTCCCAATCGATCGAGGTCCTGCCCGAAATCGACTAAAACGTCTATTTCTTGGTCGTACCCGGCCGGCCCCGGAGCAGTTGGATGCGGACGCGCTCGCCCGTTTCCTCTTCGATGCGGACGGTCTCGAACCGGGCCTGGGACAAGTACTTAAGGTGCGCCTTCAAGTAGGACAGGCCCTGAGTGGAAAGGAAATCCAGCCAAGCCCCGCGGGCCGTTTCGTCCATAAGTTCGGGCGTTTCTTCGGCATAGGTCGTCTGTGACCTGGGCGTCAGGCGGCTCTCCGAGCCCGACCTGCGCCGGGCATAGATGTTGACCCCGTCGTAGAGCTCCAGGGGAGCGACATACGGCTGCCAGCGCGAGGCCCAACGGAAATAGCGATCGTAGAATTTCTTGTTGGAATCCTTGATCCGCGGATCGGAGTTCATCTCGGCCGTGATGAACCCGCGCAGTTCGTCGCCCGCCTCCTTGTAGCGCGAATAGAGGGCCAGATTGAGGGAACGGTAGTATGTGAACCAGCCCTTGGGGATCCAATAATCGCGGAACAGGTACGGGGAGTAATTGGAGAACTGCTGGACCCATTCGTGCGAAGGATAGCCGTGCAGGTTCAGGTAGATGTCGGGGGCCCATTTGGCATAGAGATCGCGGCGGACCAGGGCTTCGGGCAGAATCGGGCGGGCGCTGCCGCCCAGCGAGCCGACGTCGATTCCCAGCGAGCCGTAGCGCCCGGCATGCAGGCTGTGGAATGGAGTCAATTGCTGGAGATCGAAGGCCAGGGCGGCGCCGTCGGGATTTTCCATGGGCTGGAGGACGAAATTGATCCGGCCGAGATAATCCTGATAGGTTTTATCCGTGGCCAGCAGCTCGGCCAGCTTGAGGATATAAGTGGTCGACGAGACCTCGTTGGCGTGCTGGCGGCCGCTCAAATAGATCGTGGGCTTGAACGCGATCAGGCGCGGAATTGAGACATAAGCGCCGCTCGGCTTGTAGGCCTCGATGACCGGGACGTCCCGCCCTTCGTAGGAATGCCCGCCGATCGAGGTCCTCAAAACGGGGAACCGGCCCAGGCGTGAGGTCAAACCGAGCACGTCCTCCGGAGAGAGGATGCGCGTCGTGTCGACCATTTTCTCGCCGGGCCCGGAAGGAGGGGAGGGCGGCGCAGGTTTCGGCTCGGCCGGCGCGAGGACGGGCAGGACTTCCTCCTTGATCAGGTCCCTGCTCTTCAATTTCAGGCGGATGGAACCGAGGGAGGGATAGGAAAGAGCGGACGGAAGCGCGTCCCGGCCGAGGAGTTCACGATAGGCAGGCAGGAGGTCGAGGAGGGCCAGATAATCGGATTCCTTCTCGAAATCCATTTCCGCGGTCAGGCTGTCGATCTTCTCCTCCAGGCCGTTGTAGATGAGCGCCGCGATCTGGATCGGCTTGCTTTTCAGGACGGGGAAGGGGATGCTCCGGCTGGCTTCCTCGCGTCCGGCCTCCTTCCATTTGAGGGTGAGCTGGGGAGACCGGCCGGCCCAGTCCTCGAAGGTCACCTTGACCCGAGGCGGCTCGCCCTCCGTGGACGCGTGAATGACCGGGAAGATGTTGCCCGGAGCCGAAAACCTCTGCGTGTCCTCGGGCAGTTCACTCGCCTCGACATCGATGTCGCTGATGCCGCGAAGGAAATCCAGCGTGTCGAAATAGATCTCGTCGTGCATGGCCTCGAGGGAGCTCACGATTTCCTCGTCCAGGCCGAGCCGGTAATCCGGCTCGCTGGCCCACAGCTCGACGCGGAGCTGTTTGAAAAAAGGCTGTTTGGAAAAGGTCGGGGCGCTTCCCGTCTTCTTGAGGATATGGCTCAGGACCGGCGCCAGGACCTCGTCCTGGTAGAAATTCCAGAACTTTTCCAGGTCCGAAGCCAGGGCCCCGTCGTGGAGAAGATCGCTTCCCCGCTCGATGCGGGCCCATCCGGTGGTGAGCTTGACCGTGCCCCATTCCGGCAGGAGCTTGAGATAAGGGATCTCCTTGACCCGCGGGTTGAAGCTTTGCTCGAAGACGACGGCGTTGCGGACGTCCAGGGCCGTCACTTCATAGATGTTCGCCAGGTTCGGGCTCATCTCGAAGCGGATCTTATCCAGGGGCAGGGGCAGATCACGGGCCAGGATCTCGTCGGCCGGGTAAAGCTCCTGGAGCCAGCGGGACGGTTCGGCATAAAAACGTTTGGGCTTGCGGAAATCGTCCTTTTCCTCGACGAAACGGATGATGATCTGGGACGCGCCCTTGCCCTTGAGGGCGGGCAGCACTTTTTCGGTCAGCCAGAAAAATCCTTGTTTGTAAGCGGAGGCCACGTCCACCTCGGCCGGCTGTTTGAGCTGGTCGACGGCGTATTGCTCGATCTCCTTTTTGACCTTCAGCCGGACCTCGGGCGATTCGCTCAGCCCGAGGCTGATCTTCAGCGGCCCGCTGGCGGCCGGGGCTTCCTTCAGCTTGTCCTTGACCAGATCGAGGGCCTCGGCCGCTTCCCAGATGAATTTTTGTTCCTTTTCCAGGATTTTCCGCCCCTCGGTCAGGACGGTCACGCTGGTTTCGGCGGCCGGCGATTTGACCGCCGCGGCGCAGGCCTTTTTCACCTCGTCTTCGAACCTGGGATTGGCCTTGGGCAGGAGGATTTCGGCCCTGAGCGACTCGAGGGTTTTGTCCTTCAGATCCTCCAGCGCCTGGCGCAGGGCGGTCAGGAAATAGGCTTCGGCCGCTCCGCGCTCGCCCTTGAGGAACCGGTCCAAGTCGCCGGGGACGTCGCCGATCTGAGGCCGTCCCGGCGCATAGGTGTCGAAATAGGGGAACGTCCGGCTGAGATAGTCGAGGGTTTTTTCCAGGCCGATGCCGTCGGCGCCGAGGACGGCCAGGGCGGTGGATTGATTGAAGGCCTTGGGGATGACGGCGAGAAGTCCGGTTGAATTGTCCAGGACGGGCGGGGCGAACTTGCCGACGCGAATAAGCTCCCGGGTCAGGGAGGTCGCTCCGACGAGCAGGGGCGCGGTCAGGGCCTGTTGGGGTTCGATTTCCCGGTCCAGGGCGACGATGGGAAACGTCGCGCCGGCCGTATTCAAAACGAGGCGCGAGGCCAGGGCGGCCACGCCGCGGGCCGCTCCGGTCGAGGGAACGATGATCTGGGAATCGAGCGAATCGAGGATGCCGTCCCGGTCGGCGTCGCCGTACAGTCCGCGGGCCGTGAGTAGGCCGGTCAGATCGAACGCGCGGCCCGCCCCGTCGGCCCGCGAAACGTCCTTGTACGAGGCGGTCAGCATCCGCTTGGGATAGCCCTGGCGCGGCAGTACCGCCTCGGTTTTCGTCTTGCCGAAGCGAAGCGACATCGTGATCCGGGCGCAACCGGCATACGACAGGACTTCGCTTTTCTGCCCGCGGAGATGGGACAGACGCAGATTATCGAAAGCCCGGGCCGCCGTGGCCTGGTCGTTTTCGTCGGTGAAATGGATTTCAACGACGAGATTTTTAATCTCGCCGGTGTTGAAGGTGAGTTTTTTCAATGTGCCCGGCCCCTTGGCCGGGAGCGGAAATTCGTAAAGGACGGATCGGATGACGGTGCTCTGGAGAATAACTCCCTCGGCGGCCAGGAACTGGTCGATGTCCCGTTCGAGCGCGGCGTACGTCTGGCCTTCTTCGCGGCCCCAGATGTCCCAAAAATAGGGCCAGCGGAGGAAGAAGGCCCGGGCGGTCTGAAGGAGCGCCTCGTCCGAGCCGGCCGCAAGAAAGACACCGGTTTGGGCCTTGTACGTGAAAACGGAGACGAACCCTTCGTGGGGGCCGAGCGGCGGCGCATCCAGATCGCTCCCGCGTAAAGCGTCCTTAAGCCACTTGACGTTGGTCCCGAGCAGGATCGGATTCTCCAGGCGGTCGATCCGGCCGGCGTCCGATTCGCGCCTGACCAGACCGGTCAGGTCCTGGGCCAGGGAATCAAAATTGGCCCGCGAGGCGATATCGGCCGCCGCGGCCAGCTCGGCCGAGGAGGGGGAATCGGGGATGATCAGGCATAAGGCGACCCGGTCGGCCAAAAGATCGCCGTCCGTATCCTTGAGCGTCTTGCCCGGGAGGAAAACATGCGACAAGCTGGTGACCTGGGCCGGCGCCATGGAGGCGGCCAGGCCCAGCGTGACGAGGATGGAAACGACGGTTCTTTTCATGGCCTCAGCTTTTCCTTGGTTCGGACAACGGTCATAAGAGATGATTATAGTCCATCGCCGAGGGGTTGGGAATCCTTCCCCCGGAGCGCCGCGAGGACTTCGGTGAGGATTGAAGGAATCCCGGCCCTGGCCTACAATGGCCTCACTCGGGATCGGGCCGCGGAAGAGGAGGAAAGCGCCATGGTCAAGGAATTCAAGGAGTTCATCCAAAAAGGCAACGTCATGGATCTGGCAGTCGGGTTCATCATGGGCGCGGCCTTCGGCAAAATCGTCACGTCCGTGATCAACGACGTCATCATGCCGCCCATCGGACTGCTGCTCGGCAAAGTGGACTTCTCCAACCTCTATATCAATCTCTCCGGCCGCAGTTTCGAGACCCTGGCCGAAGCGAAAAAGGCCGGAGCGGCGACGATTAATTACGGGGCCTTCCTGAACACCGTCTTTGAGTTTTTAATCGTTGCCCTGGCCGTTTTCATGATGGTCAATTGGATCAACGCCTTGCGGCGCAAGCCGGCCCCGGTTCCGGCGGTTCCCCCGACCAGGGAGTGCCCCTACTGCTTCACCGAGATTCCGATCAAGGCCGTGCGCTGCCCCCACTGCACGTCCGAATTGAAGCGCTGACCGGACGGATCCTCAAGCCGCTCCTGGAGAAGGCGGCGTCCGCCGTTTCGGGAACCAGGGGAAGAACGCGTTCGTCGCGCGGGCATAGGCGGAGAAATCGGGGCGGCCGGCGTACTTCTTTTCCAGCAGGGGAACGCCCGACACAAAACGGAGCAACAGGGTGATTGTCAGCGGCCCGATGAGGCCGGGCCATCCCCCGGGTACGGACAGACTGACGAGAAAGATCCCCCACCACATCAGGGCCTCGCCGAAATAATTCGGGTGACGGGTATACGTCCAAAGACCGCCGGTCATGATCCGGCCCCGATTTTCCGGACGGCGCTTGAAGCGGGTCAATTGGGCATCGCCCACGGCTTCGAAGAGGAACCCGACGATCCAGACGCACAAACCCGCTCCATCGAGCGCCGACCAGGGGGTCAAGGGACTCCGGCCCAATAGAATCAGGGGAGCGGCGATGAGAAGCAGGAAAAGACCCTGCAGGAGAAAGATTTGGAGATAACTGCGCAGGACGAACCGCCGGCCCCAGCGGGACCTCCACGCGGTATAGCGGAAATCCTCTCCCCGCGTCCTGTTCCGGCGGAAAATATGGAGCGCCAGCCGCAGGCCCCAAATTAAGACGAGCGCGGATACAAGCAGACGGCGGCCCGTCCAGGACGGCCGCAGGACCAGGCCCAGAACGGCCAGGAGGATGAACCCCGGGCCCCAGGCGATGTCGGCGATGGAATTGTCTTTCTTGGCCAGGGCGATCAGGAAAAGGATGGTCATGTAGATCAAGACGGAGGCGGCGGCGAGGGCGATATCGGTTACCATAACGGTGACGGCGCTATTCGGTGAGCAGGGCGACGGCGACGGCGCCGACTCCGCTGTGGACGCCGATGACCGGCGAGACTTCCATGATGAAGCGCGGTCCGCGTCCGAGCAGCTTGGTTAGGGCCTCTTCATAGGCCCGGGCCCGTTCGGGATTCTGGGCGTGGACGATGGCATATCCCCATAACTTGTTCTGGTCGGTCACGCTCCGGACGAGGCCGAGGAGCTTGGCCAGCATCCCTTTTCGCGAAAAAGTTTTGGCCGCGTTGTAGGCCTTGCCGTCGGCGCCGATGGAAATGATGGGCTTGATGTTCAGGACCCGGGCGGCCAGCCCCTTCATGGCGCTCACCCGACCGCCGCGGATGAAATACTTGAGGGTCAGGACATCGACGAAGATGTGCGAGTGGGGAACCCAGGATTGGAGCTGGCGGACGATTTCGTCGTGGGGGTAGCCGGCCAGGGCCAGTTCCGAGGCCCGGTCGACCAGCAGGCCCAGGCCGGCCGAGATCGACTTGGAATCGATGACCGCGATTTTCCGTCCGGTCAGGCTCTGGGCGACCTTGAGGAAGGCGCCGTACGTTCCGCTGAGGCCCCCCGACACGGTGATGGCGATGATCGATTCATAATGGCCGGCCAAGAACGACATGGTGTTCTGGAAGGCCTTGAGCGCCGGGACGGCTGATTTCGGATGGTCCTTGGCGGTGCGCAGGAGATCGTAGAACTCGTTCGGCATGATGGTCAGCTTGTCCAGGAACTGCTGGGGGCCGAAGACGATGTTCAGGGGGATGAAGTGAATCTGCCGGTCGTCCATGACCTCGCGCGGCAGGTCGCAGGACGAATCGGTGAGGATGGCGATCTTGGACTTGGGGGTCCAGACCGCCTCGTACTGTTTCTTCATATCGTCGACTTTAATCTGGGCGATGGCGCCGCGGTCCTTCAACTCGAAAAAGAGGCCGTCCGGCGCGTTGGTGTGGACATGGATGCGGACGCGCTCTTCGGAGCCGGCCACGACGGCCGAGTCGCCGTAGCGTTGGACGATCGAGCGGATGGCGTCGATCTCGAGGTCGGTCCCGATGAGCAGAGCCTCGGAACAGTAGCGGTTGTGGAGCGACTTGTCCTTGGACGGGGTTTTGACCTCGTCGGGCGGGATCCAGTCGAGCTCGGTTTTCTGGATCCGCAGGAGCTTGCCTTTCTTGATGAACTGCAGGATGCCCTCGAGAAAATCGACGAAGCCCTTGGCCCCGGCGTCGACCACGTTGGCCTTGGCCAGGACGGCCAGCTTCTGCGTGGTTTCCCGCAGGGACTGCTGGGCGGTGGTCAGCGTATCGGAGAACAGCTCCTCGAAGTCGGCTGTGTGGAAGGCCTTTTGATAGACGGCCTCGGCCCATTCGCGGATCACCGTGATCATCGTCCCCTCGACGGGATGGATGATGGCGGTGTAGGCATGCTGGGCGGCGCGCTTGACCGACTCGCCGAAGGCCTTGGTCGTCAGCATCCATTCGTGATGGCCGACTTCCTTGCTCATGCCGTGGAGGAACTGGGCGAAGATGAGGCCGGAATTGCCCTGGGCCCCGTAGAGGGCGGCGTTGGCGATCGAGCGCAGAGTCTCCTTGATCGAGCGCTTGGCTTCGGCCCCCTCGGCAATGGCCCGGAAGGTGGAGGCCAGATTAGTTCCCGTATCGCCGTCCGGGACGGGGAAGACGTTGATGCGGTTCAGGTAGGACTGGTCATGGATGACGGCGTTGCCGCCGGCCAGGAAGGCGTAGTACAGGCGGCTGCCGTTCAAATAGCGGATCTTCAACTTCATCTTTTTCATCCATCGGCCTTTCCGCTGGACACGCGTCCCCCCGGCGAGAATCGGTTTGATTGGGGCGGACGATCCTCTCCGGATCTAGAGGTATTATAGAAAAGCCGGGCGAAAATACAAGTTCACCGCCGCTCAGCGGACGATGAACGTGCGGCCCTCATGGCGCAGGATGCGCATGGGGATCTCGTACATGGCCAGCAGGAGATCCTCGGTCAGGATCTCGGCCGGCCGCCCGTGAGCGGCCACGGTCCCGTTTTTCAGACAAACCAGGGCATCCGCATACCGGACGGCCATGTCCAGATTGTGGAGAGTGACCAGCACGGTCTTGCCCCGGTCATCGACCAGGCGGCGAGCCAGGTCGAGGACGTCGCTTTCGTGCTTGGGATCGAGAAAGGTCGTCGGCTCGTCCAGGACCAGGATGTCCGTGTCCTGGGCCAGGGCCCGGGCGATCAGGACGAGCCGACGCTCGCCGCTGCTCATCTGCTGGCAGGGCCGGTCGCCGTGACCGGCGAGGCCGACGAAGGCCAGAGCCTCCTCGGCCCGGGCGGCGTCCGCGGGCGAGGGCAGGGAAAAGAGGGAGACATACGGAGTCCGGCCCATCAGGATGAATTCCCGGACCGCATAGTTGAACGCCGAAGCCTGCTCCTGGGGGACAAAGGCCATCCGCCGGGCGCGCTCGCCGGCGGGGATCGCGGCCAGGTCCCGATCCCCGAGAAAAAGCGTGTTGCGCGGAACGGGAAGGAGTCCGCCCAGGCACCGGAGCAGCGTCGTCTTGCCCGCTCCGTTCGGCCCGACGATTGCGGTCAGCCGGGCTTCCTCGAAGACCAGCGCGGGAATACGCAAGGTGAAATTCCGGCGGGAGAAAACGAGCCCTTGGACGCGGATGCTCATGACCAGGCCTGGGAGGACTTTCTCAGGAGAAGGATGAACAGGGGGATTCCAATGATGCTGGTGAAAATCCCCACGGGCACCTCGAACGAGGCCAGGCTCCGGGCGATGTCGTCCGCCAGAAGAAGGAACGACGCCCCCAAGGCGGCCGAGAGCGGAACGACCCGCCGGTTGTCGGCCCCGGCCATCATCCGGACGAGATGGGGGACGATGAGCCCGATCCAGCCGATGATGCCGGCCACGGCCGTCGCCGCCGCGGTGATGAGCGTGGCCAGGGCGATGACCAGGAATTTTTCCTTCCGCAAGTCGACCCCCAGCGAGCGGGCTTCCTCGTCGCTCAACGAGAGGACGTTCAGGCGCCAGCGCAGAAGGACGAGGACGGCCACTCCGCCCAGCACGAACGGCAGGGATACGGCCAGGTCGCTCCAGCCGGGGCGGGCCAGGTTGCCCATGAGCCAGTTGAAGAGGGCCTGGAGCGAATAGGGACTGGCGAAGAATTCGACCAGCGACAGGAGCGCCGTGAAAAACGCCGAAACGATGACGCCGGTCAAAAGGAGGGACACGATCGGCGATTCGGATTTGGCCGAGATCGACAGAACGAGGAGGACGGCGACGACGGCGAAGAGAAACGCCGAAATCTGGGGCGGAAAAGCGGGCCCCAGGAAGACGAGCGAAAGCGAGGCCCCGAAACCGGCGCCCGAGGAGAGGCCCAGGATGTACTCATTGACTAGGGGATTTTTGAACAGGGCTTGGAGCGCCGCGCCCGAGACGGAGAGGGCCGAACCGACGGCCAGGGCCAGAATGATCCGCGGCAGGCGGACGCCGAAGACGATCGACGCATAGCCCTCGGGCAGGCCGGCCTTCCAGGCCGGGACGAGAGGGGACAAGAGCGTCTTAGCCAGATCGGGAAGCGGGATGCGATAGGTTCCCAGATAGAGCGAGACGGCGAAGAGAACGAGGGGCGAGAAATAGATCAGAAAGCGAAGGCCCTTTTTTTTATCGCGCATCGAGCCAGGCTCCGCAGCCGATGGTCGCCGAGAGGATCGAGAAGGCCCGCTCGACGCCGTAGAATTTCTTGAAGATGGCATTGCCCCGGGATTCCAGATCGAAGCCGGGGAAGAGACCGGGATGGAACAAGCGGGCCAGGTAAGCGGTTTCGAGCAGGACTTCGGCCGGATCCCACCAGTTCCAGAATCCGAAGGTGTAATAGACGCGACGGTCCCGTACGGCGCGGACGGCCCTCAGCCGCCTGTCGGAAAGGAATTGGGAGGTGGTCACGGCCCGTTGATGGATGGGATAATTTCCATGGACGAGGATGCTGTCGGGGTTCCAGGCGATGATCGTTTCCAGATTCACATTGGCGATCAAGGTTCCCAGGAAGGAGGGCAGGAGGTTCTCGGCGACGTTGACGGCGCCGGCGGCGTCGACGGGCTCGTAGTGGACGGGTGTGCGCGTCGGGGATCCCCAAAAGGCCAGATAAACGCGGGGTTTGGGCTCCGGGGCCGCTTCCCTGATCCTGGTTTGGACGGCTTCGATCCCGGCCTGGAAGAAGGCGATCAATTCCGCGGCCCGCTCGGAGCGGTCCAGGACGCTTCCCAGCAGCCCGATCTCGGCGATGAGGCGGTCAAAGCGGCCCTGCGAAGACAGGGCGATCGTGGGAATGCCGGTTTTCGACTGCAGGGCTTCGACGACCGTCCTGTCCTCAGGCGCCCCGAAAATCGCCTCGGGGGCCAGGCGAAGGACCATCTCCATGTTCACGTTGTAATCGGCCATCGAGACAAGGGGGAGCCGGTCCTGCCCGGGGGCGATGATCTTGAACAGCGGATCATTCGTCCGCAGAAAATGATCGATGCCGGCGAGCCGATCGGCCGCGCCGAGGGCGACGATGATCCGGGTGATTTCCGGCTGAAGGGACAGGACGCGCTCGATCCGCGCGGGCACCGTGATCGAGCGGCCGAGATTGTCGATGACCGTGCGCGTCTTTTGAGGGGCCGCAACGGACGACGCGGGTACGAGAAAGAGCAGAAGCAGCCATCCGGCGGCGGCCTGAAGGAAGCGTCTTTCAATCATGATTCAAGGGACTTATTATATCGGATTTCGCGGACGTTTGATCCGAAGATTTTGTGCGCAGAGGCGACGTCCGCGCGTCGCCATCGGGAGGACCGTATGCTATGATGATCCGGAATCGGTCATGCCGAAATTCAAGGCCATTCTCCTGCTCGGTCCGACGGGCGCGGGCAAGACTCCGTTGGGAGACGAACTGGAAAAGCGGGGCTTCCGCGGACGGCGCTGTTTTCATTTCGATTTCGGGGCGGAGCTGCGCGCCGCCGCCGCCGTCATCATAGGCAAAGCCTATGATGGCGACGACGACGGACTGAGCGATTCCGACCGGGCCGTGATCCGCCGCGTTCTGGAGACGGGCGCTTTGCTCGAGGACTCGGAATCCCCCATCGCTTGGCGCGTTTTCCGCCGGTTCGTCCGAACGCGGGGGGTCCGTCCGGACAACTGGATCGTCCTCAACGGCCTGCCGCGCCATGTCGGACAAGCCCGCGGACTGAGCCGGGACGTCGATATCCGTTTGGTCGTTGTTTTACACGCGGCACCGAGCGTCATCCGCGAACGGATCCGGACGAACATCGCCGGGGATCGGACGAACAGGATCGACGATCGGCCCGCGGACATCGAAGCCAAATTGGGAATTTTCGAGGTCCGAACGCGGCCGTTGATCGACTTTTTCGCCGCCCGCGGCGCGGAGATTGTCCGGATCGAAGTCGACCGCGAGGCCTCCGCCTCGACCATGGCCGAATCCCTGCAAGTCCGCGATGCGGAGACCGAGGCGCCGGCCTCGCGTCGGGCGTTGCGACTCGTCTCCCTGGCCATTTTCCTGGCCTCCTCGACCTGGTTTTCGGGCACGGCCGCGGCGCCGGCGCTGAAATCCTTGTGGCGGCTCGGGCATGCCCAGTCCGCCTGGCTGACGATTTCCGTGCAGCTCGGGTTCGTCGCCGGGACTTTTGTGTACGCCGTTTTCAACCTGGCCGATATTTTCCCGGCCCGCCGTGTGTTTGCTTTTTCGGCCTTGGCCGGCGCCGCCGGCAACGCGGCGTTCGCCCTGCTGGCGAACGGGTTCGGCTCCGGCCTGGCCTTCCGCTTCCTGACCGGCGTATCCCTGGCCGGCGTTTATCCCGTCGGCATGAAAATCGTCGCCCAATGGCATCGGACCGGTCTGGGCCGGCACCTGTCGCGGCTCACCGCGGCCTTGACCCTGGGGTCGTCGCTTCCTTTTCTGCTCTTCGCCGCGGGCGGACGGCTCGCTGCGCGGCCGCTTCTCCTGGCCGCCTCGATGCTGGCCGCGGGCGGTGCGGCCCTCGTGGGTTGGGGCCTCGGCGACGGGCCCTATCTGCGGGCGGCGGCACCGTTCGATTGGAAGGCCGCCGCCCGCGTGTTCCGGATTCGGGCGTTCCGGAGACAGGCCTTCGGCTATTTCGGGCATATGTGGGAGCTCTACGCGTTCTGGTCGCTCAGCACCGGTTTTTGGGGG
>Ga0315275_10000123_pt1 | contig 58814 bp, 58 predicted proteins | sample YL17G03_0_MG_FD_205557 | JGI IMG/M metagenome (GOLD analysis project Ga0315275, IMG submission 205557) | Sediment microbial communities from Yellowstone Lake, YNP, Wyoming, USA - YL17G03_0 | ecosystem: Environmental > Aquatic > Freshwater > Lake > Sediment | place: USA: Wyoming | collected... | reverse complement strand
TGAGGGTGACATCGTCCATGTGCTGGCCCGGCATCAAGCTCGCGAATTTCGGCTTGTCGGGATCGTTGCGGGTGCCGCATTGCACGAATGGCCCGTACGCGCCCATGCGTACGGTGATCGGCTTGCCACTTACGGGGTCACGTCCGATCTCGCGCGACTCGGCGACCTCCTCGCGGGTGACGGTCTTGCCGATGTGCTCGACGAGCTTTGAGAATGGCTTCCAGAATCGCGCGAGCTCGGGGCGCCATGGCTTCTCGCCATTCGAGATCTCGTCGAGCACATCTTCCATGGCCGCCGTGAAGCCGTAATCCACGTAGGTCTCGAAGTACTTGACGAGGAATCGGCTGACGATCTTGCCGATGTCGGTCGGCTGGAAGGCGCGGCCGAGCATCTCGACATACTTGCGGTAGCGCAGTGTCTCGATGATCGAGGCATAGGTCGATGGCCGCCCGATGCCGTGGCTCTCGAGCGACTTGACGAGACTCGCCTCCGTATAACGCGGCGGCGGCTGCGTGAAATGCTGCTCGGGCCGCAGGGTCTCGAGCGCCACCTGCTCGCCGGGCTCGAGCGCGGGCAGTCGCTGCTCGTCCTCGCTCTCGACGTCGGTTTCGTCCTCGTCGTGGTCCTCGTGATAGGCGGCGAGGAATCCCGGCTCCAGCAGCGTCTGGCCATTCGCGCGGAACACGTGGCGATTCGCGCCGCTTGCGCCGCGATTGCCGGCGACCAGATCCACTGCGACGGTGTCGAATACCGCGGGCGCCATCTGGCAGGCGATGGCGCGCTTCCAGATCAATGCATAGAGCCGCCGCTGGTCTTCGTCGTGGACATCCGCCTCGGCCTGCTGTGGCGCGAGGGCCGCCGAGGTCGGGCGAATCGCCTCGTGGGCTTCCTGGGCATTCTTCGACTTGGTCTTGTAGACGTTGACGCCGTCTGAGAGCGCCTTTTCGCCGAAGGTCGCGCGAATCGTGTCGCGCATCTCGGTGACCGCGTCCTGCGACAACGTGACCGAGTCGGTGCGCATGTAGGTGATATGACCCGACTCGTAGAGCCGCTGCGCGGTCTGCATCGTGCGCCGCGCGGTGAAACCGAGCTTGCGCGCGGATTCCTGCTGCAGTGTCGAGGTCGTGAATGGCGGCGCCGGATTGCGGCGCTTTGGCTTGCGCTCGACGCCATCCACCGTCAGTACACCGCCCGCAGCTGCGATGATGGTGCGTTCGGCCTCGCGGGCCTGGGTCTCGCCGGTGATCGTGAAGCGGCCCTTTTGCGTGTCGGCCTCGACCTTCTCGCCACGGTACTCGACGAGCCGTGCCGGGAATCGCGCCTTGTCCTTGGATGCATCGGCCTCGATGGTCCAGTACTCCAGGCGGATGAAGCGCGAGATCTCCGCTTCGCGCTCGCAGATCAACCGCAATGCGACGCTCTGTACGCGGCCGGCCGATAGCCCCGGCTTGATCTTCTTCCACAGCAGCGGCGAAAGATTGAAGCCGACCAGGTAGTCGAGTGCGCGGCGTGCCTGCTGCGCATTGACGAGGTCGTCGTTGAGTCCCTCGGACTGGGCGATCGCCGCGCGCACGGCGTTCTTCGTGATCTCGTAGAAGCGCACGCGGCGCAGTTCCTTGCCATCGAGCACGCCGCGCTCGCGCAGGATCTCGGAAAGGTGCCAGGAAATGGCTTCGCCTTCACGGTCGGGGTCGGTCGCGAGATAGAGCGCGCTCGCCTTGCGCATCGCGCGCTCGATCGCATCCACCTTGGTGCGGTTCTTCTCGATGAGCTGGTACTTCATCTCGAAGTCCCGCTCGGGGTCGACTGCGCCTTCCTTCTGGATCAGATCGCGGACATGGCCATACGAGGCCAGCACCTCGAAATCCGGGCCGAGGTACTTCTTGATGGTCTTCGCCTTGGCGGGCGATTCCACAATGACCAGATTTGTGCTCATACTCTATTTCGTCTCACGTCCCCAAAGACGCCAAAGCCGCGGGCCCGGCCGCGGCTCACTGGCCGACCCATGTCGCGGGCGTTCAGTGCATCGCCTGCCGCTCGTCGTACACCAGGTCTTCCATGCGCTGGTAGGCATTTTCCTGGCCGGGCTGGCTGAACAGCACCATCAGGACCACCCACTTCAGCTGCTCGATGTCGATGTCGTCGGCCTCGAGCGCCAACAGCCTGTCGATGACGACCTCACGTTGCGCGGCGGACAGGATGCCGAGATTTTCCAGGTGCAGCAAATAACCGCGCACATCCGTGTCGAGACGCACCTGCTCGTGGCCGCTGAACACGCGCACCGCGCGCGCGGTGCCCTCGTTCATGGCCCGGTCCGGATCGGCGGCCAGGCTCTCGAGCCAGGCCAGTGCGCGCTCGATGTCCGCTTCCGGGTAACCAGCCTGCTCCAGCTCCTGCTTCAAGGCATTCCGGCTCGGCGCGCTGTCGTCATCGGCGTCCAGGAAATTCTCGAACAGGTGGATCAGGATGTCGAGAACGCTTTCCTTCATCGGGCCTGCCTCGGTGGAGTCCGGCTGTAACGCCCGCCGGCTAGCGACTCGATCCGACCTTCCAGTTCGAGCAATTGCAGCATAGAGGCGACGGCATGGGCCGGAAAGCCCGTTCTTTCGACCAGTTTATCGACATCCGTCGGCTCGAAACCGAGCGCATTCAACAGCATTTCTTCCGCGCTGTCCAACCCGTCGCGGAAATTGCGAACCCCGCCCGAGGTTTGCGCGCGCGCAACGGCCGCTGCCGAGCGGTCCCTGAAGCCGATCGTGGCGAGCACGTCCTCAGGTGATTCGACGAGTGCCGCACCGTCCTTGATCAGGCGATGGCATCCGCGCGCGAGCGCGTTATGTATGGAGCCCGGCACGGCCATGACGTCCCGTCCCTGCTCGCCGGCGAGCCGCGCCGTGATCAGCGAGCCCGAGCGCGCCGCCGCCTCGATGACCAGCACGCCGCGCGCGAGCCCGGAGAGCAGGCGGTTGCGGCGCGGGAAGTTCGCCGCGCGTGGTGCCGTGCCCATGGAGAATTCCGAGACCAGCGCGCCTTGCGTTGCGATCGCGGCGGCGAGCGCAGCGTGCTCCGCGGGGTAGACCTGATCGAGCCCGGTGCCACAGACCGCGATCGTCTTGCCGCCCGCGGCAAGCGCACCACGATGCGCGGCGGCGTCGATGCCGGTGGCGAGACCGCTCGTGATTGCGAGACCGGCGGTGGACAGGCGTCCGGCGAAGTCGAAAGCGGTCTCGCGTCCCGCGGCCGTGGCGGAGCGGCTGCCGACGATCGCGAGTTGCGGCAGGGACAGCGCGGACGGCTCGCCTTGGACAAAAAGTGCAACCGGCGCACCCGCCGTGGCCGCGAGCTGCGGCGGGTAAGCCGGGTCGTCGGCCGTGAGCAGGCAGTGTCCCCGGGCTTCGAGCCATCGCAGGTCGCGCTCGAGCGCAGCTTCGTCCGGTTTCGCAAGCGCGAGCAAACCGGCGCGCGCGACGCCCGCGCGGGCGAGTTCCGTTGCTGACGCCGCGAGCAGTGCCTCGGGTCCGCCAAAGCGCTCGAGCAGGGACCTGGCGGTAGCGACGTCCAAGCCGGGCACGCGAGCGAGACGCAGCCAGGCGCTGTGCGCCGCGGTTTGGGCACCCCTCGTCACCGGACCATGATCCGGAATCGGGGGCTCGCGGGGCCTGGTGATTTGGGCTGTGAAATGGCAGAAATAGCTGGGTGGCGTGGCCCCTAGTCATTGATTTTGCGCAAGATTCTCTATTAGATTGATTCCAACCGACGGCAACTGCCGATGGCAGCGCCGGGGTCGCAGCCATTGTGGAACTCCTGATTTGCCCCAGCTGCACGGCGAGCCTGGTGATCGGGTCCGCCTTGATTGACTGCGCAGGTTGTTGAGCGCGCTTGAGCGCTATCTGCCGCGGCGCCCCCGGGAGCCACCTGCACCGCGGGGAGACCGATATGCACTCGGTTATTGCCCGCCTGCGAGCACCGCGTAGTCCAGGGAATGGCGACAGTCGATCGGCCGGCCCGCCGGCGGCATCGGGTACTTGAGGCCGGTCGCGCAATTGAAGAGAAGCGCCCGCTCGTCGCGGCCGACCTGGCCGCTCGCAATCGCCGCGCGCCAGGCGGCATAGGTCGCAGCACCCTCGGGGCACAGCAGCAGCCCCTCGACGCGCGCCATCTCGTCCTGCGCATCCGTGATCGCCGCGTCTTCGACCGCGATCGCGAAACCGCCGCTCTCGCGGACGGCACGCAGGATCAGGAAATCGCCGATCGCGCCCGGCACGCGGATGCCGGACGCCAGGGTATGGGCGTTCTTCCAGGGTTCGGCGTGCTCGCGGCCTTCCTGCCAGGCCTTCACGATCGGCGCGCAGCCGGCGGCCTGGACGGCGACCATGCGCGGACGCCGCGAGCCGATGAAGCCGATGGCCTCGAGTTCGGCAAAGGCCTTCCACATGCCGATCAATCCGGTGCCGCCGCCGGTCGGGTAGAAGATTGCATCGGGCAGCTGCCAGTCGAGTTGCTCGGCAAGCTCGATGCCCATCGTCTTTTTGCCCTCGATCCGGTAGGGCTCCTTGAGCGTGGACACGTCGAACCAGCCAATCCTCGTCTTGCCCTCGTTGACCAGGCGCCCGCAATCGTTGATGAGCCCGTTGACGAGGAAAACCCGTGCGCCCTGCAATGCGATCTCGCGCACATTGACCTCGGGCGTGTCGTCCGGGCAGAACACCCAGGATTCGATGCCTGCGCGGGTCGCATAGGCCGCGAGCGCGGCGCCAGCGTTGCCATTGGTCGGCATGGCCATGCGCCTGATGCCGAACTCCTTCGCCATCGACACCGCGAGTGCGAGACCGCGCGCCTTGAACGATCCGGTTGGCAGGCGGCCTTCGTCCTTGACCAGCAGCGTGTGCGCACCGTGCAGGCGCGCGACTGTGGGCGCCGCGATGAGCGGCGTTACGACTTCGCCGAGGCTCACGACGTTGTCGCTCTTGCGCACCGGCAGGAATTCGCGGTAGCGCCAGAAACCGCCTTCCGCGCGCCTCGCCAGCTCATCCTTGCTGATGGCGCGCCGCAGGGCCTCGAGGTCGTAGCGCACCAGGAGCGGCTTGCCGGCTTCCGAGAGCCCGTGCAACGCGTCGGCAGGGTAGTGCGCGCCAGTCGCGCTGCACTCGAGGTGGGTCGTAAAGGTCTTGAATTCCCGCATGGGGCATTTTGCTGGATCGGCACGGAATAGTAGAACCCCCGCAGGAGCAGCGCTGCCCCGTGCGGGGGTCCTTGACCCGCTGGCGGTTGTCGGCGTTGTCCTCGACGCCCGATGCATGCGCTTGCCAGCGCTTCAGCGGGCCTGCCGGCAATCTTCCCCTCGTCGGACGGGTCCGACTCAGGCGCCCCGACTGCGGGGCCTACATTGTGTCCAGCGACCTCACAACGCATGCGGCAGGGTCGAATTCCCACCGCACCGCCTTTCGGCACTATCGTGCGGAAAAGCACCCATTCACGCAATCCCCGTCCCGTGAATGCGATGACACCATCGCGAAATTCCGCGGTGCGCGCAATACGCATTTGTACTTACGCTGGCGCTGTGGAAATGAAAAAGCGCCGGCCACGTGGCCGGCGCTTCGGGTCGAAGAATGGATCGGGTCTAGGGGGAGTGGACGAGGTCGCCGGCCCGGACTTCGCGGCTTGCCTTCAGAGTGAGGGCGAAGCTCAGGCGATCATACGTCCCGAAGACCATGCACAGGCCGATGCGCTCGTCGGGCAGCCGCACCTGGCGACCGACCGCGTTGTCGCTCTTGTCCATGACTTCCTCTCCGGTCTCCCAGATCGCGAGCACATGCCCGGGCACAAGACCGTCGCGCGAGCCGCGATTGATGACCACGACGTCGTACAGCCCCGAGATCGTGCGCTGGTGATCGACGGTGACTGACAGGATCGTGCCGTCGAGCGCGGCCGGTGGCGCGTGCGGAATGAAAGCCGGCTTCTCCTCGAAAGTGGAAGGCAGCAGGATGTCGCCCTCGGTCGTTTCGCCGGCGGACTTGACGATCAGCAATGTGGCGGGATCCCCCGCTTGCCTGAAATCGGCCTGACCTGTGAACAAGCCCTCGTAGCCCAGCAGGTCGCCGTCATCCGGATCCCTCAACTCCTCGCCGACGCGATAGATGTTGTAGCGGCCGCCGGGCGTCGAATCATTGAACCGTCGAACATAGATTTCATGGCCTTCGGCCGCCATCAGGCGCTGATCGCGCCCGCGCACGACGTAGGGCGCGCCCTTGACCTGTTCCGCGTCCAGTACATTGGGTCGCGCCATGAAGGCCGAGACCTTGTCGTAGGGAATGGCGTAGATCGCCTCCGACAGCGGATTTTCGCGGACGCGCGGCGACAGGCGCACGGGTCCGCCGCTCTCGAGCACCACGCGCGGCTGTCCTTCAACCCAGGTCAGCGCAAGCACGTCGCCGGGGTAGATCAGGTGCGGATTCGCGACCTGCGGATTGATGTGCCAGATCTCCGGCCAGTACCAGGGATCGGTCAGGAACTTGGCTGAGATATCCCAAAGCGTGTCGCCTTTCTGGACCGTGTAGCGCTCTGGCGCGTCGGGCGCGACCGGGATGACGCCGCGGTCGATGCCCTGCTGCTGGCCGATGGCGACACCAGCCGGGAGGGCGATCGATAACGCGAGCGCCATGAGCGCGGCACCGGCCAGGCTGATGACGGGGTTGCGGGATGGGGAATTGCCAGGCGATGCCATGCGAGTTGCTCCCTCACTGCCGGGGCGGCCCGAACGATCGTATACTTCCGGGTCACCAAACGCGCATAAGTCTATGCTTCGACGAACTTTAACAGCATTCCCCGGTCAGTTACACGCACCCACGGCCCCACTCACATGACGCGCCTCACAATCCTGGAGTATCCAGACCCCCGATTGCGTACCCGGGCGGTTCCGGTCGATGCCGTGGACGCCGCATTGCGTGAACTGATCGACGACATGCTGGAGACCATGTATGCGGCAAATGGCATCGGCCTGGCCGCCACGCAGGTGGATGTGCACCGGCGGTTCCTGGTCGCTGACGTCTCCGAGGGGCGCAATGATCCGCGCGTCTTCATCAATCCGGAGATCCTCGGCAAGAGCGGAACGACCGCGTCGCAGGAGGGTTGCCTGTCGGTGCCCGGATATTACGATGAAATCGAGCGCGCGGAGAGCGTGCGTGTGCGCGCGCTCGGTCGCAATGGCAAGCCATTCGAGGTCGAGCTCGACGGCCTGCTCGCGATCTGCCTCCAGCACGAAATCGATCATCTCGACGGCAAGCTGTTTGTGGACTACCTGTCGGAGATGAAGCGCCAGCGGGTCCGCAAGAAGCTGGAAAAAGACCGCCGCCTGCACGCGGAAGGCCGGACTCCGGCGCCCGCTCGCGCACCGGCAATCTGACCGGTTGGCCTCCGTGGATACGAGCCTGGCGGTCGCGTTCGCCGGAACCCCCTCATTCGCCGTACCGGCGCTCGATGCGATCGCCGCATCGCACCACCGGCTGGTCGTCGTCTACACGCAGCCGGACCGGCCCGCCGGGCGCGGCCTGGCGCTTGCCGTGAGTCCCGTCAAGGTACGCGCGCTTTCCTTGGGCTTGCCCATCGAGCAGCCGGAAACGCTGCGTGATCCCGAGGCGCCGGCGCGGCTTTCCGGTCATTCGCCGGATGTCATGGTGGTCGTCGCCTATGGGCTTTTGTTGCCGCCGGCGATGCTCGACGTCCCACGCTTCGGCGGCCTGAACATCCACGCTTCGATGTTGCCGCGCTGGCGTGGCGCGGCGCCGGTTGCGCGCGCCATCGAGGCGGGCGACAAAGCGACCGGCGTCTGCATCATGCGCATGGAAACGGGCCTCGACACCGGGCCGGTCATGCTGCGCAAGGAACTTGCCATCGGACCCAATGAAACTGCAGGCGAACTCGAGGCGCGCCTGGCCGCGGATGGCGCGGGCCTGATTGTCGCGGCGCTCGATGCGCTCGCGGAGGATCGCGCAAGGTTCGAGCCGCAGGACCCGGCCGGCGCGACCTACGCACGCAAGCTGCAGAAATCGGAGGCGCGCATAGCCTGGCAGGAACAGGCCGAAGTCATCGAGCGCCGAATCCGTGCGCAGAATCCCTGGCCGGTCGCCGAGACACGACTCGAGGGCCTGCAACTTCGGATCTGGCAGGCCCGTGTCGTCGCGGCGAGCCCGGGGCCCCGGCCGGGCACGATCCTCGCCGCCGGGCCGGCGGGGGTGGTCGTGATGACGGGCGGGAATGCGCTCGCAATCGAGCGCCTGCAGTTGCCAGGCCGCCGTGCCGTGACCGCGGCGGATTTCGCAAACACGCGCGGCTATGTCGGCCTGGTGCTGGTCTGAGCGCGGGGGCTGCAGCGGAAATCCGCGCCGCCGCGGCCCGTGCCGTCGCTGCGGTCGCCGGGCAGGGGCGCCGGCTCGAGTCGGCGCTCACCGAGGTCGTGCCGGAACGGGCGCAGCGCCCGGCGATCCAGTCGCTGGCATTCGGCACCGTGCGCTGGTACTTCGAGCTCGACGCCTGCCTCACGTTGATGCTCGACCGGCCGGATGCCGCGCTCGTTCCCGAAATCCGCGCGCTCGCGCTGGTCGGTCTCTTTCAACTGGCGCACGGGGCGACACCCGCGCACGCGGCGGTGGCGGAAACCGTCGAGGCGACGCGCGTGCTCGGGCGGCCGCGCGCGGCGGGTTTCGTCAATGCGCTGTTGCGGCGCTTCCAGCGCGAGGGCGCGGCGATCATGAGCAAGGCGCATGAGAGGCCGCAGGCGCGGCATGCGCATCCGGCCTGGCTGCTCGATGCGCTCGCGCGCGATTGGCCGGATCTGTGGCCGGTCATGGTGGCAGCGGGCAACGCGGAGCCGCCGATGTGGCTGCGTGTCAACCGCAGGCAGGGGAGCCGGGACGAATATCGCGCGCGACTCGCCGAAGCCGGCATGGCCGCCGAGAGCTCTGCATTCGCGCCGGAGGCGCTCAGGCTTTCCGAGCCCGTGAATGTCGGCGAATTGCCTGGCTTCGCGCAAGGCGCGGTGTCCGTGCAGGATGCTGCCGCGCAGCTCGCGCCGTACTGGCTCGCAGCTGACAGAGGCATGCGCGTGCTCGACGCCTGCGCCGCGCCGGGCGGCAAGACCTGCCACATCCTCGAGCTTGAGCCCGGCATCGCGGAACTCGTCTCACTCGATGTCGATCCGGCGCGTTGCGCGCGCATCGCGGACAATCTTTCACGCCTGCGGCTTGCCGCGAAGATCGTCGTCGGAGACGCAGCGAATGCCGCCTGGTGGGACGGCAGGCCCTTTGACCGGATCCTGCTCGACGTGCCCTGCTCAGGCACCGGCGTCATTCGTAGGCACCCCGATATCAAGCTACTGCGCCGTCCCGATGACATCCTGCGCTTCGCGGCCACGCAACTCGCGCTGCTGCGCTCGGTCTATGCCCTGCTCGCACCCGGGGGCCGGCTGCTGTACGCAAGTTGTTCGGTGCTGCACGCGGAAAATGCGGCCGTGGTCGGCGAATTCCTGGCAGCCGAGCCCACGGCTTTGGATGCGACCGAATCTGCTAGGCTTTTGCTGCCGGGCGTCGCGCCGGCGCCGGGCCCGGGGCCGGGCTGTGCGCTGCCCTGCGGCGCGGCCGACGCCGATGGCTTCTATTACGCCTGCCTCGAGAAGCGGGCCTGAGGAACCGGCGTGCATTTGACGCGATGGCGACATCCCGGGCTGGTCTTCATCGCGGCGCTGCTGTTCGCGGCGCTCGCCCTGCGTGCGTCGGCGGCCGACGACGGCCGCTTCGAGATCCGCAACGCCTACGTCGAGCTGGTGGCGGGTATCTGGCAGCTCGATGTGCAGCTCGACCTCGGCCTGTCCGAGGCGGCCCGGCAGGCCTTCGACGAGGGCGTGCCCCTCACCCTGCTGTTGGAGGCCGAGGCGACCACGGCGCGGCGCTTCCTGCCTGACGAAACAGTCGTATCGCTGACGCGGCAGTGGCAGCTCGCGTATGACGCGATCGCCAACCGCTATATTGTAAGCGACCCGCTGAGCGGCGAGCACGCGAGCCACGCTTCGCGCGAGGAGGCACTCGCGGCGCTCGCGCGGATCAGCGCGCTGCCGCTCGCTGACACGACTCAATTGCCGCCGGATGGGCGGTTCGAGATGCGCGTGCGCGCATCAGTCGAGATCGGCGAGCTGCCCGCCGCGATCAAGATCCTGCTGTTCTGGAAGAGCTGGTCGCGCGGCACCGACTGGTACGTCTGGAGCGTGCGGCCATGACGCGACGCTGGCTACCGGTTGCAATCGGCGTCGGCATCGTGGTCTGGGTCGCGGCGCTCGCGCTGCTCGCGGTCACCGCAGAAGGGTCGCAGCGCCTCGGGCAGCTGCAGCCGTGGATCCTCCTGATCAACATCACGGGCGTCGTTGTGCTGCTCGCGCTGATCGGCAGCCGGCTGACCGATTTCGTGCGCGAATGGCGCCGTCATGTGCCGGGCTCGCGGCTGCGCGGCCGCACGATCCTGATGTTCGGCGGGCTCGCGGTCGCGCCGCTGTTGCTGGTGTTCACCTTCTCCGTGCTGTTCCTGACGCGTGGCATCGACAGCTGGTTCCACGCCGAGGTGCGCGAAGGCCTGTCGGATGCGCTCGGCCTGTCGCGCGCAGCACTCGACCTGCGCATGCGCGAAATCCTCGAGCGCACGGAGCGAATCGCGGACGACCTGTCGTCGCTGCGAGGCGGGAGCCTGTACGCCGCCCTCGACGACCACCTGCGTCTGGCGGGCGCCGACGAGCTGATCGTCACGAGCGCGGGCGGGCAGCCCGAGGCTTACAGCACCGCGGGCATGCAGCACGGGTTGCCGGGCGTGCCGCAGGAGGAGCTGCTGCAGCAGGTCCGCCAGGGGCGTCCCTTTGTGAGTCTCGAGCCGGCGCCCGGCGGCGGTTACCTGATCCGCGCGGCGACGCGCATCGGCGCGGCACAGAGTCTGCAGGGTTCGCGCCTGCTGATCGCGACCTACCCCGTGCCGCAGCGTCTCGCCGACCTCGCCGCGACCGTGCAGCAGGCCTACCAGCAATACGCCCGTCTTTCGTTCCTGCGCGAACCGTTGAAGCTCAGCTTCGTGCTGACACTGTCACTCGTATTGCTGATGGCGTTGCTGGCGGCCTTGTACGGCGCCCTTTATTTCTCGGAGCGCCTGGTACGGCCGGTGCAGGACCTGATTGCCGGAACGCGCGCGGTCGCGAAGGGCGATTTCGATACACGTCTGTCGATGCCGTCGCACGACGAAATCGGCTATCTCGTCACGTCGTTCAATGACATGACCAAGAAGCTTGCGCTCGCGCGTGAAGAGGCCGAGCGCAGCAAGGCCGCCGTGGAGAGCGAGCGCGTTGCGCTCGCGGTGATTCTCGCGCGCCTGACGAGCGGCGTGATCTCGCTGGAACCGGGCCTGCGCGTGCGCGTGGCCAACCACGCGGCGGGCAATATCCTTGGCGTGGATTTCGACCAGGCGGTCGGCCAGCCGCTCGCGGATCTCGCCGCCCGCCACCCGCTGCTCGGGCAGCTGTACGCCACCATGCAGCGGCATCTCGATGCAGGCGAAAGCGAATGGCGCGAACAGGTGACGCTGAAGAGCGACGCCGGCCGGCGCGAGCTGGTCTGCGCCTGCACGGCGCTGCCCGGCGACGCCGGCATCACCGGCGGTCTGGTGCTCGTGTTCGACGAAGTGACCCAGCTACTGCAGGCGCAGCGGCAGGCCGCCTGGGGCGAGGTCGCGCGGCGTCTCGCGCACGAGATCAGGAATCCGCTGACGCCGATCCAGCTCTCGGCCGAGCGCATGCGGCGCAAGCTGTTCAAGGGCCTCGAGCCGGCAGACGCGGAACTGCTGGACCGCTCGACCCAGACGATCGTGCAGCAGGTCGAGGCGATGAAGCAGATGGTGGCCGCCTTCAGCGAGTACGCGAAAGCGCCTGAAATGCGGTTGAGCGAATTTGACGTGAATGCGCTGATCCGCCAGGTCTCGGACCTGTATCACGCGCAGGATCCGCGTGTCGCATTCGGCCTGTCGCTGGACCCGCGCGCGGCGATGCTCGAGGCGGATCCGGGCCGGATCCGCCAGCTCCTGAACAACCTGCTGACCAATTCGGTCGAGGCGCTCGACGGGCGGCCCAATCCTGTCATCATGATCGAAACGAAGCGCGCTGGTGACCAGATCGTGCTGACCGTGATCGACAACGGGCCGGGATTCCAGGGTGGCCTGATCGAGCAGGCCTTCGATCCTTATGTCACCAGCAAGCCAAAGGGCACCGGGCTCGGTCTTGCGATCGTCCGGCGCATCGTCGAGGAGCATGGCGGCCAGGTCGAGCTGGAGAACGCGCCTCAGGGAGGCGCGCGCATCTGCGTCACATTGCCGGCCGCAAGGAGAGAGCGAGCATGAGTTCGTCCAGAATTCTCGTCGTCGACGACGAGGCCGATATCCGTGGGCTGCTGAGCGAGATCCTCGCGGAGGAGGGCTATGAGGTCGAGGCAGCGCCCGATGCCGCGGCCGCGCGCCGCGCCTGCGTACGCCAGGAACCGGACCTGGTGCTGCTCGACATCTGGATGCCTGATATGGATGGCATCACGCTGCTACGCGAGTGGTCCGAGAAGAACATGCTCAAGTTCCCGGTCGTCATGCTGTCCGGGCATGGCACGGTCGAGACCGCGGTCGAGGCGACGCGGCTTGGCGCATTCGATTTCATCGAGAAGCCGCTGTCGATCGCAAAACTGCTGCGCACCGTCGAGCGCGCACTCGAGGCGGGACAACGGCGTCGGCAGAGGCAGCGCACGCTGATTCCGCCGCTGGTCACGCCGATCGGCAAGAGCCGGCTGATGCAGCGCCTGCGCGAGCAGGTGCAGCAAGTCGCTGCCCACGATACCCCGGTGCTGTTGGTCGGCGAGACCGGCACCGGCCGCGAGGCTTTCGCGCGCTATCTGCATTCTCTGAGCCCGCGCGCCGCGGGTCCGTTCATCGCCGTGACCTGCGCGAGTCTCGATGACGCAACGGCCGCCACGCGGCTCCGCGGTGTCGAGGCGGACGGGAAGATCGAGGCGGGCCTTTACGAACAGGCGGAAGGCGGCACGTTGTTCCTGGGCGGGCTCGAGGACCTGTCCGCTGGCGCGCAGCGCGTGTTGCTTGCGGACCTGGATCAGGGCGGCTGGCAGCACGAGGGCGGCAGCCGGCGCGTGCCGATGAGCGCGCGCCTCACTGCGGCCGCAAAGCCCGGCCACGATAGCGCCGCGAGCGGCCTGCGCCGCGAACTGCTGGCGCATCTCGAGGTCATTACGATCCGCGTGCCGCCGCTTCGCGAATACGCGGAGGATGTGCCGGACCTGCTACGCCATTACGTCGATCGCCTGGTCGACGAGGAGGGCATGCCGCTCCGCCGCTTCAGCGTCGCGGCGCAGAACCGGCTGCGCAATTATCCGTGGCCCGGCAACGTGCGTGAGTTGCGCAATCTCGTGCAGCGCGTGCTGATCATCGGTGGCCCGGAGGAAATCGGGCTCGACGAAATCGAGCAACAGCTCGCGCTGCAGCAATCGCCGAACGAGCCGCTCGTCAAGCAGGACCTGCTGGCATTGCCGCTACGCGAGGCGCGCGAGCAGTTCGAACGCGCCTATCTGCTGCAGCAGCTGATGCTGTGCAATGGCAAGGTCGGATTGCTCGCCAAGCGCGTCGGCATGGAGCGCACGCACCTCTACCGCAAGCTGCGCTCGCTGGGCGTCGATTTCCGCCAGATCACCGAGGACTAGTCGCCGACGCGGATAACCAGCATGTCCATGTCCGCCTCGCGCAGGCGGACGCGGATCCGGTTGAGTTCGGTGAGGTTGGTGATCGGGCCGATCCGCACTCGGTGCCAGGTGTCGCTGTCCACCGAGACGCGCTGCACCTTCGACTCGATGCCCTGCAACGCGAGCTGGGCGCGTACCCGGTCGGCCTCGTTGAAATCCCGGTACGAGCCGACCTGCAGTACATAGGAGCCGGCTTTCTCGACCGGCGCGGCCGGCAGGTCGCGTCGCACGGCGGCCTCGCGTTCCGGCACGACGACCTCGAAGTTCGGCAGCATCTCGTAGAAATCGTATCGTTCAGCCGGCTCATCGCCGGTCGATTCGCGCGCCGATGCCGGTTCCGGTTCGCCGCCATCCTGCGGCGTCGAGCGCGGGTCGAAGAAGTACAGCGCGAGTCCCACGCCAAAGCCCGCGATGCCGCCGATCAGGAGGCCGGTCCAGCCAGAGAATGGTTCGCGGCGTGCCCGGCTCCGCTTGTAGTCGCGCGAAACCATTACATGGACTCCGGCGCCGAGACGCCGAGCAGGTCGAGTGCGTTCCTGAGCACCTGCCGGGCGGCGACGATCAGCGCAAGCCGCGCATTGCGCAGCCCGCTGTCCTCGACGATGAATGGCAGCGCGCTGTAATAGGCGTGGAACGCGGTCGCGACCTCGCGCAGGTAATGCACGACCATGTGCGGCGCGCGCAACTCGCAAGCCTGCCGGACGATCTCGGGCCAGCGCGTGATTTCGCGGATCATCTCGCGCTCCTGCGGATCGGCAAGGAGCGCGAGCGATGCGAGCCCCGATTCGCGGTCGAATGGCAGGCCGCGCTCGGCGGCCTGCTTCAGCACGCTCGCGATGCGCGCATGCGCGTACTGGATGTAGTAGACAGGGTTATCGTTGGTGCGTGACTTCGCGAGCTCGAGATCGAAGTCCAGGTGCTGGTCATTCGAGCGCATCACATAGAAGAGGCGTGCGGCGTCATTACCGACCTCGGCGCGCAGGTCCCTGAGCGTGACGAACTCACCCGAGCGAGTCGACATCTGCACCTTCTGGCCAGAACGGTAGAGCGACACGAACTGGATCAGCCGTACGTCGAGCGAATCCCCTGGCTCGCCCATCGCCATGAGTCCGGCGCGGACCCGCGCGACATAGCCATGGTGATCGGCGCCCAGTATGGTTTGCAGAAGATCGAAGCCACGCTCGCGCTTTTCCAGGTGATAGGCGATGTCCGACGCGAAATAGGTCGTCTGGCCGTTCTCGCGCACGACGACCCGGTCCTTCTCGTCGCCGAACTCCGTAGCCCTGAGCCACAACGCGCCGTCCTTCTCGAAGACATGTCCCTGCGCGCGCAGGCGCACGAGCGCGCGCCCGATGGCGCCGCCGTCGCCGAGCGAGCGCTCCGAGAACCAGCGGTCGAAGCGCACGCCGAATTCGGCGAGATCGTTCTGGATATCCGCCAGGATCTCCGTTAGCCCCGCATCGAAGACCGTGCGAAAGCCCGCAGCCAGCAACTCTTTCGCGCGCGCGATCAGGGCGTCGATGTACTGGTCCTTGTCGCCGCCGTCCGGCTCGTCGGGTGGCAGTCCCGCGAGCACGGCGCCCGCGGCTTTACGGAATGCGTCGCCATGCTTGCTGTGCAGCGCGGCCGCGATCGGCCGGATGTAATCGCCGCGGTAGCCGTTGGCCGGGAATCGGATCGCCTCGCCGCACAACTCGAGGTAGCGCAGCCACACGCTCGCCGCGAGGATGTCCATCTGCCGGCCGGCATCATTGACGTAGTACTCACGGTGTACGAACCAGCCGACCGCCTCCAGCAAGTTGGCGACGGTCGCGCCATAGGCGGCGTGCCGGCCATGGCCTACATGTAGTGGTCCGGTCGGATTCGCGGACACGAATTCGACGATCGCGCGCTGCCCGGCGCCGCTGTCGCCGCGGCCGTAAGCACTCCCTGCCGCGTGCACGCGCAGAAGCTCCGTCTGCCAGGCGGCGGGCGTCATGAAGAAGTTGATGAAGCCGGGCCCGGCGATCTCGGTTCTTTCGATCAGGTCGTTCTTCGGAAGCGCCTGGACGATCTGCTGCGCCAGCGCGCGCGGGTTGGCGCGCAGGCTACGCGCGAGGCGCATTGCGATGCTGCAGGCGAAGTCACCGTGTGCGGTATCACGGCTGCGCTCCACCTCCGGCGCAGGCGGCAGCGCACCGCCCCAGGTTGCGGGCGGCAGCGCCGCGAGCGCATCCGACACCAGCCGTTCGATGAGGTTTTTCAAGCGCGCGAGAGTCTATCAGTCAACCTCAATCGGATCGACGTCCACGGACCAGCGCAGGCGCCGCGACATGCGCAATTCCTCGACGCGAGCGAGCCACTCGGAGAGGAATCGCTGCAGCGTCGCGCGGGCCGGTGATTCGAGCAGCAATTGCGCGCGATAGCGGCCGGCGCGCCGCTCCATCGAGGCGGGCGCGGGGCCGAGCAGGCGCAGGCCCTTGCGCTCTTCTGGCGCCAGCGCCTGCGCTTCGCGGAGGAATCCGTGCACCTCGTCGCGCGTCGGGCCATCGGCGCGCAGCAGCGCGAGATGTGACCAGGGCGGCCAGCCGGCGGCACGGCGCTCCTCCAGCGCGCGCATTGCAAAGCCCTCATATCCCTCGGAAATCAGGCATTGCAGCAGCGGATGCTCCGGATACGCGGACTGGATCAGCACTTCGCCGGGCCGGTCGCCGCGCCCGGCGCGGCCCGCGACCTGGACAATCTGCTGCGCGAGCCGCTCGCTCGCGCGGAAGTCCGCGCCGAACAGTCCCTGGTCCGCGGCCAGCACGACGACCAGCGTGACATCCGGGAAATCATGCCCCTTGGTCAGCATCTGCGTGCCGAGCAGGATGCGCGCGTGGCCGTCCACGACGGAGTTGAGGGCCCGCTCGATGTCGCCGCGGCGCCGGATCACGTCGCGATCCACGCGTACCAGCGGCGCTGCGGGGAACAACTGGGCGAGCAAGGCCTCGACGCGCTCCGTGCCCTCGCCCACGGGGCGAAGCTCGTTGCCGCAGCGCGGGCAGCCATAGGGCATCGCCTGTTCCGCGCCGCAGTGATGGCAGGTCAGGCGCGCGTGCCGCAGGTGCACCGTGAGCCGCGCATCGCAGGCCGTGCAGGGCGCGATCCAGGCGCAACCCGGGCAGAACAGCGTCGGCGCATAGCCGCGGCGGTTGAGGAAAACGAGTACCTGGCCGGAGGCAGCGAGATGCCGCTCGATGGCTGCCAGTGCGGGCTGCGAAAGGCCATCGCGCGCGGCGTGCAGGCGCAGGTCGATGACACGGACACGCGGCTTGCCGGCGCGGCCCGTACGTTCCGGCAGCGAGAGTTTCGTGTAGCGGCCGGCCGCCGCATTCGCGAGGCTCTCGAGCGAGGGCGTCGCGGAACCGAGCACGACCGGTATTCCCGAGCGCTGCGCACGCGTGACCGCGAGGTCACGTGCCGAATAGCGGAAGCCATCCTGTTGCTTGTAGGAAGGATCGTGCTCTTCGTCGACGACGACCAGGCCAAGCGCCGGCATCGGCGTGAAGACCGCCGAGCGGGTGCCGATCACGACGGGCGCGGCGCCCGTTGCAGCGGCGCGCCAGGCGGCAAAGCGCGCGCCGTCTGCCATCGAGGAATGCAGCGACACGACGGGCGCGGTCAGCCGTTCCTGGAATCGCGCAACCAGCTGCGGGGTCAGCGCGATCTCCGGCACCAGCACGAGGGCGCCACGGCCCGCGGCCAGCACGCGCTCGATGAGCCGCATGTAGACCTCGGTCTTGCCGCTACCCGTCACGCCGTGCAGGAGCCAGGCGCCATAGCGCCCGATTGCGGCGGCGATCGCATCGCAGGCCGCGGATTGGTCGCTGGTCAGCACGGGTCCGGCACGGCCGGGCCCGGCGCGCGGCGCTGGCTCCGGCCGCTCGAGCGATTCGAGCCAGCCGCGTGCGGCGAGCGCCTTGAGCGCGGCACTGAGGCCAGTGCGCGAAACTGCTTCCATGGTGATGCTGTCATCGCCGATCAGTTCGATCAGTTGCTGCTGCCGGAGTCCGAGGCGCGGTGTCGACGCGAGCGCCTCGATTCCGCTCCCGGACAATCGCCAGGCGAGTTCACTGCGTTGCGCGCTGCCACCTTCGCGGAGCGCAACCGGAATCGCGGCGAACAGCACTTCACCGAGTGGGTGGTGGTAGTAGTCCGCAGCCCAGCCGAGGAGCGCAAAGGTGACTGGGTCCCACAACGGTTCCGCATCGATGATCTCGAGCGCGCGCTTCAATCGCGCTGCGGGCAGCTCGCTCTGATCGCTGACCGCGGCGATGACGCCGACGGCGCGCCGCTTCCCGAGCGGAACCAGTACGCGCTGTCCGGGGATTGCCCGCGCGCCGCCGCCCGCCGGTGGAAAGTAATCGAATTTCCTGCGCAGCGGCGTGTCCAGGACGACTTGCAGGATAATGCTTTCGGTATTCAAAATATTGTTTATTATCAATACGATATGAGGATGCGTCGGAGAGCGTCAACAATCCGGCGGAGCCCACGTTATATCACCGTGGCCGGGATTCCATTCGGGCGATGCGCGTGCGGGAGGGGCCGATGATCGGCTCTGCTACGCTTTCCTGGCCGATGCCGCTGATCGGCGGGCGTGTCACGGCGCGGGAGATAGCACTGGACCAGGAGCGGGCACTCGAGCGATTCCTCGCCGGCATTGAGAAGCGCGCGTTCCGGATCGCAAAGCTTTCGTTGCGTGACCATGACGATGCGCTCGACGTGGTGCAGGACGCGATGATCAGCCTGGCCCGGAATTACGCGGGGCATCCTGAAGAGCAATGGCGGCCATTGTTCTACCGGATATTGCGCAACCGGATCACCGACTACCAGCGTCGCCGCCGCGTGCGGCAGGGCGTGATCGCCTGGTGGCCCGGCACTGCGAACGATGACGGGACGCCGGACCCGGTGGAATCGGCGCCGGATCCGTCGGGCACTCCGGACCAGCAGCTCGAGGGTGAGGAGTTGCTCGAGCGTATCGGGCGGGCACTGGCGGGCCTCTCCGGCCGCCAGCGCGAGGCATTCATGCTGCGCAATTTCGAGGGCCTCGACGTGGCGCAGACGGCGATTGCGATGGGCTGTTCGGAAGGCAGCGTGAAGACGCATTACTTTCGCGCAGTACAGGCGCTGCAACAACAACTTGGGGAATGGCAGTCATGACAGAGCGCATGCAGGACTTCGAGCGCAGGAGCCGCGAGGCATTCGAGGAAAGCGTCGCTTCGCTCGATGGCGCGACCCGATCGCGTCTCGCGCGTGCGCGCGAACTCGCGCTCGCCGAAGCAAGACGCGGGTACCGGCCACGGCTGTCGACCTGGGTGCCCATCGGCGCTGCGGCGGCTGCTGCGGTGATGGCCGTTGCGCTGTGGAGCGGCGGTGAAGTGGGGTCGGAATCGGCGGAGCCGATATTGGCCGCGCTCGATGAATTCGACATCGTAGCTGCGGGCGACGACCTGGACATGATGGACGAGGATCCCGCGTTCTATGCCTGGGCGGCGGAAGAACTCGCCGATGACCTGGGCTAAGGATGACTCGCAGCATCTGGCTTGCTGCGGTTCTCCTGACCCTGCCGGCCGCAGCGGCGGAACCGCCACCGGCGGAGCCGGACCCGGAGTTCCTGGAGTTCCTGGGGGAGACGGCGGGAGAGGACGAGGAATTCGCGAAGTACGTGGAGTCACTCAATTTTGAACGCGAGCTGCAGAAGGTCGAGGAGCAACGCGCGGCTGCCAAGGATGAAGACCATGAACCTTAAGCTGATCTCGATTCTCGCGGCCTGGCTGGCATTCGCGCCATTGCCCGCGGCGGCGGAGGAGCCTGCGCCCGGGCAGGGTGTCGCCTGGGAATCGCTGACCGAGACACAGCAGAAGCTGCTCGCAGGGCAGCAGGAGCAGTGGAATACGATTGCGCCCGGGCGCCAGCAGGCCATGGCCGTTGGGGCGGAACGCTGGTTGTCCATGACTCCCGGGCAGCAGACCAAGGCCCGCGAGCGCTGGGGCAAGTGGAAGAAACTGACACCGGAACAGCGCGATGGCATGCGCAAACGCTGGCAGCGGTTCCACGAGCTGACGCCGGAGGATAAGGAAGCACTGCGCGATAAATACCAGCGCTTCCAGTCCTTGTCGGCCGAACAGCAAGAGGCATTGCGCGAGCGCTGGAGGCAGATGACGCCCGAGCAGCGCCAGCGCGCGATCCAGAGGCGCCAGCCGCAGCAGCGCCGGGCCCCCGCGCCCCGGCCCCCGCCCCCGCGCTGACGGCCTGCTCGCGCTCGGCCCGGCTGCGTGGGAGGATATTGGCACCCCATATCCATGATCGGGTGCCGTGATGTCCAACGCAAAGCTGAAGCGCTCGAATGACCGGATGATCGCCGGTGTCTGCGGCGGGCTCGCCGAATGGCTGGGCTGGAAGGCGGACCGGGTCCGCGTGGCCTACGTGATCCTCTCGATCCTGAGCGCCGCGTTTCCGGGAATCATCGTCTACCTGTTGCTGTGGCTGCTGATGCCGGATGCCGATGAATGAATCGGCAGGTTATCGGACTAAAAGGGTAGCGTCCCCTTTTAGCTTGCGGCCTTGACCGCGTGGATCAGTTCGGCGGCGACCTTCTGGGCGTCACCGTAGACCATGCGCGTGTTGTCGAGGTAGAAGAGGTGATTCTCTATCCCTGAGAATCCGGCGCCCTGGCCGCGCTTGATGACCAGCACATTCTTCGCCTTGTCGGCATTCAGGATCGGCATGCCGTAGATGGGGCTGCCCTTGTCGGTGCGCGCGACGGGATTTACGACGTCATTGGCGCCGATCACGAGCGCAACGTCCGCCGTCTCGAACTCGGCGTTGATCTCATCGAGGTCCGAGATCAGATCGTAGGGCACGCCGGCCTCCGCCAGCAGCACATTCATGTGGCCGGGCATGCGCCCGGCGACCGGGTGGATCGCGAAGCGCACCATGACGCCCTTGTCGATCAGGAGCTGGCACAGCTCCCAGACCTTGTGCTGTGCCTGCGCGACCGCCATGCCATAGCCTGGAATCACGATGACCTTCTGCGCGAAAGCCATCATGACGCCGGCGTCGGATGGCTCGATCGGCTTCAGCGCGCCCTTGACGTCGCCCGTTGCCACGGCCCCGGTGTCGCCGAATCCCGAGAACAGCACGTTGCCGAGCGAGCGGTTCATGGCCTTCGCCATCAGTTGCGTCAGAAGCGTGCCCGCGGAGCCGACCACGATGCCGGCGATGATCATGGCGGTGTTCTCGAGCACGAAGCCCTCGAAGGCGACCGCAAGACCGGTGAATGCGTTGTACAGCGAGATCACAACCGGCATGTCGGCGCCGCCGATCGGCAGCGTCATCGTGACGCCGAGGAGGAGCGCGAGCGCGAAGAACAGCACGATTGTCTGCATCGTGGGATTGCCGGCAATGACCAGCGATGCGCCGATCGCGAGCGTCGCCGCAACAATCAGGAGATTCACGACCTGCTGGCCCTTGAACCGGTAGCTGCGCTTGATGAGACCCTGCAGCTTGCCGAAGGCAATCAGCGAGCCCGAAAAGCTGACCGCGCCGATGAAAGCGCCGGCGGCCGCGAGCGCGGTGACCACCGGCCCGTGCGCGGCCACCGCCTCCGGCTGCGTCGAGGCCATGCGGAAGAGCTCGACGGCCGCGATCGCTGCCGCGGCGCCGCCGCCCATGCCGTTGTAGAGCGCGATCATCTGCGGCATGTCGGTCATTGCGACGCGCTTGCCGGACCACCAGGCGAGGCCGCCACCGATCGCGATCGCAAGCAGCATGAGCGCGAAATTGCCCATGCCCGGGTACAGGAAGCTCATCACGGTGCCGATCAGCATGCCGAGGCCCGCGACGACGATGCCGCGGCGCGCCGTGATCGGCGAACTCATGGCCTTCAGGCCCATGATGAAAAGGAAGGCGACCAGCAGATAGCTGGCGTTGATCAGCAGAGTCGCGACATTATCCGGAAGCAGGCCGGCCATCACGCGGCCTCCTTCGGCTTCTTCTTCTGGCCGCTGGACCGGAACATCTCGAGCATGCGCTCGGTTACCACATAGCCGCCGACCGCATTTCCGGCGCCGAGCACGACGCCGATGAAGCCGATGACCTGCTCCAGCAACGTGTCGGCGCGGCCGAGCGCGACCATCGCGCCGACCAGCACGATACCGTGCACGAAGTTGGAGCCCGACATCAGCGGCGTGTGCAGGATCACCGGTACGCGCGCGATCACCTCATAGCCGGCGAATGCCGCCAGCATCACGATATAGAGCGCGATCATGCCTTCCATTACGCGGCCTCCACGGTCTTCTTGGTGGATTCGTGGCGGATGCTGCCGTCGTGCGTGACGCAGGAAGCCGCGAATACTTCGTCATTCCAGTCAATGGTCAGTGCCCCGGCAGAAAGCGCAGGCCTGATAAAATTCAGCAGATTGCGCGCGTACATCTCGCTGGCGTGGAAGGCGACCGAGGCGGGCAGGTTGACCGGCCCGATGATGCGAACGCCCCGGTGATCCACGGTCTCGCCCGCGCGGGAGAGCTCGCAATTGCCGCCATTTTCGGCGAGCAGGTCCACGATCACGGCGCCGGTCTTCATGCGTTCGACGGCAGCACGCCCGATGATGCGCGGCGCCGGGCGTCCGGGAACGCCGGCGGTCGTGATGACGCAGTCCGCCGCGGCGATGCGCGAATCGAGCACTTCCTGCTGTTTCTGCTTTTCCTCGGCGGTCAGTTCGCGCGCATAGCCACCCGCGCCTTCAGCAGTGACGCCGGTCTCGACGAACTTGGCGCCGAGCGACTTGATCTGCTCGCGCGTCGCGCTCCTGACGTCATAGGCCTCGACGATGGCGCCAAGCCGGCGCGCGGTCGCGATGGCCTGAAGGCCCGCAACGCCAGCGCCGATCACCAGCACCGTGGCCGGGCGGATCGTACCCGCGGCCGTCGTCAGCATCGGAAAGAACTTGTCGAGCGCGGAGGCAGCCAGAAGCACGGCCTTGTAGCCGGACACTGCGGCCTGCGAGGACAGCGCATCCATGGATTGCGCGCGCGAGATGCGCGGCACCAGCTCCATCGCAAAGCTGGTGACGCGGCGGTCACGCAGCGCGCGGACCAGTACCGCCTGCGCATGCGGGGCGAGGAAACCGACCAACGTGGAACCGGCTTTCAGGCGGGAGGCCAGGGCAGGATCAAGCGGCTGCACGGCGAGCAGGAGGTCGGTGGACTCGAGGACGGCGTCCGCGCTGTCGGCGAACGAAACATCCTTGTAAAGCGCGTCCGGAAACCGGGCACTGGTCCCTGCTCCGCGCTCCAGCAGGAGCCTGGCGCCCAGGGCGGCGAGGCGGGTCGCGACCTCGGGCACCACTGCCACGCGGTTTTCGCCTGGCACGGTTTCCTTCAGCACGCCGATCGTGACTGGCATCAAGTTCCTCCCGGGCCTGCTTGGCCGACCGGTCGGCTGGACCGCGGCGCGTTGAAAAATATCACAATTGCCGTATTGTTTGCGGTTTGAGTTACCGTAGTTGGCTTGTGAACCCGAGACTGAACATATCCAAGGTACCGGCCCCGGCATCCGAGCTGGCGATCCGGCTGTCGCAGCAGGTCTTGCGCACCGACGCTTCGGGCATGCCGCTGGAATGGATCGACTACAAGGAAGCGGTCCGGCTCTATTGCCTGGGCCAGGTGGCCTACGCCTTCGGCAGCCGGCTGTACGAATTGCACGGAGGCACCAACGCGCGCAGCGGCCGCCAGACCGTCATCGAGGTCAACTCGATGATGGCGACGCAGGGCAGTTCCGGCAATCCCGGCAGCCTGCGCGGCGATTATGTGCCACCGCTCAACAATGAAACGCTGTTCCGGCGGGATGCGCACCTGTGCATGTACTGCGGCAACCGCTTCTCGTCGCAGCAGCTGTCGCGCGACCACGTGCGGCCGTTCTGCAAGGGCGGCAAGGACGCCTGGAACAATGTCGTCGCGGCCTGCCGGCGCTGCAACAACGCCAAGGCCTCGCGCACGCCGGAACAGGCTGGGATGCAGCTGCTCGCCGTGCCATTCACGCCGACCTATGCCGAGTACATCTATCTGAAGGGCCGGCGGGTGCTGGCCGACCAGATGGAATACCTGCTCGCGCATTTCCCGCGCACCAGCCCGCTGCACGCACGCATCCAGCGCTTCCAGAAGTGAGCTCCGAGGCGCGCGAGCCGCTCTACCTCGTCGATGCGAGTTTCTTCGTGTTCCGTGCCTACTACTCGGTGGGCCTGGAGATGACCGGCGTGGACGGCGAGCCCGTCAATGCACTGTATGGCTTCAGCCGCTTTCTCGGCGACCTGATCGAGCAGGCGCAGCCGGTGCACATCGCGGTCGCCTTCGACGAGAGCCTGGCGAGTTCATTCCGGAATGAAATCTATCCGGCCTACAAGGCCAACCGCGAACCGGCACCACCCGAGTTGAAGCGCCAGTTCGCCTGGTGCCGCGAATTGTGCCGGCACTTCGGTATCGCCGAGTTCGGAAGCTCGACCCACGAGGCCGACGACATCATCGGCACGATTGCGGCCAGATTCCGCTCGCGCGGCCACCGCGCCGTGCTCGTGACCCGCGACAAGGATCTCGCGCAGCTGATCCACGCCGGTGACGCGTATTGGGACTGGGCAGCCGAGCGCCGGCTCGAATATGCCGATATCGAGGGCCATTTCGGCGTGCGCCCGGAGCGCATGGCGGATTTCCTCGCGCTCGCCGGTGATTCGGTCGACAACATCCCCGGTGTTCCGGGTGTCGGCCCGAAGACTGCGGCCGCCCTGCTGCGCGAGTTTGCATCGCTCGAAGAGATCTACGACGGCCTCGAGCGCGTCGCGTCGCTTCCGATCCGCGGTGCCGGCAAGCTGGCCGCCAAACTTACCTTGCATCGCGAGGCAGCCTATCTGGCGCGACGCCTGACGACCATCGCCTGCGACATGCCGATGGACGTGACGGCGGAGCAATTGCGCCGCCGCAAGCCCGATCTTGCCGCACTCGAGACATTCTACGATCGCGCGAAGTTCGGTACGATGCTGCGCCGGCAGGCGCAACGCATCGCCGATCGCGCATGAGCGAAGACCTTGCCGCCGCGATGGCGGCGGCGCTCGGGCGCGGGCTCACCGCGGCACCCGAGGCGAAGGTGCAGGGCGGCAGCATCAACGATTGTTTCCGATGGCAGACCGGTCACGGGCCCGTGTTCGTCAAGCGCGCGCCGCTCGCGTGCCGCGCCATGCTCGATGCCGAAGTGGACGGCCTCGAGCGCCTGCGGCAGGCAGGCGCGCTGCATGTGCCCGCGTTGCTTGCCATGGGCAGCACGAACACTGAGGCATTTCTCGTCCTCGAATGGCTCGATCTGGTTGAGCCCGATGCTGCATCGGAGGAAAGATTCGGTGAGGCACTTGCGTGGCAACACCGGAATCGCGGGCCCGGCTACGGGCTCGAGCGCGACAACTTCATCGGTGCGACACCGCAACCCAATGGCCCGATGGATGACTGGGTGGCGTTCTGGCGCGAACGGCGCCTGCTGTACCAGCTGGAACTCGCGGCGAGCAGTGGCCACGCGGGGCGGCTTCAGGATCGCGGGCGTCGCCTCCTGGAAATCATGGACGTGTTTTTCGCGAGCTACCGGGCGGCAGCGTCTTTGCTGCATGGTGATCTGTGGAGCGGCAATCGCGGCGCGCTCGCCGACGGCACGCCGGTCGTTTTCGATCCCGCGGTCTATTACGGGGACCGTGAGGCCGACATCGCGATGACCACGTTGTTCGGTGGCTTTGGTCCGCGCTTCTACTCAGCCTATGCGGCGACCTGGCCGCTGGACCAGGCGGCCGGCACGCGCCGCGCCCTTTACAACCTCTATCACGTGCTCAATCACCTGAACCTGTTCGGCGGCAGCTATTGCGAAAAGGCCGAAGGCCTGATCGACCGGCTTCTCGCAGCAGCAGGACACTGAGATCGCTCCCGCAGGAAAGTAAACGCCATGAATCCGTCATTTATCCCGCTGCCCGGTTATCGGGAGTATCCACCCGAGGAAATGCTGGACCGCGCGCGCGGCTTTGCCGAGGAAATGCATCGGCGGCGGACGGTGCGCGATTTCTCTGATCGGCCGGTACCGCGTGCGCTGATCGAGGACTGCCTTCGCGCAGCGGGCTCGGCACCATCGGGCGCGAACCAGCAGCCCTGGTATTTCGTCGCAGTCGCGGATCCGGCCGTCAAGAAACATATTCGCGAGGCGGCCGAGCTGGAGGAACGCGAGTTCTACGCTCATCGGGCGCCGCCCGAATGGCTCGAAGTACTGCAGCCGCTCGGCACTGACGCGAGCAAGCCGTTTCTCGAGACCGCGCCCTGGCTGATCGCTGTTTTTATCCGTCGATTCGAACGTTTGGCTGACGGAACCAAGCGAAAGCACTACTACACGGACGAATCGGTGGGCCTCGCGACCGGTCTGCTGCTGGCCGCGATCCACCACGCCGGGCTCGTGGCGCTGACGCACACGCCAAGCCCGATGAAATTTCTCAACAAGATACTCGGGCGACCGACGGATCTTGAGCGGCCATTCCTGCTGCTGGTCGTTGGCTACCCGGCGGCCGGCGTGACGGTTCCCGACATCCATCGCAAACCGCTCGGCGAGATCGCCAGCTTCGTATGAGCGGAATGCTCAGCGCTGCGCGAGGGCTGTCGCAACCAGCCGGCGCCAGAATCGCTCGCGCAGGCCGACCGGTACATCGGTTAGATGGCATCCATGCCTTTGTGCGGCGCAGCAAAACGGTGCGGTGCCACGAAGGCATCGGAGCACTTACCGAAGATTGGCGAATGGTGTTATACGATCCCAAGTGATCGATTTCTCACAATCATTTGGGCCTCCCAATTGTAGTTAGCGGGCAGTAAAGCCGTGCTTGCGATTTTGGCGTACTGTCTATACACTCTGTAGATGCGCTACGAGTGGGACGAGACGAAGCGGCAGGAGAACCTCAAGACCCACCATATCGACTTCGTGGACACCGAAAAGGTATTTGCCGGGCCGATATTCACTTTTGAGGATGATAGGTATCCCTATCACGAAAGTCGCTTCATCACCCTTGGACTGCTTGGCGGAGTGCCTGTCTCCATAGCGCATACTGAAACAGGTGAAGTGATCCGCCCAATTTCATTCAGACGAGCTACTAGCCATGAAACAGTCATCCTCTTCGAGAAAATCGCAGACCAACTGCCGCCGCCTAAGGTCGATGAAGGACGCGGACGTCGTGCTGACACCCGAACACCCCGAGGCAAGCGTAAGGCACATCGTGCGCGGCATCGTGCGAAACGGCCTAAAGGTCGTTCCACCTAAACAGTCCGTGTCGCTTCGCATCGATGCTGATGTTCTGAAGTGGTTTAGGGCCCAGGGTTCCGGCTACCAGACGCGCATCAATGCAGTGCTTCGGGCGTTCACGGATGCTGCCCGCTAACAACCGGTTGCAGCGGGCGGCGATGGATAAAGTGCCAAGTCAAATTAGTCTGCGCGCCGCCGCTGAACCGGGGCGTTAGGCCGCTGACCGGAACGGATTGACAGACCATATATGTACTAGGCATAATATGGCATGTGGCAGATTGAGGAGCACCCACGTACTGGCAAGCAGCTGGATGCCGCACCACTCGAGATTCAGAAGCGTTACGAAAAATGGAAGGACATCGCGAGAGTTTCTGGTCCATTGGGCCTGAGGGCAATTCGGGGATTTCGGGACGAGGCCCTCTCGGGCAAGTGGAATGGGTACCGCTCCTCCCGACTGAATTTGCAGTACTGCATCATTTATCGCGTGGTTGCATCACAGCTGCTGTTTCAGGTGGTTGAAGTAACCCCACATGACTACCGGAGGCGCTGAGAATGAGTGAGTTCCGCCCTGCTAAGCGCCGTGTGAAGGTTTCGGTTGGCGACTCCGTGCGTATTGTTCGTGAGTTGCAGGAACTCAGCCAGAACCAACTCGCCAAGCTTACGGGCATTCCCCAGACCACCATCTCGGCGATTGAGAATGGTCGGGTTCGCCTGGGTGTTGAGAGGGCCAAGGTTCTTGCTCGGGCATTGAAGTGCCATCCGGCTGTGCTCGTATTCCCAGGCTGGGAGTCCAAAGAGCAATCAGCGGCCTAACAATGCGATGCAGCGTTCGGCGCTTGTCGTCACGCCGCTTGCAACCAGGGCAAGTGGCGCGCCGACTTCGCGCCGCCGCTGTTCGCGGACGTTAGACCGCCTATGGTCACGAGCACCTCAAGCACTTACGCGTCGAAAGTCGACACCTGGCTGGCAGTTGTGATGTCGGTTGCGGCTCTCGGCGCACTTGCAGCGTGCGCTATGCTGCTGTCCGCTCCGGTGCCACGCGGCTGGATGGTTGCCATCCCACTCTTTGCAATCACCGTATGCTTGCCAGTCTGGCTCTTCACTACCACGCAGTATCAATTTCAAGGCGCCGATCTCCTCATCCAGTCCGGGCCATTTCGATGGGCAGTGCCCATTCAAGAGATCAGAGCCGTCTCAGGCACCCGCAACCCCTTGTCGAGCCCGGCCTTGTCACTTGATCGAATTCTGATTGAATATGGTCAGGGCAAGTCCATCATGGTGTCACCCAAAGATCAGCAGGGTTTTCTTGCCGAGCTCAAGGCCCGGCGTGGGGCGGTGGTCTAACAAATCGCTGCAGCGCACGGCCTAGCATAAAGTGCAATCTATGAAGCCAAAGCATTTCAATCACACGGTCTCAGGAGTCGGATCGCTTCCTCGCGCCGGCGCTGAGCTCAGACGTTGGGCCCCAAATAGGCACGCTTTACGTTAATCACGCGTCGCGTTACTATGGCGCGTGATCAAGTCGTTCGCTTGTGCCGAAACAGAGGCCCTCGCTCGCGGTGAGCGCGTCAGGCGCTTTGTAAACATCGCCTCAGTCGCCCGCCGCAAGTTGAGGCAACTTGAGGTCTCAGCACGCTTGGACGACTTGCGGGTGCCGCCTGGTAACCGCCTTGAGGCATTGAAGGGTGACAGGTCAGGTCAATACAGCATCCGCATTAATGATCAGTGGCGCGTCTGTTTTCGATGGACAGCGGCAGGCGCTGAAAACGTTGAGATAGTGGATTACCACTGAGAGAGGCACAGATGAGCAAGCTTAGCCCCGTTACCCCCGGTGAACTCCTGGCCGAAGAGTTCCTTAAGCCCATGGGCATTACTCAGTATCGCCTGGCAAAGGAAATTGGGGTTCCCGCACAGCGCGTCGGAGAAATTGTTGCCGGCAAGCGTTCCATCTCCGCTGACACTGATCTTCGCCTCTGTCGCTTCTTTGGCCTCTCCAACGGTTATTGGCTGCGGGCACAGGCGGCATATGACACCGAGGTTGCCGAACGCTCAATCGGACCGAAGCTGGGCAAGATCAGACCCTGGTCAGCGTTTGGGGCCCAACAACGGGTTCCAGCGGACGGTCCTCGCGCTGCGCGCTCGTCCCGCCGCTGAACCCGGGCGTCAGATCCCGAGCTCCAATGTGGCAGTACGTCATCAAGATTCTTCTAACCGCGGCAGTAGTCGTGGCGGTCGCGGAGATTGCGAAGAGGAGTACATTCTGGGGCGCTGCGGTCGCGTCGCTTCCACTGACATCGCTGTTGGCCTTCGTCTGGCTGTATCTGGATACCGGGAATTCGCAACGTGTCGCCGATCTCTCGCAGAGCATATTTTGGCTCGTGCTTCCATCCTTGACTCTGTTCGTTGTGCTGCCGTTGCTTCTACGTGCTGAGCTGGGTTTCTGGTTGAGTCTTGGTACTGCTTGTGTTGCGACGGCGGCAGCCTATTTCGTCATGGTCTGGTGTCTGGGTCGGTTCGGGATCCATAATTAAGGGGACGCAACCCTTTTCCCAAAGGTAAAGGGTTGCGTCCCCTTTAGAGGATCAGCGCCAGGCAAGCGCCGTCGCGACCAGCCGGCGCCAGAATCGCTCGCGCACCCCGCGCGGCGCGGCCAGGTCCATGCGCGCAAGACAGGCCTTCGATTCCTGATCGCGCGGCAACGGCGCGAGCAGCCGTGCGAAGAGAGCGATCTTTCCCGGCCAGGAACCGCTGCGCGCCTTCAGGCGACGCAATTGCCGGCCAAGCGTGATTTCTTCTATTGTGAGATCGCTGCCAAATGGCAGTTCGCCGAACAAGCCCTGCGCGCGGTGCGGCGCGAGCGCACGCTCCTGCACCTCGGGCAGGTTGTTGCGATGCTGGTCGCGGATCCGATGACTCGCCGGCAACTTGCCGGCGCGCTGCGCTTCCGCAAGGAGTATGGGCTGAAAGCGCGAATCGGTGATGTCGAGCATCGCCGCGGCGACTTCGGCATCGCTCTTCCAGCGCAGGTCCGCGACGCCGTACTCCGTCAGGCAGATGTCGCGCAGGTGGCGCGGGATGGTCACATGGCCGTAGTTGAACCGGATATTCGATTCCAGCCGGCCGCCGCTCTCGCGTGTCGCGCGCAGGGCGATCAATGAGCGGCATCCGGGGAGCGCATGTGCCTGGGCGACGAAGTTGTACTGGCCGCCGACGCCGCTGACGACCCGCCCGTCCGCGAGACCGTCGGAAACAATCGCGCCGCCCAGGGTCGCCATCATCGCCGAGTTGATGAATCGCGCATGCTGGCGCTGTTCGACCTTCAGTTCCCAGCCCGGACCGGACAGGTCGTTGGTGAAGCTCACCGGCATCATCAGGAACAGCGCGCGCTCGGCATCCGGCATCGCGCGCAATTCTTCATAGAAGGCACGCGGCCCCAGCAGGAAGGCGCCGTGCAGCAGCGCGCCGTCAGGCAAGACGCGACGCTTCAGGATTCCGGCCCGGTACAAGTCCAGGAATCCATCCACGAACATCTCGGTCACGGCGTAGAGCCCCTGCTCGAATGGCGCATCGCCGCCGATCGCCGCGCGCTCCGTCGCAAAGCGCCCGCCGATACCGGTGTCGGCGAGCACCTGCCGCCACAATGCATTTCGCCCGTGACGCATCATCAATGCATAGACGATGGCATCGCCCAGCTCGCCGATGCCGATCTGCAATGTGCCGCCGTCCCGCACCAGCATGCTGGTGGCAAGTGCGATCATGTGATCGGCCGTCGAGATCGGAAGGTTGGGTGGACTGAACAGATCGTGATAGCCGCGCGGGTCGTCGACGATGAAATCGAAGGCGGATTCCAGCACGATCGCGTCGCCGAACATGAATGGCATCCGGTCATTCACCTGCCCGATGATCGCAATGGCTTCGCCTGAGCGGCGCCGCGACTCGAGGAGCGGCAACAGATCCACGGTCACATCGGGATTCGAGCCGAGACTGATGCTGCCGCCTTCCGGTGCCACGCGGCGCGCGACCTGCTGCGTAATGACATTTGCGCCGGCGGCGGACACTGCGCGCGCCACCTGCGTGTAGTTGATGCTCGCGTAGGACTGCTGCGCCGGCGGCGATGACAGGTAGGCGCCCGGCTCCATGAAGAATTCGTGGATCGCGATGTTCGCTGGCAGGGCGCCCGCCATCAGCGGCCCAACCCATGCGGGTTCCGGCATGTCGCCAAAGACGCGCGCCGCCATCGGCTCTACGAGCCGCCGTTCCAGTTCGCTGTGGGCGCGCGGCATGTGCAGTGTCAGGCCAGTCAGGATGGAAAGGTTGATCGAAGGGTCGGCTGCGGCGCGGCGGTAGAATTCGTTGACGAGTGCAACGGGCTTGCCGGCCCCGATCGGCGCACACAGCACGATGCGGTTGCCGATGCGCGAAAGCGCCTGCTCGACGCAGGCCTGCACGTCGGAGAATATCTGCGGCTTGCCGGTGCCCATCGGCAGGACTCTAGCGCAATTGCCTGCCCGAACGGCCAACGCGGCGTTGTGGCATCACGGGCTGGCTACGGCAGTTTCCTGTTGCAGACTGAGGTCGAAGGCGACGTCCACCGGATCACCGACCCAGGTCGTGTCGGCCCAGTCGCCCTGTCCGACGCCGAACTCGAGCCGGCGCAGCGTGGCGCCGCCTTTCATGCCGAGCTGCTTCTGCTTCGGCTCGACTTCAAATCGGACGGCGACCGGCTGCGTGACGCCGCGCAGCGTCAATTCGCCGGCGGCGATCCAGCCCTTGCCGTCACGCGTGAATCCTTCAGCGTGATACTTCGCTTCCGGATAGCGCACGACCCAGAAGAAATCCTGGCTGCGCAGTACCTCGTCGCGTTCCGCGTCGGCCGTGTCCGCGGACCTGGTTGCAATCGAGACATCGAGGCTTCCTTTCGCGGGCTCGGCGGGATTGAAGTCGAAATGGATCTTGAACTCGCCGAAATGACCCTGGAACTTCGCGCCGGCCTGGGTCGCGACGAAACGCAACGCGCCCGAATGCTGGTCACCCTGCCAGACATCCGCTAATGCCGAGCAGGGCAGCAGCACGATGAGCGCGGCACAGATTCGAAGTGTCAGCGGGGTCGCCATGGCAGCATCCTGAACATCAGACCGTCACGATCGAGGAACTGGTGCTTCAGCGCAGCCACGACATGCAGGCTGGCGAGCAAAATCAGAACGTTTGACAGCGTTTCATGGACTTCGTGCAATGTCTCCTTGAGCGCGTGATCCGGCGCGACCAGGTCGGGAAGCTGCACGAAGCCGAACCAGCTGACCGGATAATTCGACGCCGAGGACATCATCCAGCCGGTCAGGGGCATTGCGAAAAGCAAGGTGTAAAGCGCCGCGTGAGAAATGCGGGCAGCGATGGTCTGCCAGCGCGGCATCGGCTGCAGTGGCGGCGGCCGATCAAGGAAGCGCCAGGCCAGGCGAAGCAATGCCAGAGCGAGTATCGTGATGCCGAAGGATTTGTGCCGTGCAAGAATAACCAGTTTGTCGAGGCCGTTCGGCAGATCCTCGGCAATCTTGCCAAGCGTGAACTGGACGATCAGCAGTCCGACGATCACCCAATGCAGTGTCTGCGCGACGGATCCATACCGGACAGGGGTGTTTCGCACGGGCATCAGGTCTTGGAGAATACGGCAATGCGTAAGTTCCTGATCGCACTGTTCGTGCTGCTTTGCGGTTGTGCCCTTCCGCCCAAGGCCCCGCCAGCCGCCGCGCCCTCGATCGCGGCGGCCGCGCCCTCGGGAGCTTTCGAGCGCTACGAGGTGGTGGCTTCCCACATCGAGATCCGCGCCTTCCGGGAAGGTCCGATGGCCCAGCTCGGGCACAATCACCTGATCAGTTCGGACGCGCTTGCCGGCACCATCGATTTGCGCGATCCAGCGAGCGACACCCGCTTCACGCTCGAATTGCCACTGGCGTCGCTAGTCGTCGATGATCCGGCGTTGCGGTCCACCGCCGGTGCCGATTTCGCGAAGGAAGTGCCGCAGGCCGACCGCGAGGCCACGCAGCGCAACATGCTGGGACCGTCCGTGCTCGATGCGGCGCGCCAGCCGGTGCTGCGCCTGACGGCGGAGGGCATGGAGGGTGGGCCCACCGATTTCGTGGCGCAGGTGCGGGTCGGCATCCGCGGCGAGGAGCGCATCATCAGTGTGCCGTTGTCGGTGCAGGTCGATGGCGATCGGCTCAGCGTGCATGCAAGCTTCAAGCTCCATCACGCGGATCTCGGGCTCACACCCTTTTCAGTGGCGCTTGGGGCACTGCGTGTGCGCGATGAAATCGAGATAGATTGCCGCCTCGAAGCGAAACGACCGCCCTTTGCAGCCTGACACGCACGGCCCTGCTGACCGGCCGCAATCACCATGTGAACAACGCGGGCGCGATCATGGAACTGGCCACCGGCTTCGAAGGCAATACCGGTATCCGTCCACTGAGCGTGACACCCCTGGCCCAGATCCTGCGCCTGAATGGCTACAGCACGGCCGCCTTCGGCAAGTATCACGAAGCACCGCCCTGAGAGGTCTCGACCTCCGGCCCCTACGATCGCTGGCCCACGGGCTCGGGCTTCGACAAGTTCTATGGCTTTATCGGCGGCGAGACCAACCAGTGGGCGCCGGCGAGCTATGACGGCACGGTGCGCGTCGAGCACAAGCCGACCCCCGGCTATCACTTCACGGTCGACATGACCGACCAGGCCATCAAGTGGGTCAGTGCCCAGCAGGCGCTGACGCCGGACAAGCCCTTTTACATGTACTTCGCGACCGGCGCGACGCATGCGCCGCACCACGTGCCGAAGGAGTGGATTGAGAAGTACAAAGGCCAGTTCAACTGTGGCTGGGACCGGCTCCGTGAGGAGACCTTCGCCGGGTTCGCCGAGCAGACGGATCACGAAGTGGGCCGGCTGGTAGCGCAACTCGAGGCGATCGGCGAACTCGACAACTCGATTTTCTTCTACATCGTCGGCGACAACGGTGCGAGCGCCGAAGGTGGGCCCGAGGGGACCTACAACGAGATGATGGCGTTGAACGGAATCGTTGGGAAAGCCGATCAGATGATGGGCCACATCGATGACTAGGGCGGCCCCACGACGTTTCCGCACTTCGCCATTGGCTGGGCCTGGGCGGGCGACACACCCCTCCAGTGGACCAAGCAGGTAGCCAGCCAGTTCTCGCACGTGATCGATGTGGCCCCCACGGTGCTGGAAGCCACGAAAATTCCGGAGCCCAAGATGGTGAATGGCGTGGAGCAGTACCCGATGGACGGCGTCTCCATGCTCTATACGGTGGATGACGCCAAGGCCGCCGAGCGGCACACCACGCAGTATTTCGAGATGTTCGGTAACCGCGCGATCTATCACGACGGCTGGGTCGCCGCCACGCGCCACTCAATCCCCTGGCTGAATGTGCCGCTGCCGCCGCTCAAGGACGACGTTTGGGAGCTTTACGACGTGGCCGAGGACTTCAGCGAGGCCAACGACCTCGCAGCTTAGAACCCCGGGAAGCTCAAGGAGCTGCAGGACCTGTTCATGAAGGAGGCTGAACGCAACCACGTGCTGCCGATCGACGACCGTCGGGTGGAGCGCTTCAATCCAGCCATCGCGGGGCGTCCCGACCTCCTGGGCGGTCGCAAGACGCTGACGGTTTATGAGGGCATGACGGGCATGATGATGGAAAACACTTTCATCAACGTGAAGGGCGTGCGCCATTCGGTCACGGCCGAGGTCGTGGTTCCCGACGCGAAAACGGAGGGCGTGATCATCGCGCAGGCCGGCTACTTCGGCGGCTGGACGCTGTACATGAGGGGTGGCAAGGTCCACCACGAGTACAACTTGTTCGGACTGGACCACACCAACATCGCGTCGAAGTCGGCACTCGCACCCGGCAAGCACACGATCGGTTACGAATTCATCCCGGATGAAGCGAAACCGGGCACCGGCGGCAAGTCAATCCTGAGCATCGATGGTCAGCAGGTTGCCGAAGGGCACATCCCGAGGACGCAGCCCTTTGCCTTCTCTGGTGACGAAGGCGCGGACGTGGGTATGGACGGCGAGACCAACGTCTCGAACGACTACAAGCAGGGCGACAATGCCTTCACCGGCAAGATCGTCAAGGTGACGGTGTCGCAGCTGCAACCCGGAAAGCGCTGAACGAAATCGCGCCCGCTGCCGTAAGGCAGCGGGCGCTTTCTTTTCAACCGCCCGGCCGGCTCAGCGCCCGTCGATCTCCGCCAGCAACGCTTTGGCGTCGTAGACCTTCTCGAGCGCGACCCGGATATACGCCGGGTGCACGCCGATCGAGCGGTTCAGGCGGTCGTCGAACCAGTAGCTGCCCGAGATCGAATGAATGTTGCCGTCGAAGGCGAGTCCGACGATCTCACCGGCCGCGCTCAGCATCGGGCTGCCAGAATTACCGCCCACGATGTCGTTGTTGGTCGTGAAATTCGCCGGTGTCGTCATGTCGAGGCGATCCTTTGCGGCCAGCCAGCGGGCCGGAATCTTGAATGGCGCCTCGCCGGTCGCGCGCTCGAAGGCGCGACCGAGTTCGGTCCAGGGCCGCACGTCCTGCCCTTTCTCGTTCCAGCCCATCATTGCACCGGCGGACAGGCGCAGCGTGAAGGTCGCATCCGGATAGATGCTCGTGCCATAAGCCGCGAAGCGCGCCTTCGCGATCGCTTCCTGGCCGCGCTGCACCGGTCCTTCGACCTGTTCCTCGTATGTCTTACGGAGCGCCCGCGCTGCCGGATCCACGATCGCGGCGAGGCGGATCATCGGATCCTGGCTCGCATCGATGGCGGCCTTGCCACCCTCATAGAGCGCAACGCGCGCAGCGGGATCCGCGAGCGAACTGTCGTGGACAAGTCTCGATGCCAGCGCATCCGGCGAGTCGTTGCCGAAGATCTTGCGCACCAGCGGATCGTCGGGGCCCAGCCATTCGCGCATGCGTTCGAGTCCAAACGACAGCCGCAGGATTTCAAAGTCCGGGTAGATCGGCGCCGCGGCCTGCAGATTCTGCAGTACCGCCGGCAGGCGCGCCTCGGTGTATTCGGCGAGCCGCGACTCATTGCCCTTTGCGCGTTCCTCCGCCGCGCGCACGAGGGCGCGTGCGTAGAAGAACAGCGTGCCGTTGAAGGCGGCGCCGCCCTCGATGAACGTGTAGGGCACGAGCATGTCGCGCCAGGTCTTCTGCGCAGCTTCAATGTCCTGCCATGCGCTGGCCGAGGAGGCAAGCGCCGGATTGGCGGCGACCGCGTCGCGCAGCGCCCGTTCGCTCTTGCGAGCCGCCTCGAGCAGCGCCGGGTCCAGCAGCGCATCGAACTGCTTGCGGCGTACCTTGATCGAATTCTCGACCCCATTCAGGTAGGCCTCAGCGGTGCGGCGCGGTTCCTCGCCAGTCTTCGAATACTGCAGCATGCGTCCGCGCAACTCGGAGTATCGAATCAGCCAGAATGGCATGAAGGTCTCGCGCTGCAATTCGAGCTGCGAGACCGTCAGCAGTCGATCGGTGTTGCCGGGGTGGCCGGAAACGAACACCGCATCGCCGGGATCCGCTCCATCCCAGTCAAAGCGCAGGCGATTGGGCGTCTTCGCCGGCTTGCCATTCTCGTAAACGCGCAGGATCGACATGTCCAGGCACCAGCGCGGGAACTGGAAGTTGTCCGGGTCGCCGCCGAATGCCGAGATATCGCGCTCCGGCGCGAAAACCAGGCGCACATCCTCATAGCGCTTGTACTTGTAGAGCCAGTACTGGCCGCCCTGGTAGAGCGACACGCGCTCACACTTCAGCGCCCCACCTTTCGCCCTGGTCGAGGCTTCCTCGCAGGCCTGCTCGAGTTTTGTCAGTTGGCTCCGCCGCGCCTCGACCACCGCATCCGCAGCAAGTCCCGCGGTCGCCGCGGCAACCTTGGCGGTGACGTCTTCGGTGCCGACCAGCACGGAGATCGCTTCTTCCTGGCAACGCAGTTCCTTTTCACGCGTGTCCGCCAGGAATCCGTTGCTGGAGAGATCATTGTCGGGCGTCGAATTCTGGACGATGCATTCCTCGCCGCAGTGGTGATTGGTCAGGACCAGCCCGTCCGTGGATATGAATGAGCCGGTGCAGCCACCCTCGAGGCGCACGGTGGCCAGGCGGACCCGGTCCAGCCAGGCGGCGTCGAGCGTGACGCCGTATTTCTCCGCGATCATGGCGCGCGGCGGGTTGTCGAAGGTCCACATGCCCTCGTCGGCCGAGGCAGACAGAGACAGCATCGCGGCCATCACCGCAATCAGGGTGCGCATCATCGGGGGCTCCCATGCAACTGAACGGCCGCGGACTGGCGGCGATTGTTCAATGGTACCTGTTAGCCGGCTGACCCGGACAGTGCAGCCCACCGGCCGGCGCGGCCGGCGGGCCGTTCATCGTGTCCGGATACCGCCGGGGGTGGACCACCCTTCGTGGGCCGCTGAGGATCCGGCGTCAGGGAACCAGGGCAGCTGGCCTGGTTTGGGTCGAAAAAAATCGTCAGCAGGGCGATTGCGGCGAGCGGCTGGCCATCCCGGTAGGCGGGTGTCATGCGAGAGGCCTTGGCTATCGCGAGCGCCGAGCGATCAAACAGGCCCTTGGGTTCGGAAGACAGGATGCGTGCCTGCCGGATGGCGCCGCTCGCGTCGGTCGCGACCTCGAGGGCGACCTGGCCCGTCTGCCGACTCTTGCAGGCTTCCATCGGGAAAGGCGCGCTCGCAAGCATGATCGGCGGCACCTCGCGCAATGTGGAATCCGGCAGCCGGAACTCGAAACGCCGCGTCATGCGCTGAGTCGCGGATTCGGGTGGAAAGCGCCAGGAGCGGATCGCCGCGAGCGCAGCCGCCTCGAATTCACCGCGCGGCATCGCCGTGATCACCCATGGCCGCAGGACGCTTCCGTCCGTTGCGAGTTCGAACTGCAGTTCGGCATAGCCCTCGACGCGATCCGCGAGCAACCGTGCCGGATAGATGGGATCAGGCCTGGCGCTGGCCAAGGGCTGGCTGGTCAGGTTTATCGTGTCCACCAACGTGAAGCGCACGCGCGTCAGCATGCGACATTCGACGGCAGTTCCATTCTGGCGCGCCGGCTCAAAGCGCCAGCCACGCACGCCGGCCACCGCGGCCTGCTCGAAATAGCCGGGCGGATCGGCATGCAGGATGCTCACCCAACCCACCTTGCCGTCACGCAGTATGGTCAGCGCGACCTCGACCGAGCCCTCGATTCCGATGGCGCGCACCGCCGCGGGAAAAGCGGGCGCTTCGCGCTGCAGCGCGACCGGCGGCGAAATTCCTGCCTGATCGCAGGACGGCCAGGCGAGCGCCGCGGGTGCGGCGAGCGCGAGCAGCGCTGGCAACAAGTGTTTCATTCCGCGCTCGTCAGCAGCAGTTGCGTGCCTTCCGGCGCGACCAGGAGGGCATGCTGGGAAGGATCGAGCTTGCCCGGCAGGCGCGCGAACTCGACGCCCCTGTCTGCGAGCGCACGGATACGCGCAGACATCGCGGAATCCGTGAACATGAGCGCAGGGCGGGTGAGTGCGCCTTCACTGACCAGCGCGACATCGAATGAATCGCTGGTGAGTCCGATGTGTGGAAAAGGCTCCTCGCTTTCTTCGGCCGGCACGAAACCGAGCCGTTCCCAGAAACGCCCGGCCGCCTTGACGTCCGCAACCGGAAGTACGAATTCCTCGAACCAGCCGAGGCGGGAAGTCTCACCGGGTCCGCGTTGAGACGGAGAGTAGGTGCGCGCCTCCAGCAGGCGGACCAGCTGGCCACCCGGAGTCGCAAATGTCGCTTCATTGAACACGTCGCTGCCAAGCCGGCGATTCAGGATCCCGATACCGAGGCTCTCGAGAGCCTCGAGATGCTCGAAGAGGTCCGGCAATACGAATGACAGCAGCGGTGATTGCTGCAGTTCGCGCTGATGCAGGCCAATGCCAAGTCGTCCGTCGGTGACAACCGCATAGGGATAGGGCCAGGCTTCGCCGGTTGTGGTCTGCGAGAAGCCGAGTTGTTCGTAGAATTCCAGGGATGCCAGCACGTCGGGTGCATGCACGCTGATTTCGAGGAAACGCCCGATCATGACGCGGCTCGCAAGGCACCACGCGTGAGCGCGCCGGCGGCGATCTGCGCAAGGCATTCGATATGGACCGGGCCGTCGTTGAGCGCCGGGACGTAATCAAAGGATGCGCCGCCCGCCGCGAGGAAAGCCGCGCGGCCACGGATCGCGATTTCCTCGAGTGTCTCCAGGCAATCCACCGCGAAACCCGGGCAGCAGACGACGACCCGCCGCGTGTCCAGGGTGGCAAGCGCGCGCAACCGGTCTTCGGTGTAAGGCTCGAGCCAGCGCGCGCCTCCGACGCGCGACTGATATGCGACCGACCAGGCATCCGCGGGCAGCGCGAGCCGGGTCGCCACGAGCCGTGCGGTCAGCTGGCACTGCTCCTGATAGGGGTCGCCGGCGTCGACATAGCGCTGTGGCAGACCGTGGAACGAAAACAGCAGATGGGCCCCGGCCCCGAAATCGGCGATCCGTCCGGCCAGGGACTCCACCAGCGCCGCAATGTAGCCCGCATCGGCGTGGTAGTGATCAATGCTCAGGACTGCGGGCCGCCAGTCGAGGCGGGCGAGTGCGACCTCCACGCGGTCGAAGACTGGCGCGGTCGTCGTTGCCGAATACTGCGGGTACAGCGGCAGCACCAGGAGCCGCTGCACGTCGCGTGCGCGCAATTCCTCAAGCGCTGCGGCAATCGACGGATTTCCGTAAGTCATTCCGGTCGCAACCGGCACCGGCGCGGACAAGAGTGACGTGAGCCGTCGTTCCAGCGCGCCAGCGATCGCCAGCGTGTTGACGAGGAGTGGCGAGCCCGACTCGGTCCAGATCTCGCGGTAGGCGCGGGCGCTCCGCTGCGGGCGGATGCGGAGTATCACGCCGTAAAGCACCGGCAGCCACAGCGCACGCGGCAGGTCGACGACGCGCCGATCCGACAGGAATTCGGCGAGAAAGCGCTTCACGGCCTCCGGCGTCGGCGCATCCGGCGTTCCGAGATTGGCGACGAGCACGCCCATATTGCCGGTCATGGCCGGACAATAGCGCATGCCCGGCTACCGGCGAAGCGCAATGAAGGCAAGAAAAAGGCGGCCGGGAATCCAGTCCCCGGCCGCCCTATGGAGGAATGTCGTCTTAGAAGCTGTAGCGCCCGCCGAGCAGAATTGCCGACGAGTCACCGTCATCCTGATACTCGGCACCCACCGCAAAGTTCCTGGTGAAGTAATAACGGCCAGCCACCGCGAATGTGGTGTCGTCACCGATGGAGCCGCCGAGGTCGGAGTAAATCACGCTGGCTTCGAGCTCGACGCTGGTGCCGACCTTGCCGCGCAAGCCTGCGGAGACCAGGTAGCCGTCATCGTCGAAGCTACCCCCTGAACCGCTGGCATCGACATTGAACCAGCCGGCGCGGCCGACCAGGTCCAGATTGTCCGACAAGCCGTAGTGTCCGCCGAGGCCTACCGTGATCTGGTCGAAATCAGCCCCGGATTCGCTCAGGTTTGAGTATCCCGCGAACACGAAGAATTGCTCGGCGAAGCCGACCGATCCACGTAGCCCAAAACCATCAGGGCTCGAGCTGACACCGTCAATGTCAGTCTTGATGTAGCCGAGGTCCACAAACGAGTAGCTCATGTCCTCCGCGTGAGAGGCCAACGGAAGCCCCGCAAGCATCAGACCGACAGTCATGGCATTCAGGAACTTCATGGTCATATTTCCTATATGGATTAATGGGTTACACGTGCGTTTGGCCGCCCAGGGGTGGGGCAGCCATGGGGCCGGCGGAGAGGGGGGTCCGCTAGCCCGGTGCGCAGCATAAAGACTCCCCAAAAGGGGTCAAGTTTTGCCCGTCGCGGATGTGAATTACGTGGATATTTAGGCCAGGAAAACTATCTGGCGGGGGATCAGTGAAGCGAGCGCGAAGCTACTGCACCCCGCCCACGCAGATGTATTTCAGTTCGGTGTACTCGAGGATCCCGTACTTCGAGCCTTCGCGGCCGGTGCCGGATTCCTTGATGCCGCCGAAGGGCGCGACCTCGGTCGAGATGATCCCGGTGTTGAGGCCGACGATGCCGTATTCGAGCGCCTCCGACACGCGCCAGGAACGCGCCAGGTCGCGCGTGTAAAGGTAGGCTGCGAGCCCGAACTCGGTGTCATTCGCCATCGCGATCGCCTGCGCCTCGGTGTCGAAGCGGAATAGCGGCGCGACCGGACCGAAGGTCTCCTCCCGAGCGAGCATCATCGCAGGCGTCACGCCGGTGAGCACGGTCGGCTCGTAGAAGGTGCCGCCAAGCGCGTGGCGCCGCCCGCCGGTGGCGACCTTGGCACCTTTCGCGAGCGCATCGGCGACATGCTCCTCGACTTTCGTCAACGCGGTCGCGTCGATCAGCGGTCCCTGGTCGGTCTCGCCGGCGAGACCGTCGCCGACGCGAAGTTTCTTCACGGTCGCGACGAGTTTGGCGGCGAATGCATCGTAGACGCCCGCCTGCACGAGCAGCCGGTTGGCGCAGACGCAGGTCTGGCCGGTGTTGCGGTACTTGCTGGCGATCGCGCCCAGGACGGCTGCATCGAGATCCGCGTCGTCGAATACGATGAAGGGCGCGTTGCCGCCGAGTTCGAGCGAGACTTTTTTCATGGTGCGCGAGCACTGCGCCATCAGGAGCTTCCCGATCTCGGTGGAACCGGTGAATGAAAGCTTGCGCACGCGCGCATCGCCGGTCAGCACGCCGCCGATTTCGCGCGCGGCGCCGGTGACGACGTTGAAGGCACCTGCCGGCAGCCCGGCGCGGTGCGCGAGTTCCGCAAGCGCGAGCGCAGAGTAGGGCGTCTGCGTCGCCGGCTTGCAGACGACCGTGCAACCGGCAGCCAGCGCGGGCGCAACCTTCCTGGTGATCATTGCGGCGGGGAAATTCCAGGGCGTGATCGCGGCGACCACACCGACCGGCTGGCGCAATACAAGAATTCGCTTGTCGGCCTGATGACCGGGAATGACGTCACCGTAAAGACGCTTCGCTTCCTCGCCGAACCACTCGACGAAGGACGCGGCATAAGCGATTTCGCCGCGCGATTCTGACAGCGGTTTGCCCTGCTCAGCAGTCATCAGCACCGCCAGATCGTCGGCGTTTGCCATGATCAGCTCGAACCAGCGGCGGAGCACGACCGCGCGTTCCTTCGCTGTCTTCGCAGCCCAGGCAGGGAAAGCCGCATGCGCAGCCGCGACGGCGGCTTCGGTGCCCTTCGCATCGATCGACGGCACTGTCCCGAGCGTGGCGCCGGTCGCTGGGTTCGTGACTGGAATCGTCGCGCCACCTGCAGCGTCGACCCAGGCGCCATTCACGTGGCACTGCTGGCGGAACAGCGAAGAGTCCTGAAGTTTCATCATGCAGCCTTTACGACGCGCTGATCGATCGCGCCAAAGATGGAATGACCGGCGGCATCGAACATCTCGATGCGCACGCGATCGCCGAAGGAAAGGAAGGGAGTCACGGGCCGGCCCTGCTCAATCGTCTCGAGCATGCGCCGCTCGGCGAGGCAGGAAGAGCCCAGCGACCGGTCGCGATTCGAGACGGTGCCGGAGCCGACGATCGTGCCGGCGCCGAGTCTGCGCGTCTTTGCCACATGCGCAATCAGCTGACCGAAGTCGAATGTCATGTCTTCACCGGCGTTTGGCCGGCCCAGCAACCCGTCATTCAGGTGCACGACGAGCGGAAGATGAACCTTGGCGCCATCCCAGGCCTTGTCCAGCTCACCGGGTGTGACTGCGACCGGCGAGAATGCGGTCGCTGGCTTCGACTGGTAGAAGCCGAAGCCCTTGGCGAGCTCGGCAGGAATCAGATTCCGCAGCGACCAGTCGTTGACCAGCATCAGCAACAGGATATGCCCGCGCGCAGCCTTCGCGTCCGTCCCCATCGGCACGTCGTCGGTAATGACCGCGACCTCGCCCTCGAGATCGATGCCCCAGTCCTCGCGCGCAAACGCGGCATCACCAGCCGGTGGCAACAGGTCGTCCGACCCGCCCTGATAGACGAGCGGATCGGTCCAGAAAGACTCGGGCATGGTTGCGCCGCGCGCCTTGCGCACCAGCTCCACGTGATTTACGTAGGCGCTGCCGTCCACCCAGTGATGGGCGCGCGGCAACGGCGACAAGGCGCGCGCCGGATCGAATGCGAAGGACTCCGCGCTGCCCGATTCGAGGGAACGGGCAAGCTGATCGAGGCGTGGTGATACGCGCGCCCAGTCATCGAGGGCCGCCTGCAGGGTCTGTGCGATGCCGGTGGCAAATGCCGCGCGCGACAGGTCTTTGCTCACGACCGCGAGCCTGCCGTCGCGGCTGCCGTCTGCTAGCGTCGCCAGTTTCATTTTTCTGCGCCCTTCCAGCTGTCCACGTAGCCCTGCCATTCGACCGAAGCCGCGGTCGCGCCGATCTCGAGCGCATCGCGCGTGTCCACCATCACGGCGTATTCGTCGGTGGCGGGCTTGGTCTGCACCAGCATGCGCTCGAGCGCCTTGGGATGCGGGCCGTGCGTGAAGCCCCCGGGGTGCAGCGTCATCATGCCCGGGCGGATGTTGTCGCGACTGAAGAAATCGCCCGCGTGATAGAAGATGACCTCGTCGTAGTCATCGTTGTTGTGGAAGAAGGGGACTTTTAGCGCGCCGGGATCGGACTCGAAAGGCCGTGGCGCGAAGGTGCAGACCACGAAACGGTTGCCGAGGAAGGTTGTGTGCGCCGATGGCGGCAGGTGATACCGGTGGCTCATCAGCGGGCGGATGTCGCGCACATTGATGCGGCAGACGGAAAGATCGCCGTGCCAGCCGACCGCATCCAGCGGGTTGTAGGGAAAGGTCGCGGTCGAGACGCGGCCATGCCGCTTGATCGCGACTCGCCAGGGTTTCTCGTCCTGCTGTGCGCGGAACGCATCGTCGATGCGGGGCGTGTCGAGCATGGCCGGGTCGAAGATCGCATGCGGACCGACCAGGCCCTTGTCCGGCAGCATATATGAGGAGTTGGTCGCTTCGATCATAAGCGCTGCAACCGGCTCGGAGCATTCGAGCCGCCACATCGTGCCGCGTGGCACGACGATGTAGTCACCCGCCTCGAATGCAAGCCGCCCGAAATCGCAGAACAGCTGGCCGCGCCCGCGGTGCACGAACAGCAGTTCATCGCCGTCACCATTGCGCGCCAGATGATCCATAGAGCCGCAGATGCGCCAGAATCGGATGCGGCAATGTGCGTTGTGCAGCACGTCACTCGCAGACCAGGGGCTTGCTGCGACGGCATCGAGCTTCGTGAGATCGAAGGCATGCGGCCGTAACGGCCCCTCAAAGGACGACCAGGCGGTCGGCGGATGGCGGTGGTGGAAGAAAGCCGCCGGGCCGAAGAAACCTTCCTTGCCCATCTCGCGCTCGTAGGTTCCGGGCGGCAGGTCGCAATGTGCCTGACGCGAGGCCTTGCCCTCGACACGCGGAAAACCGATGTAACGCTTCATTTCGTCAATTTAGTTTCAAATGCAACTAATGGCAAGCCGGATCCTCAGCGCTCCATGATGGCGGTCACACCCATGCCGCCGGCGGTGCAGACCGAGATCAGCCCGCGGCCGGTACAGCGTTGGGACAGGAGTTTCGCGAGCGTCGCGACGATGCGCGCGCCGGTCGCTGCGAATGGATGGCCGACCGCCACCGAGCTGCCCTTGACGTTGAGCTTGGCGCGGTCGATGGAGCCCAGTGGCGCCACAAGGCCGAGCCGGTCGCGGCAGAATTCGGGCGACTCCCAGGCTTTCAGCGTGCACAGCACCTGCGCCGCGAAGGCTTCGTGGATCTCGTAGAAGTCGAAGTCCTGCAACCGGATCCCGGCGTCGGCCAGCATGCGCGGCACCGCGTAGGCGGGCGCCATCAGCAATCCCTCGCCACCGACGAAATCGACCGCTGCGACCTTGCCGTAGGTCAGCCACGCCTGCACCGGCAGTCCGCGCGCACGCGCCCAGTCCTCGCTCGCCAGCAGCACGGCAGCCGAGCCGTCGGTCATCGGCGTGCTGTTGCCGGCAGTCAGGGTGCCGTCCGCTGCGAATGAGGGCTTGAGCTTCGCGAGCTTCTCGAGACTCGTGTCGCCGCGGACGTTGTTGTCGGACTTGAGGCCAAGGTAAGGCACGACCAGGTCCGACATGAAACCCTCGGCCCAGGCCTTGCTCGCGTTGCGATGACTGGCGAGCGCGAGTTCATCTTGTTCGCCGCGCCCGATCCGCCAGCTGCGCGCCATCTGCTCGGCGTGCTGGCCCATGGACATGCCGGTGCGCGGCTCGCCGGTACCCGGGAACGACGGCTTGAAGTGCCGCGGCCGCAGCCCGAACCATGGCTTGATGCGCTCGCCAAATGTGCGGCCGCGGAAGCTCCGCAGCAATAACTGCTGGTACTCACGCGAATAGACGGCGGGCGCGTCGCTTATCGTGTCCACGCCGCCCGCCAGCCCTGCATCGATCTGGCCGAGCGCGATCTTGTTGCCAATCAGGATTGCCGCCTCGATGCTCGTGCCGCAGGCGCGCTGCAGGTCGAGACCGGGTGTCTCCGGCGCGAGCCCGGAATCGAGCAGCGATTCGCGCGCCAGGTTCCACTGGCTCGAATGCTTGGTCACGGCGCCGGCGATGACGTCGCCAAGGCGTTCGCCGCGCAGCTTGAAGCGCTCGACGACGGCTGAGAGCGAGGCCGTCAGCATCTCCTGGTTGCCGACCTCGGCGTAGGCGCCGTGCGCCCTTGCGAACGGAATCCGGACACCGCCGATGACGGCGACCCGTCTGGGTTGCGATCCGACCAGCATGGTGGCTCTCCGGTTGCCGCTTGCTCGCAGCGTGATCCGGTAGAATGCCAGCATCCACACCAGCCCGCCACGGCGCGGCTTTTCTCGCGCCATGTCCGACCACGGCAGATTCAGCAGCACATTTCGCCACGACGCACGCGCAATCCTGCGCTTCGCGGGGCCGCTTGCGGTCAATAACCTGGTGCTGGGCGGCATGATGCTGACCAACACCGTCATGGCGGGGAGACTTGGCCCTGAACCTCTCGCAGGGGTGGCAGTCGGCGGCAGCTACTACCAGATCTTCTGGCTGTTCGGCCTCGGCATCCTGATGTCGATCTCGCCGATCGCCGCGCATGCCTACGGAGCCGGCCGTGACAACGAAGTCGGGCAGCATTTTCGCCAGGGCCTGTGGCTCTCGCAGATGCTGGCCGTGCCGCTGGTCGGCGGGCTGTTGTGCGTCGTGCCAGTGATCAGCTGGTTCGGCACCGATCCGCGCGCGATTCCGCACGCAGCCGGCTACGTCTACGCGATGTGCTTCGGCATGCCGGCGATGCTCGCTTTCCTCGCGCACCGTTACACGAGCGAAGGCATCGGCTGGACGCGGCCCGTGATGTACACCGCGTTGATCGGCCTGTCGGTCAATTTCACGGGCAACTGGCTGTTCACGCGCGGCAGCTTCGGCATGCCGTCGTTCGGCGCGACCGGCTGCGGTATTGCGACCGCGCTCGCCTACTGGTCGATGCTCGCGACGATGCACCTCTACCAGCGCCGGCATGCGATCTACGCGCGCTTCGCGCTGTTCGAACGCTTCGAACGACCGGACCCGGCTTCATTGCGCGAAATTCTCGCACTCGGCCTGCCGATCGCGGGGTCTGTGGTGTCCGAGGGCGGCCTGTTCGCGATCGCGGCGCTCCTGATGAGCACGCTCGGCACCGAAATCGTCGCGGCGCACCAGATCGCAATCAACTACGGCTCGCTGATGTTCATGATCCCGCTGTCACTGCATTCGGCGACGACGATCCATGTTGCGCACCAGGCCGGGCGCGGTGATATCGCTGCCGCGCGGCTTGCCGGATGGGCCGGCATCGCGATGTGCGGCATCATCATGGCGCTGTCATCGCTCGTGATCCTGGCGGCACGGCACGGCATCGCTGCCGCCTACACATCGGATCCGGAAGTCCGCGCGCTGGCGGCAGGGCTACTTTTGTTCGTCGCGATCTTCCAGATTCCGGACGGGCTGCAGGTCGGTGCGGCGGGCGCGTTGCGCGGCTTCAAGGATGCGAAAGTGCCGATGGCGCTCAATTTCGCGGCCTACTGGATGATCGGCTTCCCGGCGGCCTGGTGGTTTGGCATCCACCTGGGTGTGGGTCCGGCCGGTATCTGGACGGGGCTGATCGCAGGGCTCTTTACCTGCGCCGTGTTCCTGAATTGGCGCTATGAACGCACCTCGCGGCGCGCGCTGGCCGCTCAGAGTTCCAGCAGGTAGTAGCGGTTGCAACCGCTGTGGCCGGTCGTGCCGAGTGGTCCGCACAAGGGCTTGAATCCTGTCTTCGTGTAGAGCTTCATCGCGGCATCCATGCCGGTCAGCGTCTCAAGGTAACAGCGCCGGTAGCCGCGCTCGCGCGCGGCGTCGAGGCAGCGCCGCAGCAGCTTTTCTCCAAGCCCGCGACCCCGCAGCACCGGCAGGAAGTACATTTTGCGCAGCTCGCAGACATCCACCTCCGCGCCGGTGAGCGGACCGATGCCACCGCCGCCCAGCACGCGGCCGCCTTGCAGGACGACGAAGAACGCGGCGCGCGGCTCGGGGTAGTGCGCGCTCATTGCATCCACTTCAGGATCGTTGATGGAATAGCCGGGTCCGTACGCGCCGAAGCTCGTCATGACCTCGCGGATGATCGCGGCCATCGCCGGGTCGTCGGCCGGCCGGATCGGCCGGATCAGTGGATCAGTCGTCACGCTCGGAGTAATAACCATGGCTTAGCGTTTCGACGTCGACCAGCAGGCCGTCCTCGAACTTGAGTCGCCGCATGAGCTTGTTGGGACCCAGGTTGTAGATCCAGTACTCGATCGGAATCGCCACTGGCTCATAGGACGTGTAGTAGGGGCGGCCGCTGTACCATTGGATCGGCCGTCGCAGGACCTCGCGGCGCTGGATGTCGGTGGGCGGCCCGCAAAGCGCGGCTACCTTGTCGATGGTGTCGCCGTCGCTGACGAGGTGCGTGCCGCAGCGGAAGGAATCCGCACCCGCGCCCTGGGCCCAGAGCGCGGCAATGGCCATCGCAAGGATCGCGGTCGATGTCTTCATGACCCCAATCATGCTCCCGGGCGGGTGAACGCCGGCTGAAGGCGACCTTTCCCGCCCAATGTAGCGCTTGCCCGTGTTTGGACCAAGCGGCCCCACTTCGTCGCTGCCCGACTTGCGTTCGCCACCGCCGGCCGCAGAATGGCCCGACCGATGCCCGCCAGACGCTCAGATTCCCAGTTCGAACGCCGGCTCGCGGGGCTCGTCAATGCCCGCGAACGCGGTGTCCTGAAAGGCGGCCTGAAGGGTATCGAGCGCGAGGCGCTCCGGGTCACCCCGGAGGGGCACATCTCGCAGGCCCCGCACCCGCAGGCTTTGGGCTCGGCGCTGACGCATCCGCACATCACGACCGATTACTCCGAGGCGCTCATCGAGCTCGTCACGCCGCCGTTTGCTGCAACCTGGGAACTGCAGCAGTACCTCTGCGACATCCACCAGTTCGTCTACCGGCACATCGGCGAGGAACTGCTGTGGGTTACCAGCATGCCCTGCGTGCTGGGCGGTGACGCCGAGATCCCGATCGCGAATTACGGCAGTTCGAATATCGGGCACATAAAGCACGTTTACCGGGTCGGCCTGGGGCTGCGCTACGGGCGCGTGATGCAGGCGATCTCTGGCGTGCATTTCAATTATTCGTTCCCGGAACAGCTCTGGCCCGTGCTGCAGGATGTCCGCGAATCGAAGCTGAAAGGCCAGCCATTCATCGACGAGTCCTATTTCGCGCTGTTGCGCAACTACCGGCGCTTCGGCTGGCTGATCCTCTATCTGTTTGGCGTCTCGCCGGCCGTCTGCCGTTCCTTTTTTGCGGGCCGCGAAATACCCGCGGATCTCGAGCCGCGGGGCCGCGGCACGCTGATCGCGCCGTATGCGACATCGCTGCGCATGAGTGACCTTGGCTACCGCAACAAGAACCAGGCCGGCGTGCATGTCTCGGTCAACTCGCTTCAGGAATACGTCCGCGACCTGTCGCGCCTGATTTCGACGCCGCATCCCGAGTACGAGGCCCACGGTGTCGAGGTCGATGGCGAGTGGCGCCAGCTCAATGCCAACATGCTGCAGATCGAGAACGAGTACTACAGCTTCATCCGGCCCAAGCGCGTCGCGCACTCTGGCGAGCGGCCAACAAAGGCGCTCATGCGCGCCGGTGTCCAGTACGTCGAGATGCGCTCGCTCGATGTCGGCGCCTTCGACCCCGTCGGCGTCAATCATCGCAAGCTGTATTTCCTCGAAGCCTTTGCGGCGCTTTGCCTGTTGCGCGAAAGCCCACCGCTGTCGGCGGCGGAGTCCGCGCGCTACGAGGACAATCACCTGCTGGTCGCGAGCCGCGGCCGGGTGCCAGACCTCATGCTGTGGAGTGGCACGCGCCCGCTCGCGCTCGCAGACTGGGCTGCCGAGATCCTTGACCAGATGCAGGGCATCTGCGAGCTCTTGGACTCTGGCGACAATGCGAAACCCTTTGCCAATTCGCTCGCGCTCCAGCGCGCCAAGCTCGCCGACCCGGCGCAGCTGCCGTCTGCGCGGCTGCTCGATGAGTTGAACAGCCAGGGCGTGTCATTCTTCGAGCTGGCGCTCGGCATGTCGCGGTTGCACCGCGACTATTTCCGGGACCTGTACCCGCCAAACGAGCAGCGCCTGGCCGAATTGCACACCGAGGCCCAGGACTCACTGGCGCAGCAACAGGCGGTCGAGGCGGCCGACAGGCTGCCCTTCCGGGCCTTCGTGGACCGCTATCTGGCCGGCACGTTGATTTAACATATTCTGGCCAACCGGCATCTGCAACCGGCGCGGCTGCCGCAGCCGGCAGGTCCAGGAAGAGTCAGTAGATCGCGATCTCGCGCCGGCCGCGCGAATCGCGGGCTGCCCTGAACATGCCCTCGGTGTTGAAGTCCATCGACAGCTCGCCATTCCTGTCGACGACGATGACGCCGCCGTCCCCGCCGATCTCCATCAGCATTCCGTGCACGACATCGCGCGCCGCAGCGGCGGCGCTCACGCCGGTCAGCCGGACCCGGGCGCAGATCTCGTGCGCGACGACGGCGCGCATGAAGTACTCGCCGCTGCCGGTGGCCGAGACCGCGCAGGAGGCATTGTCGGCATAGGTGCCGGCGCCGATGATCGGCGAATCGCCGATCCGGCCCCAGCGCTTGTTGGTCAAGCCGCCGGTCGAAGTCGCTGCGGCCAGGTTGCCCTGGCGATCGCGCGCGACGGCGCCGACGGTGCTGAAGAATCCGATGTCCTCGTCTGCTGACGCCAGCTTGTCGCTGCGCTGGGCTTCTTCGAGCTGCTTCCAGCGTCTTTCGGTGTAGAAGTAGCTGCCCGGAAGCAGCTTGACGCCCTGTTCCAGTGCGAACTCCTCGGCGCCTTCGCCGGTCAGCAACACGTGCGAGGTCCGGTCCATGACCATGCGCGCAAGCTCGATCGGGTTCTTGATGTGCCGCACCCCGGCGACGGCGCCCGCCTTGCGGGTTGCGCCGTCCATGATGGCGGCGTCGAGTTCGTTGATACCGGAGTGATTGAACACCGAGCCAAGACCGGCATTGAACAGCGGCGAATCCTCGAGTATGCGCACCGCCGCCACGGTCGCATCGAGACTGGTCCCGCCGGTTTCAAGGATCGCATAGCCGGCGTCGAGCGCACGCTCGAGATCGGCGCGGTAGGCACGCTCATTCTCTTCGGTCATCGAGGCCCGGCTGATTACGCCGGCGCCGCCATGTATGGCGATCGAAATCATCGGCTGGTCTCCGTCGGCGGCTCCCGCTGGTTGCGCCATTGCGAGGCAGGCCCACAGTGCAATGACGAATGGGATGCGCATGGTTACTATTATCCATGATGCATGGACGCCAGGCACTGATCGTGATCGCGGCACTCGCAATTACCGCTTGCGGCGGCAACGGCGAAGCGCTGCTTGGCACGCTGGAACGCGACCGGGTTGAACTGGTCGCCGAGGCACAGGAGCCCATCATCGAGGTTGCGGTCCGTGAAGGCGATGCCGTGACCGCAGGCCAGCTGCTGTTGCGGCTCGATCCCACGGCGGTCGAGTCGCGGCTTGCGCAGGCGCGTTCCGCGGCAGCCCAGGCGGAGCGACGCCACGCCGAACTGGTCGCCGGGGCGCGCCGCGAGCAGGTGCGCGAGGCGCGCGCGCTCGCCGAGGGCGCCGCGTCGAAGGCCGCGGCCGAGGCCAGCGAATTCAAGCGCATCGAGAAGCTGGTCGCCGATGGCATGCTGCAGGCGAACGCGCTCGATCGCCAGCGCGCGCTGCGCGACGGCACGGCGGCGGATGAGCGCGCGGCGAAGGAACGTCTGGCGGAACTCGAGCGCGGCACGCGCAGTGAAGTGGTCGAGCAGGCGGCCGCGGCACTTGCCGGTGCGCGCGCGCAGGTTGCGGAACTGGAACTCTCCCTTGCGCGGCACACCATTCGCGCGCCGCGCGCCGGTATCGTCGATGCGCTGCCCTACGAGCTCGGCGAACGCCCTTCGCGCGGTGCGCCTGTCGCCGTGCTGCTTGCGGCTGGGCAACCTTATGCGCGGGTCTTCATCCCGGAACCGATGCGCGCGTCGGTGAAGGCGGGCAGTCCTGCGACTGTCCGCATCGACGGCACGGACCACGACTGGCGCGGCGAGCTGCGCTATGTCTCCTCGGATGCCGCCTTCACGCCCTATTACGCGCTCAACGAACGCGACCGCAGCCGGCTGTCGTTCCTCGCGGAGGTCGTGCTGACCGAGCCCGGGGCCGCGAGCCTTCCGACCGGCATGCCGGTCGAAGTGACGATGCAGGAAGCTCAGGGCCAGCCGTGACGGCTGCGATTTCCGCGCGCGGGCTGACGCGCCGCTTCGGTGCAGTCACCGCAGTGGACGGCATCGACCTCGATGTGCCGCGCGCGCAGATCTACGGATTCCTCGGCCCCAATGGCTCCGGCAAGTCGACCACCATCCGCATGCTGTGCGGCTTGCTCGTGCCCAGCGGTGGCACCGTCAACGTGCTCGGCCACGAAGTGCCGCGCGAGGTCGAGACCGTGCGTCGCAAGCTCGGCTACATGACCCAGCGCTTCTCGTTGTGGGACGACCTGACCGTCACCGAAAACCTGGATTTCATGTGCCGCATCTATGGGCTCGACGGCGGGACGCGGCGCGCGCGCATGAAGGACCGGATCCGCAGTTACGATCTCGCTTCACACGCACATCAGCGCGCCGGGACGCTCTCCGGCGGTGAGCGGCAGCGCCTTGCACTCGCCGCGGCGACACTTCAAGAACCGCAGTTGCTGCTGCTCGACGAGCCGACCAGCGCCGTCGACCCGCAGAATCGCCGCGACTTCTGGGAGAACCTGTTTGCCCTCGTGGCAGCCGGCACGACGATCCTGGTTTCGACCCACTACATGGACGAGGCTGAGCGCTGCCATCGGCTCGCGATTCTCGACCACGGCCGCATCGCGGCCGAAGGCGAGCCGAAACAGCTTGCGCGCGACATCGACGCGACGGTGATCGAGATTGAATGCGCGGATCTCACGGCGGTGCGGCGCGTACTCGCCACGGTGCCGGCGATCAGGAGCGTGGCGCAGCTTGGCAACCGCCTGCACGTGCTGGTGCATCGCGACGCGCTTGATCCCGAACGCGAACTGCGCGCGTTGCTTTCCGGCCCATGCGCGGATGCGCGTGTCGAACGCGTCGGCGCGACGCTGGAAGACGTGTTCGTCGCCGCCACGCAGTTGCGCCGGCCCGACGTGGAGCGCGCCGCATGATCTGGCTCGAGCGCCTGCTCGCGATTGCGGCCAAAGAGGCCCGGCAACTCGCGCGCGACCGCGTCACTTTCGGGATGATCATCGGCGTCCCGGTCCTGCAGATGCTGCTGTTCGGCTACGCGATCAACTTTGACGTGCGCGACGTGGATGCGGCGGTGCTGGATCAGTCGCGCACTTCGTTGTCGCGGCAACTGGTCGGCGACTTGCAGGCGACCCAGGTGCTGCGTGTGGTGCGCCAGGCCGGCAGCGAACGGGAGCTGCGCGAATTGATGCAACGCGGAGATGCCAGGGTCGGCATCGTCATTGCCCCGGATCTTGAGCGACGCCTCTTCGAAGGCGACCGGCCCGCGGTGCAGCTGCTGGTGGACGGCAGCCAGCCGGCGCTCGAGAACATCGCACAGGGGCTCGGTTCGATGCCGCTGCTGAAACGCGCCGGCACCAGCGCGACCGAGGTACGCCGTTTTGAGATCCGCACCGAGTACAACCCGGCGCGCCGCACGGCGGTGCAGATCGTGCCCGCGCTCATTGGCACGATCCTGACGATGACCATGGTCATATTTACTTCGGGCGCAATCGTTCGCGAACGCGAGCGCGGCAATCTGGAGCTCCTGATCACGACCCCGGTCACGCGCGGTCAGCTGCTGGCCGGCAAGCTGCTGCCATACGTGATCATCGGCCTGATCCAGACGACGCTGATCCTCGGCGTGGGGCGGGTGCTGTTCGGCGTGCCGATGGCCGGCAGTTTTGTGGATCTTTACCTCGGGGCGCTCGTCTTCATCGCCGCGTCGCTGTCCCTCGGTCTCTTCATCTCGACCATTGCGCAGACCCAGTTCCAGGCCTTCCAGATGGCCTTCGTGACGATGCTGCCCTCCATCCTGCTGTCGGGTTTCATGTTCCCGTTCGAGGGCATGCCCGAGTTTGCACAGGCCATCGCCCAGGTGCTCCCGCTGACCCATTTCAACGAGATCATCCGCGGGATCACGCTGCGTGGGGCGACACTTGCCGACATGCATGTCCCACTCCTGAAACTGGTCATATTTCTGGTCCTGATGTTCTCCCTGGCGGTTACCCGGTTCCGCAAGCGTCTGGATTGATTAACGAAATCGGCGAGGCGGTGCCTTTTGCCCCTGCCCTGCGGGGGCGGAAATGGTGCCGATTCGGCCACCGTGTTATCCTCCGCGCCGATCGCAGCCTGTTCACCCTGCATTTTCAAGCGCTTGAAAGCGCCCCGGTGCATCGTCTACATCCAGCGATCAGGTGACAGGAGCTGTTCGAAGGTTCGCCCTAGCAAGGCCCACGCCCGCGAGACGATCCCGACCGTGTTTCCTGCCGTGTAGTGAATGGCCGCTACCGCCCATCGGTTTGATGGCGGATCGCGGCCCATTGTTAATGAAAAGTGAGAGCTTGAGTCATGAAGATCTACGTTGGAAACTTGCCTTTTTCGGCGACTGAAACACAGGTTCGCGACCTGTTCGCCGCGCATGGCACGGTCGAGTCCGTTGCGCTGCCGTCCGATCGTGAGACCGGTCGTCCGCGCGGCTTTGGTTTCGTCGAAATGCCGCAGGCCGAGGCCGCCAAGGCCATCGAGGCGCTGAACGGCTTCTCGCTCGGCGGTCGTCAGCTGCGCGTCAATGAAGCGCAGGATCGTCCGCGCGGCGCCGGTGGCGGCGGCGGCGGTGGCCGTCCGGGTGGTGGCGGTCGTCCGGGCGGTGGCGGTGGCTTCCGTTCGGGTGGTGGTGGTGGTGGTGGTGGTGGCGGTGGCGGTGGTGGCCGCTGGTAAGGCTCCACTTTCTCTGCTGATGAAAGGCCCGCTTCGGCGGGCCTTTCTTTTTAGTGCATCCATTCGCTCCGGTGCCCCGTATATGCCTTGCACTCAACCTAAGGAGACAGGCAGATGGATACTGGGCAATCACTTCGCAAGGGCCTGATGCTGGCCCTCGGCACACTCTCGACGATCGTAGCCGCGCCATTGGTGCTGGCCTCGAATCACAGCGACGCGCCGCTGATCAAGCAGGACCCGCAGGCGAATCTGACGGACGTCTATGCGTTCATTGGTACGCAGTACGACAACCCGTCGATCAAAGTGCTGAACGTCAGCATGAGCTTTCGGCCGTTCTCGGAGCCGGGCGACGGTGCCCAGTACGAGCGCTTTGCCGACGATGCGCGCTACAGCATCCACATTACGGACCCGAACAGTGGCGTGACCAAGCTGCGCTATGACTTCTCGTTCTCACCGGTGGATGCCGGCTACAAGAACAAGAATACGATCATCTCCTACGGCCTTGGCACGGAGGTCGGCCCGATCATGGCGGTTGGCGATGCGCGCCAGAACTTTACGCAAACCTTCCGCGTCGCCAGGGTGACTGCGGATGGCGATCGTACGATCGGAAAAAATCTGCTGGTGCCGCCGCCGAACGTCGGCAATCGCGTCACCCCGTTTTACAATGATCCTTCCACCGGCAAGGCGGTATCAGGCGCCACGACCCTGGGGGATCTGGACGTCTACACCAGCTCGACGATTCATGATCTCGATTCAGGTGAGGTCGTCTGGGCCGGCCCCCGTGATGACAGTTTTTTCTCGGACATCCCGGGCATCTTCGACTTGCTGAACGTCCGTATTCTGGACAACAACGGCAGCCTGTCGGACGGTCTGGGCCAGGATGGCAACGGGGTTGACGGCTTCAAGGGCTTCAACGTGCAGTCGATCGTGATGCAGATCCCCCTGAGCCAGCTTGGAGACCTGGAGATTCCGACCCAGTACGACTCGGTGTTTTTTGGTCAGCAGACCGGTGTCGGCGTCTACGCGACAGTCAGCCGTCCGCATATCACGATGCGCAAGAGCGACGGCTCGAAGCACAGCATGGGCGGCTGGCAGCAGGTGTCGCGGCTCGGCAACCCGCTGTTCACTGAAGGCCTCGTGGCATTCAAGGACAAGGATCGCTTCAACCGCACGCCAGCGTCGAAGGACGCGCAGTTCGCCAAGTACGCGCGCAACCCGGAACTCGCGACGTTGATCAATGTGGTCTTCGGCACGAGTTTCGCGGCAACGGATCGGGTCGATCTCGAGAAAATCTTTATCCCCGAGGTGCTGAGGGTCGTGACCACAACCGATGCGGTACGACTGTCGGGTCAGGCCGGTTTCAGCCGGCTCGGCTTCATCGGCGGCGACACGACGAATGGCGTTTCAGGCGGTTGGCCGAATGGCCGTCGCTTTGGGGATGACGTGGTTGACATCGCGCTGACCGCGATTGCGAGCGGCCCGGGCTACTCGACGATTACTGTCGTCGGCGACAACGTCGCGGCCAATGACATGCCGTATCACCAGGTCTTTCCGTACCTTGCGACGCCGCATTCCGGCACGAACAACAGCAAGGACTAGACGCCCTGAGGTTCGAAGGCATTCGCAACCCATGAAATCCGGCCCGCCAGAATTGGCGGGCCGGATCCCGGCGCGAGAGGGAGAAACAAGGTGAATATGCTGCGCATTGGGGCCACCACTATCTGCGCCCTGGCCGTGCTGGCGGGATCCTTCGAGCTGAAGCGCAACGCGACCAGCGACATCAGGGATCGACAGCCGTCGACGGCCCCGGCCACCGTGACCACACTGGCACGGACGATCGACATCATCTCGGCCGATGATCGGCGACGCATGACGCCAGCCGGCGCGGGCCCTGCGTCCGAATTCCTGCCGCAGTCGGACACGACCGGCCTGCTGCAGGAGTCGTTGAGCATCGACGACCTGCTCGACGAGGTGAATGCCGATCCTGGTCCCGGATTTGTCCCGGTCGATCGCGACCGTTTCGCGGCCATGCTGAGATCGGATCCGGAACTACGCAAGGCGATCCTCGAATGACCAGCGTGTGGGCCAGGCCCCTCGCGATGCTGTTCGGGCTCGCAATCGCGTTCGGTTCCGCAACCGCAAGCGCACATGAGTTCTGGGTTGAGCCATCGACTTTTGGCCTTGAGCGTGGCGGACCAGTCGGCATCCGCCTTTGCGTCGGCGATGGTTTCGAGGGTTGGTCGCTCGCCCGCAACGCGCAACGGATCGAAAAGTTCGTTGCCGCAGGTCCTGCCGGAGAGCAGCCGATTGTCGGGCTCGACGGTTCCGATCCGGCCGGGTTCGCGCGCTTAACCGCGCCCGGTGACTACGTAATTACCTACCGAAGCAATCGTGCGTTTACCGAGTTGCCGGCCGCGAAGTTCGACGAGTACGTGAAACAGAAGGGCCTGGAGAAGATCGTCGCGCTGCGCAAGTGGCGAGGCGCGAGTCGCAAGACAGTGCGCGAGGCCTACTCCCGTCATTCGAAGGCGCTGATCCGCGTGGGAGATGCTGAAGGAAGCGTGATCGACCGGCCGATGGGTCTGCGCCTCGAACTCGTTGCGGAACCCGATCTGTCGCGTGCGCCCGACGGGGAGCTGCGGTCTTTTCGACTGCTGCATGACGGCAAGCCGCTCGCGGGCGCGCTGGTCAGCGCCACGCGACCGGGCACCACGGATGGCGACCTGCAGGTCCGCACGGGTGCCGATGGCCGCGCGAGCTTCCGGCTGCGCGAACCCGGGATGTGGCGTGTCGCAGCCGTTCACCTGATCGAGCCACCCAGAGATGTTGCGGCCGACTGGGAAAGCCTTTGGGCGTCTTTGACGTTCGAGCTGCCATCAGAGCCATCCAATGCTGCGCGCGACACGGGCGCGGCACGCAAGACCGCGTGCCAGAATCGGATCGCAACAGCCGCCATGCAGGCGCGGTCGTGATCACCGCGGCAGGATCCTGGCTGCGCTATGTCCGTGCGGGCTTTGGCTTGCTCGCGGTCTGCGTTTCGATATTCGCCTGTGGAGCGGCGCACGCCCACGCCAACGGTGCAAGTTACCTGCGCATCGTGGCCGATGACGGAAGCGACAGGCTCGTCGCCACCTGGGACATCGCCGCCGCCGATCTGCAGTTGCCGCTGGAGCTGGATTCGGACGGCGACGGCGTCTTTGCCGCCAGCGAGATCCTTGCGCGGCGCCCGGCCATCGTGCAGTTTGCGACGAGCCGTCTCGGCATCCGCCGTGGCGGCGACGAATGCCAGCTGTCGGATGGCGAGTTCAAGACCATCCAGCGCGGATCGGGTACTTTTGTATCGCTCCAGTTGAACGGCGTCTGCCCACCTGGCGGGCCGGTCGAAGTATCGACGAGTCTGTTCTTCGGCAGCCCCGGCTATTCCGCATTGCTCGACGTGCGGACTCCGCACGGACGTTTTCCCACGGTGCTGTCCTTCGGTAGTGCAACCTGGACCGAGCCGCCCGTCCTTACAGCGCTCGACACCTTGCTGCGCTTTCTGCGTGAGGGCATCTGGCACGTACTGATCGGCTACGATCACATCGCGTTCCTGCTGCTGTTGCTGCTGCCGAGCGTGCTGCGCGGATCGCGCGCCGGCTGGACCGCAGCAGCAAACGGCCGCGAGGTCGTGCGGGACCTGTTGAAGATTGTCACTGCGTTCACGGTCGCGCACTCGGTCACGCTGGGGCTCGCGGCCACTGACACGGTCCGGGTCCCGGTGCAGCCGATCGAGGTCGCGATCGCCGGCTCGATCGTCGTGGCCGGCCTGCTCAATCTTTTTCCAGCCGCATCCCGCTGGCGATTGCGATTGGCGTTCGGCTTTGGATTTGTACACGGCTTCGGCTTTGCGAACGCCTTGCAGGAGATCGGTGCGGGCGGATTGCGTCTCGCGCCAATGCTGGCTGGCTTCAATCTGGGCGTGGAAGTCGCCCAGATCATGATTGTCGCAGTAGCGCTCCCGGT
>Ga0315275_10000122_pt1 | contig 58966 bp, 53 predicted proteins | sample YL17G03_0_MG_FD_205557 | JGI IMG/M metagenome (GOLD analysis project Ga0315275, IMG submission 205557) | Sediment microbial communities from Yellowstone Lake, YNP, Wyoming, USA - YL17G03_0 | ecosystem: Environmental > Aquatic > Freshwater > Lake > Sediment | place: USA: Wyoming | collected... | reverse complement strand
GGGCGGAGCGGCGTGCTCTCCCGTGTGTCCGGTTGATCGGTGGCCACGGGTTCCGTTTCCAGAACACCCTCCACCGCCGGTTCGGCTTGGAGCACATCCCTCACCGCGGGTTCGGTTTTCATCACGACGTTGATCCGCTGCATCGAAGCGAGGCCCCGTTCCACCATGTTCATCACCCAGCCGAGAGCGACCATCGGCCAGATGAGCATCGCCATGTACCCGCTGAACGCGACAAACGTACCGAGGGTGATCGTCCCGTCGATGACCTGCTTGCCTCCGTAGCCCAGAATGAAAAGAGCGCCGAGGCCCGCCACGCTCGTAAGAAGGGGCGAGAGCAGGCTCTGGATCTTGTAGAGCTTCATGTTCGCTTTGAGATAGACCTGGCTCTGCCTGTCGAATTCGCCGATTTCGTGGTCCTCCCTCGCGTAGGTTCGCACCACGCGGATACCGGCGAGGTTCTCCTGCGCCCTCGAGTTGAGCGCCCCGAACTTCTCCTGGACTTTCTCGAAGGCGCGGTGGATGAGTTTCATGCTGTGGTACATCCCGACGGAGAGAATGACGAGGGGAAGGAGCGCGACGACGGTGAGCTTCCACGAAAGGACGATCATAAGAAACAGAGCGAACCCTGCGACAACGACCGTGTTCATCGAGTACATGACGCCGGGGCCGACGAGCGAACGGACGGCGTTCAGATCGTTTGTGGCGAGCGCCATGAGATCGCCGGTCTGGTTTTTGTTGTAGAAAATGGGGGTGAGTTTCTCCAGGTGGGCGAAGAAATCGCCCCGCATGTCGAATTCGATCTCGCGCGAGACCCCGATGATGATCCGCCGCATGAGAAAGCGAAAGACGCCGCTCACCAGCGTCACTGTCACAAAGGCCAGCGAAAGGTAGAGAAGCCGTTCCTTCGTGATCCCCGTTTTAAGCTCGTCGATCGCGAGCTTGAGAATCCACGGGTTGGCAAGGAGGAGGACGTTCGCCGCGAGGAGACAGACACCGCCGACGGCGAGCCTTTTGCGGTACCGCAAGAGGTACCGGACGATCGTGCGGATCGCTTTTCGCCTTTTTTTCTTTTCGTCGTTCGCGTTCGCCATTCTTCTGCCGCCGGGACTGCAAGCCCGACGGGCGGGCTTGGGTGTTGACGGTCGGTATCAAACAGGCTTAAATATAGAAGATACGCTTGGTGAAGGCAAACCCCAACCCTCGAGGTACGAACCCAAACCCACTGGAGCACGACGTGAAGATCCCCGACCGCAGCGAAGCGATGACCCTTCTTGCCGAGCACACAAAGAACGAGAACCTCATCAAGCATGCTCTCGCCGTCGAGGCCGCCATGCAGCACTACGCAAAGCTTTTCGGCGAAGACGAAGCGCTTTGGGGGGTCGTGGGCCTCCTCCACGACTTCGACTACGAGGAGCACCCCACGCTCGACGAGCATCCGTTCAAGGGCGCGGAGATCCTCCGTGCCAAGGGGTACGACGAATCGCTGGTCAAGGCCGTTCTCTCGCACGCCCGCCACACACAGGTCCCCCGCGAGACCCGTCTCGAAAAAACGCTCTTTGCCGTCGACGAGCTCTCGGGGATGGTGACCGCCGTGGCGCTCGTCCGGCCGTCCAAGAAACTGGCCGACGTGACCGTCTCTTCCGTAAAGAAAAAACTCAAAGATAAGGCTTTTGCCCGGGCGCTCAACCGCGAGGACATCCTCGAGGGCGCCGAGGCGCTCGGCGTCGACCTCGACACCCACATCGGACACGTGATCACCGCGATGCAGGCGGCCTCCGCCGGCCTGGGTCTGTGACCATGTTCGCAGCAGACCCGTGAGCGGCGCGGAAGGAGTCTCAACGGACCTGGGTCTGTGACGCCCTTGCCCACCCACAACCCGCTGGATGGACAAGCGTTTGGGCATTTTTTTCGGCCGGGGTCTGGTACGGATGTTGCGTACATTCCCCGCTGATGAAACGCGGTCTTTGGATTCTGTTGTTCTGCGCGGTCTTTGGCCTGGGGACTCCCCATCTCTCCACGAGCGGGAGCACGTCCGCACAGTCTTCCACCAGCACGATTGACCGGGACTCGACCACGAGCTTGCCGGGGGACGACACCGGCGCGGGGCTTTTTCTACCCCCCTCGGACTCGGGTGCCTTCGAGTGCGACAGCACGGTCAAGACCGATGACCTCCTCCTGAGCGCCCGCGAGATGTTCCTTGCGGACAACTACGCCCTGGCCGAAATGCTTTATACGTGTATCCTCCGCCGCGACCCCAGCCATCTTTCCGCGATGCTGGAACTCTCGATTGTCTTCGAGACGACGGGAAAGCTTCAGCACGCCAAAGAACTTCTCAAGCGCGCGGCGATTCTGAGCCCCTACGACCGGGAAGTCATCGGCCGGAACAACGAGGTGACGGCGAAGCTTTCACGCGCACTTCGGACCGATGTCGAGACGCTCTTTGCCAAGGGCGCTTTCCAGGCCGCGCTGCCCAAGCTATCGGCGCTTGTCGCGACAGAGCCGAAGGACGCCGATCTCCACCACAAGAAAGCCCAGTGCTACTTGGAGCTCGGTGACGCCGGGAACGCGCTCGCGGAGATCGACAAGGCCCTCGAGCTCCAGAAAGACGCCTCCTCCTTCGCTCTCCGGTCCGAGGCTCTGAAGCTCAACGCCGACAGGGAGATCGGCGCGCTCACACGCGAGGCGAAACGTTTTCTCGCGACGGGGCACGCGGAAAACCGCGATCGTGCACTCGCCGTGGTGAGCCAGATTCTTACGAAAGACCCTGAGCACCGCTGGGCGAAAAGACAGTTCATGCTCCTGACAAGCGGAGGAGTCTCCGCGGTCGCCAACGGGGCGAAAGGGCCCACGGCCGCAACGACGGAACAGGACCAGAGGACCCGTGTCGCCCGGTACGCGAAAACCGCCGCCGCGTACATGACCGCTTTCGCGCTGGGGATCGTTCGCACGCTCGAGCGCCATCTCGGATTGCTCATCATCGCGTTCATCGTTCTTATTGTCTCCCGCTCACCGCTTGCCTTTATGATCGTCCGCGGTTTCGAACCCCGTCACTCTCTTTCGGGCCGTCTGAACCATTTCAACATCCAGGAAATCCTGACGATGATCCACTCGCAGGGACGAAGCGGCGTGCTCCGAGTATACGCCGGAGCGGTAAAGGGGCGAGTGTACTTTGGCGACGGCGAGATCCGCCACTGCAAGAGCGGAAAGTCCGAAGGGCGCGACGCCATCCGCCGCCTGCTCGCCGGTGCGAAAGACGGTCACTTCGTCGTCACCAAACTCCCGCGGTCCTTCAGAAAAACGATCGACGCCCCGTTCAGCCTCGTTCTCATGGACATCGGGGACAGGTCGTTTCTCGACGCCGGGGACTCTCCCGCGCAGACTCCCGCATACGCCACCGAAAAAAAGTCGAAGATGAAAAGTCTTCTGGAGAAAAAGTTGTAGAGTCGTTCTGTTGCGGGGTTTTCGGGGACGGGGCTCTAGAGGGCCGTTTCCACGTCCGCCAGAACGTCGTCGTGATTTTCCGTGGGGAACGTGCGCAGGATCGTCGTCTCGACAACGGCCTCGCCGGCGGTTTCCCTCGCCTCCGGCGCGCGAAGAAACTCCACGATATGGCTGATCTCTTCAGGGCTCCTCTCGACGAGGACGAGATAGTACGTCCCATCCGATTGGCTCCGCACGACCGCGTCACCCTCCGAAAGGGCCGAACCGCACCGCTGGAAAAAACCCATCTCCTGGCGCGAAAAACACGAACCGTTGCGCCGGTGGTCCCCGATGACGCACTTCAGGAGAGTGACGGTTCTGCCGCTGAGCATCGCCGCTTCGCGGAGGCTCGTGAGCGGGACGACGAAGTCTTCGCGCGCGTCGAAACGCGGACGGACGGGGAAACGGAGAACCACCGGTCCGCGGTTCTCCGGGCCCTCGTTTCGGATCTCGCCGAACAGAGAAGAGACGATACGGTGGAAGGCCCGCGTTTCGAACGGATCGCCGCCGTTCCCAGGGAGTGAGTGTCCCGCAGGCTCCTCCGTGCCCGGCTTCGGACCCGCGCCGGTTTGCTGTGTACATGTGTACGCTTGGCACGGGCTTGCGGGGACGCGGATGTTGTCGAAACGAAGCTCGATTTCGCCGGTCTCATCGACGGTGCGGTACCCGACGGTGATGGGATGGCCTTCATCGCAGAGAGCGCCTTCCAAAAGGAAACGGACAACCGCCCGGAGACGATCCGGGTCGGTGAATACGAAAAGCCGGTCTTTCCCTCCCGTTTCGTCGATCACGACCCGTTTGCGAACCGTGGGCTGTGTTTCACCCGCCGCGCGTTCGATGAGGTCGCGAACAAACACGAGTTTCCGAGCCACCGATACGTCGCCCAACGTGATCTGGAGAAGATCGAGCTGCCCTTCAACGAGACGGATGATCCGGTCGATGTTCCGCTGGCCGATGGCGAGCAGCTTTCCTTCGGGCGAGCGGAGATCCGCCGCCCGTGAGGCGAAGAGGCTTTCGAGCGCGAGCTTGATCGCCGTGAGCGGCGTCCTCAGCTCGTGAGCGAGGCCGGTGAGGAAGCCGAGACGCAGCCGGTCGAGACCGGCGGTCCTTTCTTCTTCTTCCCTTTTTGAGATCGCGCGGTCGACCGCCGCCAAGAGCTGCGACGCGTCTTTTATCGGTTTTTCGAACACCCGGGATACGTCGAGCTGCCGCGCCTGTTCCTCCAGCTCGTCGCCAGGGGTCCCTGTCACCAGAACGAAGGGCACGTGTATCCCGCGTTCCCGCACGCAGCGGACCAGATCGATCCCCGTCATACCGGGCATCTGCACATCCGACACGATGGCGTCCGGGTATCCCGAGTCGATCAGGGGGAGAGCGTGATGCGGGGATGGAAACGCGCGAACGCGGTACTCGCTTTTTTCGAGGACGCGCGACAGTAACTCGCGCATCAAGCCGTCGTCGTCGATGACAAAAACCGTTCTCATTCTCCCTCCACGCCGGCCCCCGACGATACGCCGAGGGTAACCGGTGTCGGTCCCATGATGTTGCTTCGAGCGAAAGAGGGTGTGCTTGCGAGAAACGCGAAGGGCAAAGTCTATGCCACAGAACCCGTGGGCTCCGCCGGTGACGATCGCACAACAAGGGAAGTAAGCGCGGGTTGATATCACACCCTGCGAACCGCTCGGAGCAACGGACGGGAACGAACGGAGGCGAGCGCCGGACCGGCAAATTGGCGCAGGTTACGCAACTTGCAAGACGCGCGCGCGGTCTGGTCGCGCGCATTTCGCGTAGCGCGTGCGAGATGAGCGGAGAGATTGGCCCGTGGGTCATCGGGCGCGGGTGGCGGGCGATCCTCGCTCGTTCCCGCGAAAGGGCCTGCAACAACCCTACGACCCACAAACGAACGCACTCGGTTTCTAGTAGCTAACCGCGAGACCAAGCGTTGCGGAGGCGTCCACGGCGCGTTCGCGCCAGTCCCCGCGTTCGCCCTGGACGGTTACGTAGAGGTGGGTCACCGGAGAGAGAGCGGCTGTCAGCGTCGAGAAGTACACTTCACGCACCGCTCCCGAATGGAAGAAGAGACCCAGACCGCCGACCTCGAGTTCGACTTTCGGGCTGAGCGCCACGAGGACCCCACCCCCCGCAGTTGTGTAGCTTCCGTGGAGCCCGGCTTCATCGAGCCGATCATCGAGACGGATGACGTAGAGGCCGCTTGCCGTCACCCAGTATGAGAGGGACCGGAGCGGCTGGAGACCGTCTCCACCGCCGGTTGCTCCAATGGAATCGACGAACGCCATGCCCGCTTCCACATCCGTGCTCGCCGTCGAGTAAGGGAAAAGCGTGGCGGACCCGGACCCAAGACGGAGAGACGAAACGATCGACAGGGTTTTACGATGACCGGTCCACGCACGAGCCTTCGCCCGGAGGACCACGTCGCCGAAACCGTCCTCCACGTCGTCATCGAGAGCGAGGGTTATGTAGGAGATCTCCGGCTGGATGAGGAAGGCCGAACGGACACGGATCGGCGCCGCGAGGACGAAGAAAGAGGCTCCCTGACCCTGCGAATCCGCGCGCGTGATCGAACCCGCAAGACCCCGCCCGAGCGGCGCTCCGACGAACGCCGACACACGCGAGGCGTCAACGAAGGGACCCACGGAGAAAACCGGCGACGCGGCAAAAGACAAAAGCCCGGCCGCAAGGATGAACGACTTCCTCGCGCCGGGCACAAGCCAAAATATGCGGAGAAGGCTCTTGAAAATCTTTCCTAAGCCACCCCTTCGAGAAGCTGTACCTTGCCTTGACGCAGGAACTGAACACAGATCATTCTGCGGTTCCCCGGGAGTCTCTCCTTCGAAAGGACTTTTCCGAAGTCGTTCCACGACCGGTGGCGGATCACGTCACCGACGTCGTAGATTTGATCTTCCGAGTAGTCTTTCGCGGTTTCGACGTCCAGGTCCTCCAGGGCGATTTCCTGTTCCGCGCCGTGGTGGGCTTGTTGATCGCCGAACTCCTCGTCCTCATCCGGCATGTGCGGGAGGAAACCCTGGCAGCCGGGACATTTCAACCAGATGACACCCTTGCTGCTCCCCTGCTTCACCACTTCCATGTCAAAGTGCTCTTTACACACGGAGCAGTACTGGTTGATCGTATTCGTTTTCGTACCCGGCATCGATGTCCACCCGATTCTCACGAAACTGGAATCTTGCAACAATCGTCTGCCTGCTGTTTCGTGTGGAACTTCATGCCGCAAAGCTTACACGGGTATTTCCCGCCCAGACGCCCATCCGCCCCCGCCCGCTTCAGCAGCTGATAATATTTGACGTACTCCCGATCCTTCGCGAGCAAGTCCACTTTTTCTGGCTTACCCATGTCTCTCTCCTCCCGACTGGCGGTCCAAAACGGCCATTTGTCACCAATTGGGGAGCCACAGGATCCTGTGCTTGAACGAAGACGCCACACAATATCTTGGGTAAAACTACGGCATCTCCACAATTCCGTCAAGCACAAAATGCCAGCCGGTGCAAAAAAGCGGCGAGAAGGCAGCAACTTTTCACAATATATCAGAAGCTCGCTCCGCGCGCAAGACGTACGACGTTCGCAATCGTTCCGCGCACCGGAATGGCCGGCGACACGGAGCGCAGTCCGCGCTCGATCGTGCACACGTTGTCCGTGTCGATGTGCGATGTTCCGCTCTTGCTGACCCGCTCGGATGATCAGAACTCGAGAGATCGAGAGAGGTCCGCTTCCAGATCCTCGACGTCTTCGATGCCGACCGATAAACGCACGAGACCGTCTGTGATTCCGAGTCTCTTGCGAAACTCTTCGGGTACGCTCGCGTGCGTCATCGTAGCGGGGTGACAGATGAGACTCTCCACGCCGCCGAGACTCTCGGCGAGCGTAAAGAGGCGGACGCTTTCCAAAACGTGCCGCGCGCGCTCGAGACCGCCCACGTCGACGGAGACGATCCCTCCGAATCCTCGGGCCTGCCTCTTGGCGAGTTCGTGCTCGGGGTGATCTTCGAGACCCGGGTAGTAGAGCTTCTCCACGGCGGGATGGCGGGAAAGGAACAGGGCGAGATGTCTCGCGTTCGCGTCGTGCTGGCGCATACGCAACGCGAGCGTCTTCGTCCCACGGAGCGCGAGCCAGCAATCGAAAGGCCCCGGCACTGCCCCGACGGCGTTCTGCACGAAACGGATTTTCTCGGCGACATCCGAATCGTTCGTCACGACCACTCCGCCGACCATGTCGCTGTGACCGTTGAGATACTTCGTCGAGCTGTGAACGACGATGTCCGCGCCCAGCTCGAGAGGATTTTGGAAATACGGGCTCAAGAACGTGTTGTCGACGGCGACCAGCACGCCGCGCGAATGCGCGGCGGCGGAAACGGCGTGGATATCGGTCACACGAAGGAGAGGATTCGTCGGTGTTTCGACAAAGAGAAGCTTCGTCCTGGATGTGAAGCTCGATTCGACCGCGGCGAGGTTCGTCGTGTCGACGAACGTGAAGCGGAGGCCGTACCGGCGCAGCACCCGTTCCGCGAGACGATACGTTCCCCCGTACACGTTCTCCGTAATCACGATCTCATCGCCCTCTCCGCAGAGGTGCATCACCGCGGAGATGGCGGACATCCCCGATGCGAAGGCCACGCCGTGGCTCGCCTTCTCTAGAACGGCGATGTTTCTCTCGAGGGCCGCCCGCGTGGGGTTGTTCGTCCTCGCGTACTCGTAACCTCTGTGCCTGCCCAAACCGTCCTGCTTGTACGTCGACGTTTGGAAAATGGGCGTCATCACGGCGCCGGTGACCGGCTCCGCTTCCTGCCCGCCGTGAACGGCGTCCGTCGAAAAACCCATGATAAACCTCCGTATTCTCGCTCTCTCCCGGGAGCAGCACTATGCCCATCTTGCTCGCCGCTCGCCGACGGCGTCTCCGCGCCCTGTCCTCGCGCGCTCAAGGAAGTCGCGTCGACGCCCACGTCGAGCGGCAAACGGCCGGCATCAGCCCTTCCCCGTGAGCATGTGTTCCACTAGATCGTACTTCGTGAGGATACCGATCGTCTCTCCGCCCTCCTCGACGAGAACCGCCAGGTGGCGAGCCGACATCAGCTTGAGAGCCTGTGTGTAGTTCTCGCTCGCTTTCAACACGGGAAACGGCTCCTTCATTGCACGCTCGACGGGGTCCTCGCGTTTCGTTTCCCCGGCGAGGAGTTGGTCCAGGAGATCCCCTTCGACGACCCGCCCCACCCATTCCCCGTCGCGATCGACCGGAAGCTGGGACACGTTGTGGTTTTTCATGAGGTCAAGGGCGCGGTGGATCGTTTCGTCCGCTGCGACGTGAACGATCGGCGAAGTCCCGCCGGACTTCCTTTTGACGATCTCGCCCACGGTCATGGCGGGCGCATCGAGCATCCGGTGTTCCCGCATCCATTCGTCCGAGTGAAATTTGGAGAGATATCGCTCCCCCGTATCCGGAATCAGCACGACGATGATTTTGTCCTCATCCAATTCTTTGGCCAGCTGCACCGCGCCGAAAACGGCGGACCCGCTCGACCCTCCCACCATCAACCCCTCCTCACGCGCGAGCCTTCGTGCCATACGGAACGAGTCCTTGTCGGACACCGTGATGACCTCGTCGACGTATTCCAATTGGAAGGTCCCCGGTATGATATCCTCCCCGATTCCCTCGACCAGGTACGGATGTCCCTCGGTCATCCGCCGGGTGTAGAAATACTCACGGAGGATACTGCCCTCGGTGTCGATACCCACGATTTTCACGCCGGGTTTCTTCTCTTTGAGGTAGCGGCCGACGCCGCTGATCGTTCCGCCCGTCCCGATTCCCGCGACGAAGTAGTCGATTTCACCCGCTGTATCCTCCCAGATTTCGGGCCCCGTACTTTTGTAGTGAGCTTCGGGATTTAGCGGGTTGAAGTACTGGTTGGCGAGAATCGCGTTCGGCGTCGTTTCGACGATGCGCCTGGCCACCGAGTAGTAACTCTTTTCGGATTCGGGCGGAACGGCCGTCGGACAAGTGATGACCTCGGCGCCGAACGATTTCAGCAAACGGATCTTCTCCTGGCTCATCTTGTCCGGCATGGTGAAGATCGCTTTGTAGCCCCGAACCGCAGCGACGAGCGCCAACCCCACACCCGTGTTGCCCGACGTGGACTCGACGATCGTCCCCCCCGGTTTGAGCAGCCCCCTCGCAACGGCGTCTTCGATGATCCCGACGCCGATACGGTCTTTCACACTCCCCCCCGGGTTGAAGAACTCAGCTTTGGCGAGAATCGCCGGGCGAACGCCTTTCGTGACGTTCTCGAGCATCACAAGAGGCGTCCGCCCGATCGTTTCGAGAATGTTCTTCTTGTATCTGACCCTGGAGAGACGGTGCTCCATAGCTGTGGGGAGCGCGGCGCGCACCGCGCTAGCGGACCACCACCACCTTCCTGACCTCGGTCGCCGGGCCCGCGATGGTTCGGATGAAATAGACACCCGAAGGCACTCGCTCGTTGTTGTCGTTGGTCCCGTCCCATTCGAAGGTCTTCACACCCGCGAAGAGCTGGCCGTCGTAGATCGTTCTCACGGGACGCCCCGACACGTCGTACACGGCGACGCGCACCGCCGTCCGGCGCGTCGCCGGGGCACCGTACGGCGCCCCGGGACCATTCTGTGCCGCGCTCACCGCCTCGGGGATTCGGACGGAGATCTGCGTTTTTTGGTTGAATGGGTTCGGAGAAACATAGGAGGCGAGCACACCCGGCGGGATCGGGAACATGCTCTGAGCTTCGAACGTGTCGGATGTCGTTACGTATTCGACTGTGGTATCGCTGTGCACGATGTTGAAGTACCCTTTCACGAAGTACTGGTAGGAGCGCCCGGGCGTGACGTTCCCGTCGGTAAAATCGTAGTGACGGAACATTCCGCCCGACTGCGAATTGGGCTTGATGTCGGCGGCGAGAAGGGTCGTGTCGGGATCGCCCGCCGAGGCGTCAATGCGGTGGAGATCCAGTCTGGCCCCGAAGCTCTCACCCACCGTGCTCCAGAAGACGCGTATGCCGGTTGCGAGAGGGTCGACGTCGAAGAGCGCGAACCTGATCCCGAGGAAGTAGATTTTCTTGACGGTCTCGCTCGAGGCCCTGCCAAATATGTTTCTCGCCACCACCGCGATCTGCGTCGTTCCCACGGGGATCCCCTTCACCGATATCGAGAGATCCTCCTCCACCTCGTCCCACCTGCCGTCGAGCGGCGCGAGATGGATCGCGCCGAGGCCGTTGATGGTCACGGTGGCGTCCTGGAGCGGCGGGGCGTAGCTGACCCGGTCCTCCGGCGCCTGGAAGGGATTGCGGTTCGGCACTGCCTGCGACACCACTTTCATGCCCACCGTCACATCGGGAGTATCGATGGTCTCCACGGCGGCATCGGCAAACTCCACCACCGGCGGGGCGTCGAACACATCGGGGATGTCGTTCCTTGGGTCTTCATCGATCACTCCGATCTGCCCCTGTGTGTACTTGCATATCGGACGGCCGAGATCCTCCTTGGCCCGCCACATAATGCACAGCTGGGTCTCCCAGCCGCTACAGCCCTTGATACCCCCGTCGGGAAGCTCATCGACCTTGTTCCTGTTCTCGTAGGCGAGGTATCCGGTTCGCGATGAGCATAGGCTCTGGTTGTTGGGTCCCGGATACTCGTCGAGCGCCCAGAAAACGTGCGACATTTCGTGCTGAAAAACCGTCGAGAAGACGAGATACGGGTCGATCGAGAAAGGATTGTCGCCCGCCGGGTACGGGATGACGAGGTACGGTCCGCCCAGCGTCGCATACGCGGTGTAAAACTGATCCGCGAACCGGTGGTTCGGGGCGTTTTCACTGCACGCGATGAAAGCGGTGAATACCCAGTCCGTGTTGTAGTAGCGCCGCCCTTTGTTGTTGTACTCGTGGACCATGAGCTCCGCGGGTCCCATGGGTATCCCCAAGCGGGCCAGAACGTCGGATATCCACTGGTAATGCTCGTTCATCACCATCTGGATGGGTTCGTATAACGTAGGAACCTGCGGCTCGGTTGTCAGAACGAAGTGCAACTCCATGTTGGGGAACTTCGTCTGGAAATCCAGCGCGGCGGCAAAGGCACCCGATGCCGCATCGGAGAGCGCCTGTTCGGTCCAGTCTTCCGCATGGGTGTCGCTTTCGGGAAGAACGAGCCGGATGAGGACGTCGCCGGTGAGAAGCTCCGAGTTTTGCTGGATGTTGCGTTCCTGGACGGCGCCGGAAACGGCGGAGAGCCTCGCCCTGGTCTTGGATTCCTCGACGATCTGGGACGGGAGGACACGAAGAACGTCGTCGAACCCGTCACTCCCCTCGAAGGGGACCATCTCCAGGGGCGTCTGACGCAGATGCTCGTAGCACGTCTTGACGAACCGAAGATCATCCGAGCCCGGCGCGGTCGGGCGGGTGTCCACATCGGCTTCTTCGGTGAGCGAATAGCGGGGGTCGTCGACAAGAGTTCTGAGATCGATCGACTCGGGGACGTCGCAGACGATGATCATGGAAGGCGCGAACAAATTGACTCTCTCGACACCCCGGGAGATGAGTCTTTTCCGTAGTTCGATGACGCTTTGATCGTCAGCACCACGCGGTTGGATATACACGCGCGTCACGCGATGACTGCTCGTCCCGTGGACGGGCGCCGTCCGGGCGTTCTCCGTTTGGGAGACTGGCGGATGAGCCTTGGACGGAAGAACGGACCCCGCAACGAGAAAACCGACAAACAGGAAACCCCAGGGGCGGTTCATCGGGCGAGCCTCCTTCTTCCGTGTCACCGGTCGGGGGAATCAAGAGAGAGAACAGATCTCGCATCGAACCCGAACCCCGTCAGTTCAGCGGTTGTCTTCGAGTACTTCTCCCCCGACACCGGGATTCCTGCGATCCGGGGCACCATGTCCGTCTCACGCGATCGTTCGATCACGCATTTCACGAGACGGAACAGGGGAACATCGTTGTCAAACCATACTGCGTAGTCATCCCGGGACTTTTTGATCAGCTTGACCCGACCGGTGGGAATTTCCCTGTCGTCCTGCACGATGCGCGTTTTTTTCGCGCATGAAAACCGGCCCGCCGGTGTCGTTATCGCCACCCCTTCGAAGGACTCCCACAACGACTCCGCCGTCGGAACGATCAGCGAAAAATCTTCGTACGTTCTTGGATCCGCTTCCTCGGCGGGACGCGTACCCTTCTTAATATAGAACCTGACAATGTAGTCACCAAGAGAATCCCCCTTGGAGAAACCCGTAATCCCCTCGAGGACGAGGAGTTTGAGGATCTGCCCTTCCTCCTCCCCGTTGCCGAGCGGTCTGGTGGCGAGTTCGAGCCAGAACGCGGGGCCCCGCGGAGTCGTCTCGGCCGCGGGAACTCCGACATAAACCTCGGTCGAATCTTCCTGTTCCAGAGCCTCGTCGACGACGATGTACCGGCACCAGGCCCCCTTTTTGAGCACGAGTTGAGAAAAATCGGCACCCGGCACGAGCAGATTTTCGGCCGGCTCGGCCGCGGCGGGCGTCACGAGAAGACAGAGGAGAAGCCCGATTTCCCACGCGAGGCGTTTCATCGCTGCTCTTTCTCTCGAGGTTTTTCTCGAGGATTTTGTCCGGAGTCTAGTGCGCAATCGTCTCCCACGCTTTCCTGTAATCGAACGCCGGATCCTGTTCGGAGGTGTGACACTTCACGCAGGCGTCCCGCGCCTTCTCCTTGTAGCGGCCGTCTCGTGTATGCTCCGCCGCGGGACCGTGACATGCCTCGCACTGGACATCCACAAGATCCACGCCGGACCCCGCTACACGAACTCCGCTGAAACCGCCGGGCGCACCGTGCCCCGTCGAGTGGCATGGGACGCACCCCGAGTCCCTGTGCATGAACAGCGCAGAAAGTGTCGCATACGCCGTTGCGTGTTTTGTTCGGATGTACGCATCGAACGCACCGGCGTGGCACCGCTGGCAGTTCGCCAGACCGAGGTAGATATCTTGCGTTCCCGCCCCGGCGGTTCGAGCCCGGAGCTGGTCTTTGACGAAAAGCTCCTTCTGGTAACTCCGGTTCTGGTCTTCGAACTCTTTGACGAACCCCGCGACCTCGGGGTCGTTCTTGACGGTCGCGTCGAGCAGCCGGATCTCGTTCGTGGACGCGACGGCCCTGGCCTGCGAATCGAACGCGAGCACGGCGCGGCCGAGGTACTGACCCTGGTGGCTGGCCGTGTACACGGGGACATCCCCGATGAGGATCGGGTCGGTGGTCACCTCGGGTTTGTTGCTATGGCCGAGGATGACCATGTCGATCCCCGTGACGCCCGCAAGGACCTCTTCGAGCTCGGTTCTTTTCATATGGGCCAACAGAACGACAAAATCTGACTGCGACCTTACGACAGGGATGAGCGCGGTGAGGATCGGAAGCGGAACCTTGACGACGTATGTGAGCGCCTCGACGTCCCCCGACGTTGAAGCGATTCTCTCGTTCTTGGCCGCCGGCGAGAGAATTGCGATGACACCGAAACGAATTCCGCCTTTTTCGACGACGCGGTACGGCGGAAAAACCGACTCCGTTTCCACGGCAACTCGCGGCGCGCTCGAAGCGGCGTCGTTGTTTCCGGAGCCTCGCGGTGCACCCGAAGCCGAACCCTTGCCCGGAGGGCCCGCTTTCCGGAACACGTTGGCGCAGAGAATATTCATGTGGAACGTGCGGCTGTCCTCCACAATGGCATCCAGCCCGAAATCGAGATCCGTCTCGCCCAGCGCCACTGCGTCGTACCCGAAACGGTCCATCATGCGAGCGATGAACTGACACTTCAGCCGGTTGTAGGCGTCGCTTCCCCCGTAGACGTCACCGCCAGAGACGAGGAGCATGGGCTCTCCCGACACCCGGAACTCCTCGATCAGCGCGGACCTGCGAGCCAGACCGCCCGCTGCGTTCGTGTTTCAGCCACAGGGGAGATAATAGCCCCGCGTGTCGCTTTCGTACACAATCTGAACGGGCCGCGTGCCGGCATCCGCGGTCTGCCGAAGGACTGCCGGCGCCGACAGAATGACAAACAGGATCGACAGGAAACTCAAGATCAACGATCTCTCCTCGATCAGGCGACAGTACGAGTCAAATGACAACAACGGACAGGTTAAGAATACCACACGAGAAGCGGAGAGGCAACGGCGCCGCACACGAGATGGAGGGTGATCGCGGGCCCTTTCGCGGGAGCGAGCGAGGATCATCCGGCCGTGAGGCCGGAAAGCCGAGCGAAGCGGAGCGAGGGCCCGCGATCACCCTCCATCTCGTTCATCTCGACGCGACCGGTTGCCGTCTTGGCGGTCTCTTTCGTCTTTTCGCCGTCGTCCGGAGCCGACCGCCACAAAAAGAGCGGGGCGTAACGCCCCGCTCGTACGCTATCCGACAAGCACAAAACGCCTACTTGCGGATACGATCCTTAAGAGCTCTGCCAGCCGAAAAAGAAGGAAAACGAGATGCTGGAATCTGGATCGGCTCGCCAGTCTGCGGATTTCTACCTTCTCTCTTCTTTCTCTTGCGAATCTGGAAGGTGCCAAAACCCGTAATCTGGACCTTGCGCCCCGCGTTCAACTCGGAGGCGATGATACCCTCCTTCGGGATCGCACTGAAAATCGTCTCCACCACGCCCTTCGCGTCCTTGAGCGTCATACCGGTCCGGGTTGCGACTTTTTCCACGAGTTCAGTTTTGTTCACGATGTCACCTCCTTCCTGTCTTTATCGGCACTTTAGCCACATCCGCAAAAACGTGTCAATAACATTTTGGCATACGAACGCACAATTTCCTAGTGCGATCCACGAGCGCGCGACAAGTATGGGGCTAGTACCCGAGCGGCGAGGTGAAGGTCCCTCCACCCAGACCACGGCTCCCCTGTTCGCCGTAGATCTCGGGGTGGAGTTTTATATTGATTTTGAAGTAGAACTCCCATTCGTCCCCGAGCTTCTGGCGCGAGAACGACATTTGCCAGCAGTGGAGATCTCGAGTGAGACTGAAGTAATCCCCGAGGAAATCTCGGTCGATCACGTTGTACGTGCTTCTGTACGAGATCTCCCACCCGCGTGTGAGCTCAATACTGCCGCCCAGGTTCAGGGTCGAACTCGATTGGTTGGCACCGGTCGCTTTCGAATAGCTGAACGCCAATGCGAGGTCCCAGGGAAGCCCTTCTTTCTCGGCTTCTTTCTCGGTTTCCTTCTCGGGCTCTCCGCCGTGATCGACGCCGACGGCCCCTTCGAGTGTATCGGCCGCTGCCACGTTGAGCTCGCGGGGAGCCTCTTCGGCGGCGTTGCCGAAGGGATGCGTCCCCCTGAAGGACACGGAAGAGCTGAGGCTCGTGTTCAGCACGTTCCACTGATACGGGTCGATCGTCTGGTTGAGGGAGAGATTCGTTCCGAGCACTCGGAGATTGACCAGACTGGTGATCCGCGACCAGGTGTACTCTTGGGTTCGCTGGTCGAGACCGAGGGACGTGTTGAGCGACCACAGAAGAACACCGGAGAGTTTTGTCGTCTTTTCCTCTTTCTCGCCGCCCGCTTCCGTTCCGGTTGTATCCCCTTCGGCTTTGGCGGCGGCGTCCGCGCTTTTCGCCACCTTGAGGTCGATGGCATTCCTGAGACTCAGACTCACCCTGGAGTTCGCCTGCCGGCCCTGGATCGAAGGCGTATACGAATAGGTTGCCGACGGGCTGATCGTGTGTCGGATCCCGCGGAGCGCGCCGACACTGGCGTAGAAGGTCCCGTAGACGTTCGAGTTGGCCGAAACGCCGCTGCTGAGGTTCAGAGTGTTGTCGGAGGTAACCGCTTGTCTGCCCTTCACGAGGGTGGTGTCCGGGGGTGTGGTCGAGTCGTCGATGACGACATGGTCCCAGGCGTTGTACGACACGCGTTTGTACTGGTCGCTGGCCGAGACCTGCGGCGAAACGCTCATGAATCCAAGCTTGAAGGGTGCGCTCACGCCGAGCGAGCCGTTCGTCGTAATGGTTTCCGTCCGATCGTACAGCCGCTCATCCGTCTTTCGGTTTCCCGAGAGACCGGGTGACACACGAACCGCCCCGAAGACCTTTTCCCAGATCGACTCGTAGCCTTTCTTGCTTTCCTTTCCGAAATAGAGCGACCGGGACGGGATGGAAAGAGTGATAGATGGGAATTCCTGGCTGAGCTTCACCGAATTCGAATCCGCCACGTCGAGAATCTGCGTGCGCCGCGCGGAGGTGCTGAACCCGACCGAATTCCACGACTTGCGAAGGCTCACCTTGGATTCGATCCTCCGATCGACGACGTCCCGCACGTCATCGAGATTGTTCACCGCTTGCGGCGCCTTGTCGCTGCTGACGAACCTCAGGTCGGCGCTGAAGGACGCCTTTTCCCCCAGCGTCTGGCCGTGCCGGCTCGAAAACGTCCATTCGTTCGTGTAGTTGGTGAAATCACGAAACCAGGAGAAGTCGGCGCCTCCTTCGAACGAGTAACGGAGCTTGTACCGGTTCTCGATGCGGCCACGAATCGATCGGTTCTCGTTGAAATCGCCCACGAACGTGAAATCGGTGTAGTCGTTCGTCGCCCAGTAGTATCCGACGTTTCGTATGAACCGCTCCTTGCTGCTGTTGATTCCGAACTCGATGACGGGCCGCAGGATCCCCGACCGGCGCCCACGGCGGATGTTCTGGGCGAAAAACGGAAGGGCGAAGATGGGTGTCTCGCCGATGTACAAGACAACCGGCCCGGTGACGACCTTATCGTCGAGGTACACTTTCATCCGGTTGCTGGAGATGTGGTAGTGCGGGACTTTGAGATCGCAGGTCGTGTAGGTGGAGTTCCACACCTTGAGAACGTCATCGCCTACTTTGGCGATGGTTTTGCCGTCGTAGTACCCGTCCATGAACTTCGTCGTGCCGTCCTCTACGAGCCCCGTCCCCGTATCGAGGTCGTAGTCCATCTGGTAGCCGTGGAGCTTGTCAGGGCCCTCGATGAGAACCGGGGAGCCCGAGGCGTCGAGAAGCTCGAGGTTCGCCGAGTAGGTGATGTTCCTCCCGATGAGCGATTTGCCCCGGTAGTCCACCTTGGCGTTTTTCGCGAGCACGAGATCGCGCCTCCGGGCGTAGTACTGTATTGTGTCGCCGGCGTATTCGACGCGCTCCGCCTTCTCCGGGTAAGGAACGTAGGTAAGGGACGTATCCCTCTGCGCGCGCAGCGAGTCGCCCGTCTCGCCCGAGCGGAGATTGATGTACCGGTAGACTCCATTCGCCTTTCCCACCATTTTGACGTACGAAATCGAATCGTCCTTGAAAAGGAAGAACATGCTGTCACCCTTGGCGTAGTTGCCTTCCACGCGGGTAGGGCTTTGGGGGTAGTACTCGCTTTCGGCGCGCCCGGACACGCGTATGGAGTCGAGCGCGTTCTCCCGCAGAAACAGCACCATGGAGTCACCCTTCACCCAGCTGTCGCGACCGATGACCAGCGAGTCCCTCGGGGTTTCCTTGATCATCGCCTGTCCGGTGATGTTTATCGCGTTGACCTTTTCTTTGTCGTAATGGAGGGTCATCAGGTTCCCCTGCATCGACACGTTCCCCTGTTTGGCCAGGGGATTGCCGAACAGCTCGACCTGCTGGCTTTTGTCGGTGACGACCGCCGAATCGCACTGCGTGACGGTGTTGCCTTTGATGATCTTGACTCTGCCCTGAGCGATGGCGACTCGCCGGTCCGGGTAGAAAACCATGGTGTCGCTGTCGACCGTCGTCGGCTCGTCGCTCTCGGGATCGACCGTGAGGCGGGGAACCGCGTCGATCACTGCCTTCCCCTGATTCCGGTAGTAGTAGCCGTGCTTCCCCCTGATGCGGATTCCTTCCTTCGTGTCCACGATCCTCACGTCACCGAACGCCTCGGATACGAGGATCTGTCTGTCGTAGTAAAGACTGTCTGCGTTGAGTGTGGTGCTCGAATCGACGACCTCCACGTTTCCCATGGCCCACGCCCGGCCCGTCGTCCGGTAGAAGATCGCTTCGTCGCATCGGATGCCTACCCCCCGATCCTGTATCTTCACGCGGCCGCGAAGGATCGCCTTGTCTTCGATCCCCGAGTACTCCCCCTCGTCCCCTTCCATGTGGAGCTCTTTCTGATCGATCTTCACGTTGTCGAGGAGATAGGTCTGGCGTTTCCGACGGTAGTGGAGTGCCCGGGCCGCCGTGATCGTGACATCGCCGTGAACGATATGGACCCCATCCCGGCCTTCGAGGACCTGTTCGCCGGCGATTTCCTTCACCGAGCTGCTGCCGGCGTCGAAATGGTAGACGCTGTCCCTCCGGGCGCCGGAGGGTTCGCGCGACTCACCCGGAGGGGTCTGTTGAGAAAGACTCGCCGCCGGAAGATAGACGGAGACGACGATGGCGAGAAAAAGAAATGAACGCAGGGACATGCGAATGCCTGGAGAGCGACGAAGCAACGACCCATCCTTTCGCCGGAGCTCGGCCCGGGCTACCGCCCGGGGACCGAGTCTCTCGCCAGGAGCGCCGCGCCGATCGCGGCGGCGTCGGTGCCCAGCCGGGCTCGCGCGACTCTCGCCACGCGGCTCGACTCCGGGAACGCCCGTTTGCGGATTTCTTCGTCCATACGCGGTTTCATCAGGTGGAACCCTTTGGCGACACCCCCGGCCACCGCGATCACGTCGGGATTGAAAATGTTGATGAGGTTCGCCATCGCGGTCCCCAGATGGGTCCCCGCCTCCGCGAAAACCTCTCGAGCGACACTGTCGCCTTTCGCCGCCGCCTCGGCGATGAGTTTTGGCGTGAGAGGGCACCGCTGGCTCACCCATTGGGTCAGATACCGGCTGCGACGGGTCCTAAGCTTCTGACGCGTCTCCCGTATGAGCGCGTACGCGCCGAGGTAAGCCTCGACGCAACCTCGACTCCCGCAGTGACAGCGCGGCCCGCTTTCGCAGATCGTCGTGTGGCCGATCTCACCCGCGTAGTTCTTGCTTCCGCGGAGCAGCCGGCCGTCGATGACGATGGCTCCCCCCACCCCCGTCCCGAGTGTGATGCACACGAACGTGCCCAAACCGCGCCCGCACCCCCGAAAGTATTCGCCGTAAGCGGCCGCGTTCGCATCGTTCTCCACGACAGTGTATACACCGAGGTGCTCCCGGGCGATCCTCGCGAGCGGCGCGTTCTCCCACGCGAGGAGATTCGGCGACGAGTGGAGCCGTCCCGCGACGGGATCCACCAACCCCGCACAGGCCACCCCCGCCGCTGTGAGGGCGCTTTTGTCTGCGATGAGCGAAGAGACGGTCGACGCGATACGCGAAAACGCGTCCTTGGGTCCTTTCTCGACGTCCGACGGTATCGACCGCCGGCCGAGCACACGGCCTCGCGCGCCCAACGCAATGAGTTTGATGTTCGTTCCGCCGATATCGATTCCCACAAACATACGTGTCCTTTGGCACAGCTGGCCGCGATTGACCAGTCGAAACTAATAAAGCCCCATGACGTGCAGCTGCCGGCCGAACACTTCGACCGTGCGGTGCGATCCGGTGACGAGAAGCACGCGGCAGGGGTTCGACGGCGAGAGGACCCGGCCGATGAATCCGGCCCATTCGTCCTCGCGCGTATAGAACCGCTGGATGCACACGTCGAGACCCGTGCCTATCACGGTCTTCGCTCCGAGCACATCGAGAAGTTCCGGCGACGTAAACGCCTCCTCCTCGACCGGCTCGATGAGGTACGCGCGGCGGACACGCCCCGGTATCTCTCTCGGAAAATCCCGGAGTTCTTTCCGCCGCATGACTCCAAGGATGATACCGTTCTCTTCGCGGGGTGACAACGCCGCAAGTGTTTTTAGCGTCGCCGTCAGCGCTTCGTCGTTGTGCGCCACGTCGAGGACGACGGTTTTTCCTTCGATTTCGGCGACCTCGAAGCGGCCCGGGAGCGAGACGGCCTCAGCCGCCTCCGCAAGCCTCTCGATACGACCGAGTACGAGCTCCGCGGCCCTCACGGCAACGAGGGCGTTCCCCATCTGGTGTTCCCCGATGAAGGGGAGCGTGATCTCTCCGTAGCCCGCCGTCCTCGTCTCGAGACGGACGCGCATCCCCTCGAACGACATCCGGCCAAGTTCGACGGTCCCCAGAGAATCGAACCCGTCGAGGGGGATTTGTTCGCGGGACGCCTTGGTCTCCACGAGTGATTGAAGATCGGCGGAGAGTTTTCCGCACACGAAAGGCACGCCGGGGCGGGTAATCCCAAGCTTCTCCCTCAATATCTCCTCCTCGGTGTCGCCGAGGATTCGCCTGTGGTCGAGCGAGATGCCGGTCAAGATGGAGACTCTGGGTTGGACCACGTTGGTCGCATCGAAGCGCCCCCCGAGACCGACCTCCAGAACGGCCCACTCGACACCCCGCTCGGCGAACACCTGGAACGCGATGGCGGTCAACGCCTCGAAGTAGCTGTAGCCGATCGTTTTGTGGAGGGGGACGATTCTCGAGGCCGCTTCTTCCATCACGTCGAGGGGGACCGGCTCACCCGCCACACAGATCCTCTCGCGGACCGAGTAGATGTGGGGAGAGGTGTACCACCCGACGCGCTTGCCGTTTGCCTCGAGGATCGACGAGAGAAGCGCCGATACCGATCCTTTTCCGTTGGTGCCGGCGATGAGGATCGACTCGAACCGCTTCTCCGGATTCCCCAACGAGGTCATGAGCTTTCGCATGTTGGCGAGCCCCAGCGTCATGACCGACGGGGAAAGACCGAGCACAAAGGACAGGTTGGGGGGCAGCGGGGCAGGCGGCTCAATATACCGCGGAGGAGTCCTCCTCATCCTTTTCCGCCTCTTGTGATGTCTCCGCCATGTGGACACAGAAGAAATCCAGAAGGCCTTCGAGTGTTTGCCGAAGCTTTTCTCGAGGGCAGATGATATCGATCACCCCGTGTTTGAGCAAAAACTCGCTCCGCTGAAAACCCTCGGGGAGCTCCTGGCGGATGGTTTGCTGGATCACCCTGGGCCCGGCAAACCCGATTAATGCTTTGGGCTCCGCGATCACGACGTCGCCCAGGCTGGCGAAGCTCGCCGTCACGCCGCCGGTCGTGGGGTTCGTCACAATGGAGACGAAGGGAACGCCGGCGTCCGCCAGCCGCGACAACGCGGCGCACGTTTTGGCCATCTGCATAAGGGAAAGAATGGACTCCTGCATCCTCGCTCCGCCGGAGCGCGAGATGATGATGAGCGGGCGGCGGTACTTCGTCGCATCGGTGGTGGCCCGCGCGATTTTCTCCCCGACGACCGAGCCCATGCTTCCCCCCATGAACTCGAAGTCCATGATCGCGAGCACCACGTCGCGTCCGTTGATTTGGGCGAATCCGGTAACGACTGCTTCCTCCCGGCCCGTTTTCTTCATCGAGTCCCTGATCCGCTGGTCGTAGCGTTTCAAGTCCTTGAACCCCAGTGGGTCACCCGACCGCAGGCCCCGGTGGGTCTCGGCGAAAGACCCCGGATCGCAGAGAATCTCGATGTACCGGTCTGTGTCGATGATGAAGTGGTTGTTGCACTTGGAACAGACCCACAGCCGTTTTTCGAGCTCTTTTGTGAAGAGGATCTCGCCGCAATAGTCGCATTTTTGCCATAGACCGTCCGGGAGCGTCTTTTTCTCCGCGGTCTGGATACCTTGTTTGGCCCGTTTGAACCACGACATGCGCGAGACTCTCCGTGTGGATGAGCGACCCGTCGAACAAACCTGCGAAAACTATACCTGTTCCCCAAACCACCCACAACACCTAATTGGCGGGCACCGGGGGACAGCACGCGTTCTAGCTCGTTTCGACAAACCTGACAATGAGTTGCCGGAGTCTGGCCGCTGCGGAGCGGGCGACACCGAGGACGTCCTCGTGCCGAAGCCGCGCGTTCGAAATCCCCGCCGCCCAGTTCGTCACCACCGCCACCATGGCGACCCTTATACCCAACGCATTCGCAATCTCGATTTCGGGGGTTCCGGACATCGTGACCACAGACGCGCCCGTCTCCTGGAGCGCTCGGATCTCAGCCGGGGTCTCGTACACCGGACCCGCGCAACTGACGGCGGCGCCGCGTCCGAGACCCAGGCGTGTGTCGGACGCCGCCTTCCACAGGTCACGTGACATCGCTTCATCGATCGCAAGCCGCCCCGGGGACGAGGGACGCTCGCTCGAAAACATGGGTCCGGTTTCCCCTCGACGGTCCGCCGAGGGTGCGTTTGCGATCCGCGCAGCTTGCGGGTCGGGTGGGGTCCGTTCAACATCACACCGCCCCGTTCGCTCCATGGCAGGGGAGCGGAACTGGGCGTCAATCACGTCGGTGACGAGAACGAGTTCACCGGGAAAAACAGACTTGAGAAGACTTCCCGCAGCGGATGTCAGGACGAGCCGCCGGAGGCCGGATCCGTGCAAGTAGCGCATGAGAGCATGGATCTCTTCGACATGCCCCTCGTAGTAGTGTTTTCGACCGCAGATGAAAAGACAGGGACGATCCGATACGACGCACCGTCTGAGCTCCCCTTTGTGCCCCGCTACAGAAGGAGGGGTCAGCCCTTCGATCTCGTCGAACGCGAGAGTCGACTCGGTGGGGAATCCCTCGGTCACGGCCGCGAGCCCGCTCCCGAGAAGGACCCCGAGGGCTGCGCCTTTGAAGAGGGTGGCTTCAGTCGGGGTTCGGCTTTTTTGCCTCACGTTTCCTCCGCTCGGTGAGCTGCGTCAGATCGAGCGCCATAAGGATCGCGTCCTCATGGTTGTCGGCATAGTAACCCCGCCGTATGCCGAAGCTCGCGAACATGGACTCGGCGTAAAACTCATGAGCCGCCCTGTTGCTCACGCGGACCTCGAGGATGATGACAAGCTTTTTCGCGGCGATGGCGCAGTCGATGAGATCTTTGAGGAGAACCCGGCCCACCCCTTTCCTCTGGAACTCCTTGTGGACGGCGATATTCATCAGGTGTACGCCATCCTCTACGAACCAGGCGACGGCGTATCCGACGACGCGATCGCCGAGCGTCACCACAACGGCGTACGAGCCGGGGCCTTCCCCGCGCGGTTCGGTGGTCAGCTCTTGCTCGAACATCCCGCGGGTCCAGGGCGTGGGGAACAAAGTTTTCTCGATCTCGAGCATCTGGTCGATGTACGATTTGTTCATGGGCTCGATTTTAACTTCGGTCATACGCACGCACGCCTTTGAGCGGCTTGAGCTTCACATCGCTCGGCCGGATATAGAACGGCTCGAGCGTGACGACATCTTCGGGGCCGAGCGGTACGAGGTCTCGGGCCAGCCGGCAGAGGAGCCGTGTGTCGGGGTCGCTCTCGCCCTCGCCCGCGAAACGAGCCCATGCTCCAAAAAACTTTTCGATCTGCGCCCGGTACCTCACCACCCCGGATCCGACGAACACCGTCGGGCGTTGGGAGAGCGATGCGATGTGCTTCTCCGGCGGGACGACGCGTGGCGCGATCTTCTCCGTGAGACCCGAGGGCAAACCGGGGGTGTGACGCCCGGACGCGTCATAGAGCGCCGCGTAGACCTCGTTCTTCCGCGCATCAATCATCGGCGACACGGGAAGTCCTTCTTTTGCCGCCTGGTGCGCCAATAGCTCGAGACTCGTCATCGCGACGACCTCGAGCCCCCGGGCCGCGTACAAACCTTTGACGTAGGCCATCCCGACGCGGAGTCCGGTGAAGCTTCCCGGACCGGTGACGATCGCGACACGGTCGATCCGGTCCACCCCAACACCCACCGCGGAAAGAGCCGCGGACACCGCCTTACCCAAGTCGACAAGATGCGACGACGGTTTTTCGAGGCGTATGACCTCGCTCGCACCGCCGTCCACACAGACCGCCACGCTCCCCCCCGGGGACGACGTATCGATCGCAAGGATCCGCATGATCACAGTCCCCCGAACACACGGGCGAGAGCCGCGGGATAATGCACCACGATCTTTCGCTCGGTGTCCCCGGTCATTTCCAAGTGGATCAAAACATCCGACACCTCGAGGATCCGGCTCGACCGGTCCCCCCACTCGACGAGAATCACCGTGCCGTTCCCCAGACGGTCGAACACACCCAGCTCTTCGATCTCGCTCTCGTGTTCCAGACGGTACAGGTCGAGATGGACCACGGGAAGGCGCCCGCGGTACTCCTCGAAAAGGATGAACGTGGGGCTCAACACGTCCTCGCCGACCGCAAGACCCCTGCAGATCCCGCGGACCAGGACGGACTTCCCCGAACCAAGAGATCCCACGAGCGACACGCACATCCCCTCACTGATCCGGAGCCCTATCGAGACCCCCAGCTGCTCGGTTGCAGCCTCGGACGTCGTGACGAACGTTTTGCTTTCGGTACGGCTTTCCAACATGTCAGGACTTGGGAGTCAAGGTCAGACAGGGGAGGATCATTTCTTCGAGCGACACGCCTCCGTGTTGGAAGCTCCCCTGGTAATGTTTCTCGTAGTCACGGAAGTTCGTGGGATAGACGAAATAGAAATACTCCTTTGCAAAGATGTAGGTTTTGGTCCCGGACTCGGCCGGCAGCCGGTATTCGGCGGGTCTGCGCACGATGATCGCCTGTTTGTCGTCGCACTTGAGGTTGTCGCCGAACTTGTACCTCAGGTTCGTCGAGGTGTCGCGCCTCCCGTAGACGAGACTCGCGCGGCGGCCGAGCACCGATCCGTGATCGGTGGTCATCACGACCCTCACTTTCTTCCGCGCGCACGCCCTCAAAATATCGAGAAGAACCGAGTGAGAGAACCAGGACCGCACCACCGAACGAAACGCTGCCTCATCGGGCGCGATTTGCTGGAGGATCTCGGACTGGTTTCGGCCGTGTGTGAGAATATCGACGACGTTGAACACCATCGCCACAAAAGGCAGCGAGACCAGGGCGTCGATGCGTTTCTTAAGCTCGTTCGCCTCCTTGACCGCGTACACCTTCGCGTACTTGAGTTTCCCCGCGTCGAAACCGCCGCGGCGGAGTTGTTCGGCGAGGAAGAACTCCTCGTAACGATTCTTGCTGATCTCGTCTTTCGATCTCTCGAGCCACTTTTCGGGGTACTTTCTCAGGATCTCGTCGGGAAAGAGCCCGCTAAAGATGGCGTTTCTCGCGTAAGGGGTCGCCGTGGGGAGGATCGAAAGGTAGTAGTCTTTCTTAAGATCGAATTCGTCCCGCAGGATCTCTTCGATGATCAGCCACTGGTCCAAACGGACGCAGTCGATGACGACGAAAAAGACGCCCTCTTTTTCGCGCAGATGGGGCGCGACGAACCTTCTGAAAACGTCGGGGCTCAAGGGCGGTCTCTTTTCCGAATGGACCCACTCGCTGTAGTACTTCTCGACGAAGCGGCCGAAATGCATGTTTGCGTTTTGCCGCTGCTCGTCGTGGGTGGCCTGGAGCCCGCTCCCGCGGAACCGGTCGAATTCCAGATCCCACTGGCTCAGCTTCGCGTGGATCGACACCCAGCTTTCCCACGACTCCTCGTCGATCAGCGACTGGATGTTGGTAAACTCCTTCACGTAGTCCTGTGAGAACCGGTCCTCCTGGAGGCGGTGCGAATCGAGGATCCTCTTGCACGCCGAATAGATCTGCATCGGGTTGACCGGTTTGAGAAGGTAATCCGAGATCTTCATCCCGATGGCGTCGTCCATCAGCCGTTCCGCCTCGTTCTTGGTAATCATGATGACCTGAAGCCCGGGATCGATCTCCTTGATCTCGTTGAGAGTTTCCAACCCGCCCTTGCCGGGCATGGACTCGTCGAGAAGAAGGATGTCGTATTTCTCCTTCCCCACCATACGGAGCGCATCCTCACCGTTGGTGGCCACGCTCACCTCATAACCCTTGCCTTCGAGAAAACGGACGTGGGATTTCAAAAGTTCTATTTCGTCGTCAACCCAAAGAATACGCTGATTCGCCACTTTTTCCTTCCTTAGATGAAACACGCCGAGAAGCCGAGCGCGGCCATGGTGGGGGTGGAGGGGCTGTTCTCAGGTCCTCGCTCCGCTTCGCTCGGCTTTCCGCCGCGGGTGGCGCCGATGGGGCCCCCGCTCCGCGCGCAGCTTGCGAGCGCGGGCGGGGAAATCGGCGACAGGACCCGCGGCGGACGATCCTCGCTCGCTCCCGCGAAAGGACCTGAGAACAGCCTCTCCACCCCCGTCCCGTTTCTGCCCGCGAGCGCGTGTTCCAAATATAAGATCTCTCGGGAAAACAGGATACCGCATTCTGGTGAGTTATCTCTACGCGGACGGGAAACGGACGACAAAGGTACTCCCTTTGCCCGTCTGCGATTCGGCGAGCCTGATCTCCCCGCCGTGGTATTCCTCGACGATCCGCCGCGTGAGTGCCAACCCGAGCCCCCACCCCCTTTTTTTCGTCGTGAACCCGGGCGAGAAGATCCGCTGCCGGAGCGACGGGGGAACCCCGCGTCCCGTGTCTTTGACGTACACCTCGACCATGTTCCGGTTCTGTTCGAACCGGGTGCGGATTTCGATGGTCCCGCCCTTGTCGCCGAGCGCGTCGAGCCCGTTCTTTATGAGATTCTCGAAAACCCACTCGAGGAGCTCGGCGTTCCCCCGCACCAGAGGCGTTTCCTCGTACGCCAGGCTCAACGTCGAATCGGCCTTGAACGTCGGAAGCCGTCTGTGGAAGTACCCCACCGTGCGGTCGAGAACATCGGCGATGCTCACATTCTCGAGATCGGGTTTGGAGCCGATCTTGCTGAATCGTTCGGTCACCTTGCTCAGCCGTTTGAGGTCTTCCTCCATTTCGGTGATCGATGCGGCAATCTCCTCGGTCTTGCCCTCTTTTACCTGATCCTTGAGAAGCTGGGTCCACCCCAGAAGCGCCGAGAGGGGCGTCCCCAGCTGGTGGGCCGTCTCCTTGGCCATCCCCACCCAGATGGACCGCTGTTCGCTCAGCTTGAGGTACCGGAAACCCTGGAGCCCCACCGCCATGAACACGAGGAATAGGGCGAGTTGGATGAACGGCATCAGGCGCAGCTCGTCCTGGAGACTGGAGGGACCGAAGTGGACGTACGCCTGGACCTCGCCCGTGGACCCCGCACGAACCGGAATCGGAGGGTTGGCGGCGTCGAACTTCTTTGTGAGGCCGATGAGTTTGCTGATCTTGCCCGCGGGCGGGTTTTTCGGATCGATCGAGAAGAGGGTGGCGAACTCCTCGGCGGCGGCCTCCGCAACTCCTACGCGGTGCCACACGAACGGGCGCCCTTCGACGTCGGTCAGAATGATGGGGAGCTTGATCTCGGCGAGGACTCCTTGAAGGATGTCTCTTTTCCCCGAGTCTTCCACCTGGAGGACGACTTCGGCGATGAACCGTGAGAAGAGACGCGTCGTCGCCCGGGATTGCTCCTCCATCCGCCCGATGACCCGGTTCGTGTAGAGAAAAACAAGAAGGATGAGGAGGGCTACGCCCAGAAAGAGGTAGCTCTTCAGCCAGAACCGCAAGTTTCCCCGGTAGTCAGAAAAGAGACCCATGTCTCCTGCCGCGAGACGGATCGTCTCAGCCCAAGAATTCCTTCCCGTGCATGTAAGGAACGAGTTTCTCGGGGATGCGAACCCGCCCGGTGGGTGTCTGATGGTGTTCGAGTATGGCGGCGACGGTGCGAGGCAGAGCCACACCGGACCCGTTGAGCGTGTGAACGAAACGACTTTTTTCTCCGGACGCTTTCTTGATCTTGATGCTGATCCGTCGCGCCTGAAAATCTTCGAAGTTGCTGCACGAAGATACCTCGAGCCATTTCTCCACGCCGGGAGCGAAGACCTCGAGGTCGTAGCACTTTGCCGCGGCAAAACTCAGATCCCCCGTGCAAAGTTCGACGACGCGATAGGGAAGCTCGAGAGCTTCGAGGATTTCGCACGCGTCACTGACCAGCGTCTCAAGTTCGTCGTAGGACCGGTCCGGGTGGGTGATCTTGACCATCTCGACTTTGTCGAATTGATGGACCCGAAGCAGGCCGCGGGTATCGGCGCCGTGGCTCCCCGCCTCCCTTCGGAAACACGGGCTGTACGCCGTGTACTTGAGGGGGAGCTCGTCGCCGGGTATGAATCTGTCGCGGTCGAGATTGGTAACCGGGACCTCGGCCGTCGGGATCAGAAACAGGTCGTCGACTTCACAGTGGTACATGTCCTCTTTCATCTTTGGGAGCTGCCCCGTGCCGACCATCGAATCGCGGTTGACCACATACGGGACGAGGACTTCTTCGTACCCTTGCCTCTTGTGGGTGTCGAGCATCATATTGATGAGCGCCCGGCAGAGCAGCGCCCCATCCCTCCGGAATACGATGTACCCGCGCCCCGTCACTTTCCGCCCCGCCTCGAAGTCGATGACGCCGAGCTCCTCCCCGATCTGCCAGTGGGGTTTTATCTCGAAGAAGGGGTCTTTGACTTGCCCCCACGTACGGCGAACGACGTTTTGCGATGCGTCCGCTCCGACGGGGACGCTTTCGTGTGGAATGTTGGGGATCGCGAGGAGCAGCTCGTCGAGTTCCGCGCTGATCTCTCTGTTTTTGACTTCGTACTCTTTTATCCGCTGTGAAAGGTTCTTGAGGTAGGCGTGCAGGTCATCGGTGCTTTCACCGCCGCGCTTCTTGGCGGCGACCTCTTCGGTCTTCACGTTTCGCTCGTGCTTGAGATCATCGCTCTCCTTCATGTTGCGGAGAAGCTGTTGATCCAGCGCAACGACCTGCTCGATGTCAACGCCGGCGGTCTTGGACTTTATCCCTTTGATAACCCCGTCCGGGTCATCTCGAATCAGACGTCGATCCAGCACCTGAGTTTTTCTCCCGGAGATGCAAAAGGAATCAATGGAGGTCGATCTCTTGCAGGAGTTCCCGTCCCCCCGCCTCCAGCACTTCTTGCGCGAGCCGCTGTCCCAGTTCGACCTCGTGCCCGACGTTCCCCTTGATGACGGAGTGGATCCGTTCCCTGCCGTCCGACGAAGCGACCATCCCTTCCAGCTCGAGGCTCTTCCCCTCGATGCTCCCGAGTACTCCCACGGGGGCGCCTTCCGTTGTCCCGAGATGATCGAGAAACGCCCACTCGGCGATGATCTCGCTGTAGGACGCTGGGTGGTTGATGCCGCGGATGGCCTTCTTGGCCTGCTCCTCGTCCGAACGAACGAGAACAGCCAGCGATCCCTGACCGGCGGCGGGAATGCAGATCGAGCAGGTGAGGAACTCGACGACGTAATCCTGCTTGCGCAACCGTTCGACGTCGCTGGCCGCCAGCACCGCGGCGTCGAGCTTTCCGCCCTTCACCTTTTGTATCATCGAATCGACGCTCCCCTTTGTCTTGACGATTTTCAGATCCGGGCGGTAGTAGAGGAGCTGCGCTTCGCGGCGGATGTCGTTTGCGGCAACGGTCGCTCTTTCCGGGAGTTCATCGAGGAGCGAGTCGTGCGTCGAGATCAACACGTCGTACGGAGTGAGGCGATCGGTGATCGCCCCGATCGTGAGACCCGCGGGGAGCTTCGAAGGAAGATACGCCGCGTTGACGACGAGTGCGTCGAATTCCTGCTCGAGCAATCCCTTCATCAGCCGCGCGATTCTCGCCGGTGAATTAGGAGCGCTCGCACCGTTCACGCTTGGCTTGCCTTCGTCGGCAAGGATTTGTTCGATCGCCAGTTTCGGTGACAATTCCCTGAGCTGCCGAGATACTTCTTCGAGTTCCAGCTTGGACAAATGGTCAGCGTCACTCGCGATGCGGCACCGGGTCAGCGTGGTCACGGTCGAACTCCCGACGTATGAGGAGGAATTTGTCCACCACTTGCGTGGCCTTAATGAATAGCACACGAATCCGCATATCGTCAACGGGGTAATAGCGCGGAAGGCGTTCGTCGCCTCGCGCAGGTGGCGGCGACTTCCCTTCGCGCGGGTGAGGTTCAGCGTGTTGAAAGACTGTTGCGCGACCTCGCTCCACTTCGCTCGGCTTCCCGCCGCGGGTGGCGCCGATGGGGCCCCCGCTCCGCGCGCAGCCTGCGAGCACGGGCGGGGATATCGGCGACAGGACCCGCGGTGGGCGATCCTCGCTCGTTCCCGCGAAAGGGCACGCCACAGCCCACCACCGCACAAAGACACGAGACGGCCACGCATCCCCGTCCGGCAACAGAAAGAAGAAGGGTGGGGAACGCCCCACCCTTCATACTCGAACAGACCGCCGAGCCAAATCTTATTTTTCGAGGGACGGAGACGGAATCGAGGCGCGGACGAAATCCGATGCCCGCTCGGGCGCCTTCTGTTTCGAGGCCACCATCATACGGTAAAACGTCGGGAAAGCGAGGAGCAGAAACGCCAACCCCCCGACGACGGGGAGGACGAACCCCTTGATGGCGAAAATCCCGAGCACCGCCATCACCGCCTGCATCGGGTAGAGAATCGCCAGCGTCTGTCTAGCGGAGAGACCAAAAGAAGTCAGCACATGGTGGATGTGCATGTGGTCCGCCTCGAAAACCGGCCGGCGAAGAGCCAACCGCCTCGCGATCGCGAGCCACGAGTCGAGCATGGGGATCGCCAGCAAGAAGCACACGCCGAAAAACGTGCTTATCGCGGGTTTGACCATCGTGATCGAACAGGCGAGAACCCCCAGCATGATCCCCAGAAACAGGCTCCCCGTGTCACCCATGAAGATCTTCCCGGGCGGGAAATTGTAAAGCAGAAAACCCAGGCACGCGCCGGCCAGAGCCAGAGACACGCAGAGAAGCGCGGGGGCATGGAGAAGGGCAGCCGCCACGCCGAACGCAGACGCGGAAATCAAAGACACACCCGCCGCCAGGCCGTCGAGACCATCGATCAGATTGACGGAGCTGGACGTCCCGACGAGGTAGAACGCGGTCAGAAGAACAACGAACAGGAGATGGGTGTCGAAGAACGGAAGCCCAACGAAAAGGTGGAACCCCGACACAGCGATGATGATCGAGGCAAGCGTCTGAATGGAAAGTTTCTGGTGCGCCTTGAGATTCTTGGTGTCGTCGGCGAGCCCGAGGGCGACGATCATGCCGACGGGGACGAGCGTCTTGAGGAGAACACCCAGAACACCCTCGCGCATGCCGCCGAAGACGGCGGCGACCACACCAAGACTCGCCCACACACCGAGGACCATTCCGATACCCCCGAGGTGCGGGATCATGCTCGTGTGGATTTTGCGCCCGTTGGGTTTGTCCCCGAGCTTACGTTGAAGCGCGTAAGTTCGGATCGCGGGCGTCGAGACCGCCACGACGAGGAAAGAGAGGGCGAGCGCCACCACTGCCTGAAGCACAGCCAAGTCGCCTCCTAAACGTGTCGACGATACACGGTCCCTCCCCGTTCAACCGTCACGATATCGGGGGGGGCTGGCCATGTCAAGTGGGAAAACATTGTTATCCCTTTGATTTCCTCAAGTTACTCCGGAGGCTCCGGAGATCGCTGAAGGTGCCGACACGAAGTGCAAGTATCAAAGAAAGATAAAGGACAGAGACGAGCGCAGCCCCCAACACCACGTTCAACTTGATGGGGGAACGCTCAGTGCACCACCACGTGATGCCGCTTGCGATGACCCCAGCAAGAATCGTGCGAATCGGAAACGTCATTGATCGCCAATCGAGGGGCACCCGGTAGATTCTGAACACTTCTTTGAGCCCAATCACCATCAAGACGCCGTATGAGAGGATCGTCGCGACGACGGCGCCTCTCGACTCGAAACGGGGGATGAGGAGCACGCACAAACCGAAGTAGATCGCCGCTGATACCATTGTCAAATAAGCATATAAACGAGTCCGATCGGCGGCCACCAGCGCGGGAAGAATGACCGCCCCGACCGAACGGAACGCAATCACCCCGACGAAAAGCCCGAGCAGCTCCCCCGAAGAGCGGAAGGTCTCGGAGAAAACGAGGATGACGAGGGGCACGCCCAACGCGACGAAGACGGCGCAGAACCATACCCCCGATACGAAAGTATACCGGAGCGTTTTGCGAATGATCTGTGAGCACTCCGAAACCTCGCCGGTCGAATATCGCGCAGCAAGTGCGGGACGGAGCATCATCATCGCCGCAAAGACGGGGAACAACGACACTTCCGCGATGTTCCGCGCGACGACATACTGCCCGACCTCCGCCACTCCCGAGAAGTACCCTAGAATGAGCCGGTCCATGTGGGAGTAAAGGGTGACGGACGCACCGCTCACCGCCAGGGCGACGCTGAGGCGAAGGAGTTTTTTTGCGTGATCGCCGGGGACCGGTGACGGATCGGGCGCGGGGAGGAAACGAAAGAGCAGCGCCCCGAAGAACACGATGCCGATGATCCACGCCGCGCAGTACCCGGAGAGAATGACGGCGGCGCCTCCCCCCAACGCAACCAACACGCAGGTGAAGAGGACCCTCAGCGAGAGATGAATGCTCCGTATCTTGTAGACCGTTTGAAAGCGGTTCAGCCCGACCAGGAAATTCTCCTGGAATTCATAAAGACTCGTGCAGAAAACGATCAGCGCGCCGATACGGATGGGGACGGTGAGCTCGGCATCCTTGAAGAAGCGCGCGATCGGAGCGGCGAACAGAAGAGAGAGGATGGAAACGCCCAGAGTGAACGCCAGCCGCAACCCCATGCTGGTGCGCAGAAGCGCGCGGAGTTGACCCGGTGCTTTCATACCGTACTCGCTCGCCAGCTGTGACGCGGAGAGGTCCAATCCGAATTTGGCGGGGATGAGGAGTATGGTGGCAAACGACATCACCCACGAGACCGTACCGATGACTGTGGGACCCGACCACCGCGCGATCACCCAAGAAATGACAAACCCCGCCATGACAGGGAGTGCGGTAATAGCGAGGCTCCAGAGGAAGCTTTGTCCGAGAGAGGATTCCTGAAAAGACCAGTCTGTCCTTTGTGTGCTCATCAAAAGTACTCGTCGATCACCCGGACGATTCGTTGAGAGGCTTTCCCATCCCAAAGCTCAGGGATCCGGCCTGGTCGCTCGGGCCCGTCGAGAGCTCTGCGTCCCTCTTCGAGGATCCGCTCGGGCGACACACCCACGAGACGGTTCGTGCCGATCTCGATTGTGATGGGCCTCTCCGTGTTTTCCCGAATCGTCAGACAGGGGATGCCGAGTACAGTGGTTTCTTCTTGTATACCTCCTGAGTCGGTGAGAACGAGACGAGCATGCATCATCAATTTAACAAAATCGAGGTAACCGGTGGGGTCCAAAATCTTCAATCGCTCCGTCGGAACGCTCAATTTGTTGCTCTCCATCATCTTCTGTGTCCTGGGGTGAGCCGGAAAAACGAGGGGGCAGTCGGCTCCCAGTTCTTCGAGGGCGCCGAGGATCCCGCTGAGCGTACCGGGATCGTCCACGTTGGACGGCCGATGCAACGTGACGAGACCGTAGCCCCGAGGGGTCAGAGACAATTGGTCGAGGATCGTCGAACGCTCAGCGAAAGGCCGGTAGAACTGAAGACTGTCGATCATCACGTTTCCGACGAAATGGATCTTCGTTTTGTCGACACCTTCCCGCAGTAGATTTTCTTCCGCACCCGGTTCCGTCGTAAAAAGGAATTCCGCAATGATGTCCGTGACCATCCGGTTGATCTCCTCGGGCATCGCGCGGTCGAAGCTCCTCAACCCCGCTTCGACGTGACCGACGCGAATTCCCATCTTCACCGCGACCAGAGCCACCGCCATCGTCGAGTTGACGTCGCCGACGACGATGACGAGATCGGGCCGGTCGCCGGAGAAAATTCTCTCGATCTGCTGCATCACCTTCCCCGTCTGTTCGCCGTGCGGACCCGATCCGACGCCGAGGTACACGTCGGGTTTCGGAAGCTTCAAGTCGTCGAAGAACACCTTCGACATGTTGCGGTCGTAGTGTTGCCCCGTGTGGATCAGCCTCTTCACGGCGCGGCTGTTCTTCTCCAGCTCGCGCCAGATGGGAGCCACTTTCATGTAGTTGGGCCGCGCCCCCACGACTGCGACGACCTTATACGTCATACGTCTTGCCCTTCCGGAGCTTCTCGGAGTAGTGCGTGTCGTAGTATTCGCGGAATGCGCCGGACTTGACCCGGCGCCACCACTGCTCGTTTTCCTTGTACCATTCGACGGTTTGTCTGAGCGCCGGTTCGAATTCGTGTTTGGGCGTCCAGCCGAGCTTCTCGGTCTTCGAGCTGTCCATCAGGTACGCTCTGTCGTGACCCTTCCGGTCTTCGATGAACACGATTCGCGATTTGGGTGCGCCGAGAAACTCGAGAATCAACTCGACCACGTCGATGTTGGGGCGGCTCTTCCCCGCGGCGATGTTGTACACCTCGCCGAGCTGCCCCTCGAGAGCGACGAGTTCGATGGCCGCGCAATTGTCCTCGACGTAGAGCCAATCCCGCTCGTGTTTGCCGTCGCCGTACAGCGGAAGCGGCTTGCCTTCGAGCGTGTTGGTGATGAAAAGCGGGATGAATTTCTCTATGTGCTGATAGGGACCGAAATTGTTGGAACTCCGGGTAGTAACGACGGGGAACCCAAACGTTTTGAAAAACGCCTGGCACATCAAATCCCCTCCGCACTTGCTCGCCGAGTAGGGATTGCCGGGCTTGAGCGGCGAGGCTTCGGTGAAACGCTCTCCGGCGGAACTCCCGTACACCTCGTCCGTCGAGACCTGCACGAATCGTTCGACCCCAAGCTCGTGCGCAACACGGAGCATCGTGTACGTTCCGCGCACGTCGGTTTCAATAAAGGTTCCGGCTTCCTGGATCGACCGGTCCACATGGGTCTCCGCCGCGAAGTTGAAAACCGCCTCGCACCCCGTCATCGTCTTTCTCACCACGTCGGGGTCGGCCACCGAGCCCCTGACGAACCCCACACGGCGGTCATCGAGCAGACCGGCGAGGTTCTCGAGGTTCCCCGCGTAGGTGAGCGCGTCGAGAACGACGATCCGGCATTCCCCGTGCTTCTTGTGGACGTAGTGAACGAAATTGGAGCCGATGAAACCGGCCCCGCCGCTCACGAGTATCGACCGGTAGAACGCCAACGCTGAACCTCCTTGTTGCCCTGCTCCGCCATCCACCGCCTGCGGTCGTGCGGGAGAAGGATCGCCTCTAACCGTCCTTCCGGGCCCAGTCGTAAGGAACATCGCTCGAGTGAGGATCGATCCGGCACTCGTCGGGATTATCGTACTGGTACACCTCGGTTGGGAAGTTGACGACCATCCCCGGGGTCGTGCCGATCGCCTTCATCCCGTGAACGACGAGTGGAGGAATGACGAGGAGAATGGGATTTCGTTCTCCCATGAATAACTCGTTCACTTCGCCGCAGGTTTTCGAATCCTTCCGCTGGTCGTACAGGACGACCTTGACCATCCCGGATACCGCGACGAAGTGATCCGTCTGGATTTTGTGGTAGTGCCAGCCCTTGACGACGCCCGGATACGCCACGGTGAGATAGGCCTGACCGAACTTCTGGAAGAACGGGTCATCGGCCCGGAGCATCTCCATGAGATAGCCCCGCTCGTCGGCAACGACTTTGAGTTTCTTTGCGATAACTCCGTCGATCATTTCTCCTGCTCCTTCTGCCTTTGTCTCTCGACCCCACGCCCGAACGACCGGTAGCGGAAACCGTGCTCGAGCATCCGTTCGGGTCTGTACACGTTCCGGCAATCGATGAAGACCGGTTCGCGCATGACGCTCTTGAGCTTGACGAGATCGAGCTGCCTGAACTCGTTCCACTCCGTCAGGAGCATCAACCCGTGACACCCCTCCGCCGCCTCGTAGGAGTTCTTGCAGTGTTGGACGTCGAGGCGAATCGTCTTCCGGAAGTTGTCCATCGCGACGGGATCGAACACACGAACCCTCGCCCCCTCCTCCAGCAGGCTCTTTATGATCGGTATGGATGGGGCATCCCGGAGGTCGTCGGTATTCGGCTTGAACGCAAGACCCAGAACACAGACGTCCCTGCCCTCGAGCTTTCCGAGTTCGTCCTTGAGCTTTCCCACCGCCCTGGCGGGAAGCTCCCGGTTCAGATCGGATATCGCCCGGACGATGTGGGGCTCGTACCCGCGCGAGACAGCGCTGTGAACGAGCGAGGAGATATCCTTCGGAAGACACGACCCGCCGAAACCCACCCCCGCGTGGAGGAACTTGCCGCCGATACGCCCGTCGAGCCCCATTCCCTTGGCCACGTCGTCTATGTTGGCACCGACGAGTTCGCTGATCGCCGCGATCTCATTGATGAAGGAAATCTTCGTCGCGAGGAACGCGTTGCTCGCGTGTTTAATGAGCTCGGCCGTCTCGAGATCCGTCACGACGATCGGCGTCTCGATGAGATAGAGCGGCCGGTACACTTTTCTCATGATGTCTTTCGCTCTTTCGGTTTCGACGCCGATGATCACCCGGTTTGGCCTCAAGAAATCCTCGACCGCAGATCCCTCGCGGAGGAACTCGGGGTTGGCCACGACGTCGAAATCGGCATCACCCGCGGCGTGCGTCTTGATGAACGCGGCAACCTCCCGCGTGGTGCCCACGGGGACGGTGCTCTTGGTGACGACGACCTTGTACTCGTTGAGGTGCCGGCTCACCGACTCGGCGACGTTGAACACGTATTTGAGATCCGCGGATCCATCGGGTCTCGACGGCGTTCCTACGGCGATGAAGACCACGTCCGAGTCGGCGACCGCTTCTCCGACGTCGGTGGTGAAACTCAACCTCCCGCTCTCCACGTTCCGGCTCACCAGCTCTTTGAGACCCGGCTCGTAGATGGGAATGTCGCCGCGCTGGAGCATCTTGATCCGCTCTTCATCGATGTCGACACAGCGGACGAGGTTCCCGAAATCCGCTAGGCACGAACCGGACACCAGCCCGACGTACCCCGTGCCGATCATGCAAACTCGTATCACTCGCATCCCTCCATAGCTGTGTTCAGACACTCTGTTGTTTTGATTCCTGGAGTGCGCGGGTCCAGAAGTCGAGAAGCCGCTCGAGAGTCCCGGTCATGGCGGTCCGAACCCGCCAGCCGGTATCGCGCGCCGTCTTCGACGGGTCGCCCCTCAAGTCCCGTATGTCCCCTGGACGCATCCTTTCCGGGTCGACCCGAATCTCCACATCGACCTTTGCCATCTCGCACAGACGATCGAGGAGCTCGCGGAGACTGTAGGAGGTTCCCGAGCACACGTTGTAAACCCCGCCCTTCTTGCCCCTCTCCACGATGGCCGCGTACGCTTCGGCCACATCCCTCACGTCCGTGAAATCCCGTCTGAGATCCAGATCGCCCACGTCCACCACCGGTTTCCTCAGACCGAGACGGATCTCGCACACTTGCCTGGCGAAACTCGACAGCACGAACGTGTCCCGCTGGCCGCCGCCCGTGTGATTGAAGCTGCGTGTGACGACGACATCCGTGCCGTAGAGCGACGCATAGTGGATGCAGCACTGCTCCTGGATCGCCTTGGAAAGCGCATACGGATTCGCCGGGTTGGGCGTGCGGTCCTCCGTGAGCGGGAGGTCGTCTTCGCCGACCGGCCCGTAGACGTCCGCCGATCCCACGGCAAGTATCCGCATCGCTCTGCCGCGCGTCCTCGCGAACTCGAGCATGTTGAGGATGGGCAAAATGTTCCTCGTCAGGGTGACAAACGGCTCGGCAAACGATCTCCCCGCGCTCGACTGCGCGGCGAGATGCACCACCGCGTCGGGGGACGCCGTCTCCAGGAGCGAACCGGCCGCCGCCCTGTCGGATAGGTCGCAAGAGATGTACCGCCGGAGCGCCGGATCCTCAACCCCGTCCTTCACGTCGGCCCCCCACACCTCGCACCCTTTCCCGGCGAACGCGGCGACGACGTACGGACCGACGAAACCCCCGCAACCTGTCACCAATACACGTTTCATCCCCGCTCCTACCGATGCCTCCAATAGTCGAGCATGTCCGCCAGCGTTTGTTCGAAAGGAATGCGGGGCGCCCACCCCGTGTCGCGTCTGAATCTCGAACAGTCCCCGCGCAGGCGCGGCACATCGGAAGGGCGGAGCCGGGCGGGGTCCTGCTTGACCTCGATCTTCGCGTCCGTCTGCGACAACAACCGGTCGAGCAAGTCGCGAATCTTCCACGACTTCTCCGAGCAGAGGTTGTACACCTCTCCGCTCCTGCCTTTTTCCAACGACAGGTAGTACGCACGGACGATGTCGCGCACGTCGGTGAAATCCCGTTCCGCGTCGAGGTTCCCGACATAGAGGACCGGTTCCTTCAGGCCTTTCTCGATGTCCGCGATCTGCTTGGCAAAGTCTGACACGACGAAGACGGGAGCCCGCCTCGGGCCGGTATGATTGAACCCGCGGGTGCGAACGATGTCCATCTTATAGCTCATGAAATACTGATACCCCAGCACATCCTGTCCGACTTTGCTCACACCGTAGGGGCTCAAGGGGCGAAGCGGTTGTTCCTCCGTGACGGGGAGTTCGTTGTCGTAGACCATCCCGTACTCTTCGCTCGAGCACGCGATCTGGATCCGGGCCTTGAGATTGATCTTTCGCATCGCTTCGAAGATGTTGAGCTGACCGATGACGTTGGTCACGAGGCTCTCGGTTGGCGCTCGCCAGCTCGTCGGCACGAAACTCTGTGCAGCGAGATGAAATATATGATCGGGACGGATCTCCTCGATCACATCTCGCGTCGAGGTCGCGTCCCGGAGGTCGCATTCGAGGAGCTTGATCTTGCCCTGGAGATGTTCGATGTTCTCCGTGCGGCTCCGCCACCGGATGATCCCGTACACGTCCATTCCCCCACGTTCGAGGCAATGATCCGCCAGGTGGCTCCCCGCAAACCCGGTGATCCCGGTGATGAGCACTCTCATGTTTCGTCCTTTCTGATAGCTTGAATTGCTTAAGGTTACGGGAAACCGCGAGCGCGGTCAACGTGTTTTGGGGAATGCGGAGAGATCCGGGGCGTTGTTCCGCCGCTTACTCGTAGAGGCTCTTGATCCCGCCCCACGTTGCGGGCTCCGCATTTGTAAAGTCGTACGACATTATGGAGTCTATCTGGATAGCTGCGCCGCTGATGTACTCCAAACGCGCGGTGTACGACGGTTGTGTGAGGTAACACGCGCCACTCCCGGTGGGCGTCATCCATGTGCTTCAGCCGTAGCCCTGTCCTGTGAAAGAAAACTCCACGGTTTGCACGCTTCCCGGCCCCGTGGGCGTAAAGACGAGTCTGAAACGATACTCCTGGCCGTAATCGCCGCGGCCCGTGAGCATGAACGAGTAGTAACCGAAACCGGCCGGCGAGACATCGTACTGTGCCCACTCACCGGGAGAGTCGAGCCCTATGAGAATGTACCCCCCGCTACACCCCGAAAGTATCACCTTCTGGATCGATGTCCCTCCCGCGTCGTTGCAAGCGGTGTAGTTCTCCGTCTCGATCTCGATCGAGAGCGTCTGCGCGTAGACCACGACGGGGATGAGGGTGAGAAGAACCGCCGTCCGGCAAACCAACCGCCAAGTTTTCGAAGTCATAGTGAACCTCTGGGGTATGACGATTCAAACCGCGCGTCTTGCTACAGGAGGCTCTTTGCCGAAGACGCCATGTCCTCGAGGATTTTTTCGCACGCCCGCACCGGGTCCGGTGCCGCAGTGATCGGACGGCCGACCACGATGTAACTCGCTCCCCCCTGGATCGCTTTCTTGGGTGTCGCCACACGCACCTGATCGTCGCGCTCGGCGTCGGCCATGCGAATCCCGGGAGTCACGACGGCGAAATCCGGCCCCATGTGCCGCCGGATCAAGGGAAGCTCGAGCGCCGATGCGACGACTCCGTCTAGCCCGCACCGTCCGGCGAGCTTGGCGAGCGCGAGAATCGTTTCGTTCTTCGACCGGTCGCTGAGAAAAAGGGAGTGAAAATCGTCGAAGGTCAGATGGGTGAGCACGGTGACCCCCACGATCTTCATCTCCTTCCGGCCCGCATCCTCTTTCGCTTTCTTCGCCGCTTCGAGCATCGCTTCCCCGCCGGAAAGGTGGACGGTGAGCATGTCCGCCTCGAGGTTGCACGCGGACCGCACCGCCCCGTAGACCGTATTGGGAATGTCGTGAAACTTCAAGTCGAGAAAGAGACGGGTCCCCGATTCCTTCACCAGCTGGCAGATCCGAGGGCCTTCTTTTGTGAAGAGAACGCTCCCCACCTTGAAGAAACCCGCGTGAGGCGACAGCTTCTCGACGAATGACGCCGCTTCTTCGTAGTCTCCGACATCGAGAGCAACGATCAGTCTCTGGCGAAAATCTTCCGTCACGTCAGTACGGTCCTTTCTTCATCCATTCCGGATGTTCGGTGAACGCCGAAACGATTTCCCCGGGGAGTTCGGGGTCCTGCCAGAGCGCGGTGCCCACCTGCACCGCCGACGCGCCCGCGATGAAAAACTTTCTCGCGTCATCGACGGAAGCAATCCCCCCGATCCCCACCACGCTGATGGACACGGCTTTCGCCACCTCCCAGACTTTCTGAAGCGCGATCGGCAGAATTCCCGGCCCCGAGTACCCGCCGCTCCCCCTGTGAAAAAACGGCTTCCCCGTGTCGAGATCAAAATCGATCCCCACGACGGTGTTGATCGCCGAGATCCCATCCGCGCCCCCCGCCTCGGCCGCTTTCGCCACGACACCGATATCGGTGACATTGGGCGTTATCTTGACGAGAACGGCCCGGTCGGGCAATCGGTCTTTCACGATCCGCGTGATCTTCTCGACGAAGGCGGGATTTCTCCCGTGGTCGAGCGCTTCCTCGTCGATATTCGGACAGCTCAGATTGAGCTCGACACCCTTGAAACCACCGGCGTCTGCAAGTCTGTCGGCGATCTCCTCGAATTCCGCGGCGTGCTCAGCGGCGATGCTCACGATCACGTCCACGTTTCTTTCCACGAGACGAGGGAGTTTATCGGTGAGGTAGACGTCGAGACCGACGTTTTCGAGCCCGATGCTGTTCAATGCCCCCGTCGGCATCTCGTGGATCCGGGGCGGAGGGTTACCCATCCGGGCTCGAAGCGTGATCGTCTTCGTCACGATGCCGCCGAGCTTTCCGGCTTCGACGAGCGGGGAGTACTCTTCACCGTAGCCGCAGATCCCCGAGGCAAGGAACACGGGGTTCTTGAACACCACCGGGCCGATTCGAACGCTGATGTCGGTTTTCGCCATTCCTTTTTTTGTCGTCGAGTTAAACCCTGGGGAGTTTATCCCAGACCAGACTCTCCGCGTCGAACACTGGTCCGTCGTTGCACACGGTCTTGTAGATCTCCGTCTCCCCGTCCCTGGAGAGAACGACACACGAGCGGCAGGCTCCCATCCCGCATGCCATCCGGTTTTCCAGCGACACATAGTGGAGAATTCTCTTCTCACGCGCGAGCTTTGCCGCCGCCTCGAGCATCGGAGACGGTCCACACGAGAATACCACATCGAACGGGGCGCGTTCGATCTCCTTCGCCGCCAGTTCGACGACGTTACCCGGAAAGCCGTGAGTTCCGTCGTCGGTCGCGAAGCCGACCTCGCTAGAACGCCAGTCGAACCGATCGAGGAAAAGATCTTCCCTGGTCCTTGCCCCGTAGAGAAGGCGGTATTCGCCGCCTGCGGCTTCACCCCGCTCTGAACCCCACGTCGAGCGGTAGTAGTACAGCGGAGCCAACCCCACACCTCCGCCCACCGCGAGGATCCGCTTGCCGGGCAGATGAGGGAACGAGTTTCCCAGGGGGCCGATGAAATCGACGGCGCCGCCGACTGGGACTCTCCTGAGACACTGTGTGCCGGCGCCTTTTTCCACGACGATGAGAGACACCGTCGAGTCGTCGCAATCGAGGATGCTCAACGGACGTCTCAAGAAAAACCGGCCCGACGCCGGGGGAAGAAGGTGGATGAACATCCCCGGCTCCGGCTCGGCGAGCCCTTCCGGTCTTTCGAGAACGAGGAGATAGTAGCGGCGGCTCAGATCCGCCTTGTTCACGACGGCCGTCGTGAAGCGGCCCGGTCGGGCGGTATTGACGAGTGGCGGCCGGATCATGGTTGTTGCTGTGTTTGAAACCGCGTTATGGCCTGCCGGGCGTACTCCGCCTGCTGGCTGTCGGGATAGCGGCTCACGACGTACTCGTACGCCTCCCTCGCTTTTTCCGCGTCCCCCATATTCACGTCGTAGATGTAGGCGATCGCGTACGCCGCCTTGGGCGCCAGGTCGCTGTCGGGGTATTCGTCGAGCATCTTTTTGTATCCGTCGAGGGCCTTCTGGTAGTTTTTGAACTGGAGAAGCTCGATCTCTGCAAGATCGAACTGAACCCCCGCCTGGTCCCCCGGCGCACCCGACTTAAGGGAGTCTCTTAGCTTCAACAGTTTCGAAATGGCCGAGCTCCGCGAAATCGCCTCGTCGGCAAACGGCGAACTGGCGTACTGTCCGGGCACCTCGTCGAATTGCTGTTTGGCGACCTGGAGGCTGTCGAGCTTATCCTGATAGATCTCGCCGAGACGATAGTGCGCTTCAGCGCTGAAGATCGATCGTGGATACGATGCGGCGACGGACTTGTAGGTGTCGATCGCCACGGGAAGCGAGTCCATCCCCGCGTATGCCTTGGCCGCGACGAGCATGTTTGCCGCCTTTTCCGGCGGGTCGAGGACGTAGTGGTCGAGTTCGCGGAAAATAACGGCGGCCTTTGCGTACTCGCCCATGTCGACGTGAAGCCTCCCGAGATTCGAAAGATACCGGATCCGATCCTTCTCGACCAACCTGACCGTATTGAGCCGCTCGTAGACGGCGAGGCTCTTTTCGTATTCAGCCCGCTCCGCGTACACCTCGGCGGTCTCGAGGTCGGCCGTCACGCGGTAGGCGCTGTTTGGATACCGCGTGGCCAGCTGCTCGAGGTACTTTACCGCCTCATCCTCCTTCCCGAGTTTGACAAGTGCCGTCCCGAGCAAGAAAAGGGTCTCGTCCGACGCGTTCTCTGTGTTCTCGTCGACGAGTTTTCGCACGATCGGAACGGCCGCCTCGATATCGTCCTTGGCCAAGTACGACCTGGCCATGTAGAGCCGGCCCTCTGCTCTCACCTCCCCGTCGCGAGAAACGGTGTCGAGCTCCGCGAGCTGCGCGATTGCCGCATCGTATTCGCCCTGCTCGTAGAGACATTTCCCGATGAGGAGGATCGCGTCGTCCACATATTTGCTCTTGGGGTACGTCGCGACGAGCGCCTGGCATTTCTCGATCGCTTTGCCGTACATGTCGGACGCCACAGAGCCGGCCGACCCGTCACGCGCCCTCGGTGTTTCCTCCGCTTGCGCGTAGAGTTTCTTGGCGTTGTAAAACGTGTTGAAATAGGCGCACCCCGCCCCGCCGAGCACCAGCAACGCGAGAACGCAACCGGCGACGCCGGCACGATGGAGAGGCCTGTTTTTGTCGGGATGCTTCACTGTTGCCGCTCCTGCGCGACGCCGGACACCGCTACTCGCCCTCTTGCAAACGCGTCGTGACCACGTCTCCGTCGACGACGGTGTGTTTGACTTTTCCGACGAGCCTGTGCCCGATGAACGGCGAGTTCTTCGATTTGGAACGAAGTTCGCTTTCCGCCACGACCCACTCCTCGCCGGGGTCGAACAACGTCAGGTCGGCCGGAGCGCCGACGTCGAGTGTCCCCGCGGGAATCCCGATCACCGCGGCGGGGCGGTGCGTGATGAGCGCCAAGGCGCCCGTCAGGCTCAGATGACCCGGCCTTACGAGATGGGTGATGAGGATCGAGAGGGTCGTCTCCAGACCGACGGCTCCAGACGGAGCCTCTTCGAACTCCACCTGTTTTTCCTGCGGAGCGTGGGGGGCGTGGTCCGAGGCGATGCAGTCGATCGTCCCGTCTTTCAACCCCTCGATGAGCGCATCACGATCCTCCGCGCCGCGAATAGGAGGATTGACTTTCAAGTAGGTGTTGTACGTCTCAAGATCGGCGTCCGTGAGGCCGATGTAGTGGGGCGCCGTTTCCGCCGTCACGGGGAGCCCCCTTCTCTTCGCCTCGCGGATGAGATCCACCGACCCGCGCGACGAGAGGTGCGCCGCATGATACTTCGCCGGCACCGTTTTCAGAATGAGGAGATCCCGCGCGAGACAGATCTCCTCGCCGTACGAGGGAACACCGGAAAGCCCCAGCTTCGTCGAATAGAACCCCTCGTGCATCACGCCGTCCGCCGTCGCCGAGAGGTCCTCGCAGTGTTCGACGAACGGGACCCCATACTTCGATGCGTATTCCATCACGCGTCTCGCCATCTGGGCCGTCGGCACGGGAGATCCGTCGTCGCTCACCGCGACGGCGCCCGCTTCGACGAGATCGTGGTACTCGCTGAGCGCCTCACCCTTTCTTCCCTTCGTCGCCGCGGCTACCGGGTAGACCTTTGCAAAACCGGCGGCTTTTGCTTTTCGCAGGATGAATTCGACCACGCTCTTCTCGTCAATGGGCGGGTCGGTATTGGGCATGCAGGCGACCGACGTGAATCCGCCCGAAACAGCCGCCATCGCGCCGGTGCGTATCGTCTCTTTGTACTCGAAGCCCGGCTCCCTGAGATGAACGTGGATATCGACGAACCCTGGTGAGAGATGGAGCCCACCTCCATCGAACACGGGGACGGCCGTCCCGCGCGGAGCTCCGCCGGGCTCGACATACTCGATCTTTCCCTTTTTCACCCCAACGTACCCGGGCGCCACGCGGTCTTTTTTGGGATCCACGACGACGACATTCGTGATCACGTACTCTCTCTCGCCCTGCCACTGCGATAGATCCGGCATCGATCCCCCTTCTTGGGTTTGCGAAGGCTTTCGCATTCGGTCAGAGACGCGTTTCCCTCCCGATCAAATGACCCTCGAGTCCGTTTTCTCCTCTTCGACTTCCCCATCGGTGGGCGATTTTCCCTTTTGGACCTCTTCGCAGAGCAGATACAACACCGCCATGCGGACGGCCACACCGTTTGTGACCTGCTCGAGAATCACCGCGCGGTCCCCGTCGGCGACATCCTGTGTGATTTCCACTCCGCGGTTGATCGGACCCGGGTGCATGATGATGCATTCGGGTTTCATCATGGCAACCCTCTTGCGGTTGATCCCGTAGACGACGGCGTACTCGTCGAGACTCGGGAAGAGGTTCACCTTCTGGCGCTCGAGCTGGATGCGGAGCACGTTGACCGCGTCGGCGCCCTCGATAGCCCGCCCCAGATCCGTCTCGACTTCCACCCCGAGTTCCTCGATCCGCGGCGGAATCATCGTCGGCGGACCGCAGACCGTGACGCGGGCACCGAGAGTGACCAGCCCGAAGATATCCGACCTCGCCACACGGCTGTGCGCGATGTCCCCGATGATCGTCACCTTTTTCCCCTTGAGCTCGCCGAGTTTCTCCTTGAGCGTGAAAATATCGAGAAGCCCCTGCGTGGGGTGCTCGTGCGCCCCGTCACCGGCGTTCACGACCGACGCTTCGAGCAGCGAGGCTAGAAAATGCGGCGCCCCCGCGGCGCCGTGCCGGATGACGATCACGTCGATTTTCATCGCCTGAAGATTCTCCGCCGTGTCGCGAAGAGACTCGCCCTTGGCCACACTGCTCCCCAACTTGGAGATGTTCACCGTGTCCGCGCTCAGCCGTTTTTCGGCGAGCTCGAAACTCGCGCGTGTCCTCGTGCTCGCTTCGAAGAAGAGGTTCACCACCGTCTTCCCGCGGAGCGCGGGGACTTTTTTCACAGGTCTCTCGGAGATCTCTCTGAAAGAGGCGGTCGTGTCGAGGATCAGACCGATCTCCTCCGTCGTCATGCCCTCGAGACCGAGAAGGTGCTTTTTCTTCAGTCCGTTCATTCTTCCATCTCCCCGAGCAGGACTTCGTCCCGGCCGTCGATCTCAGTGAGCTTGACCTCGACGACCTCGTTCTCCGACGTCGGCAGATTGCGGCCGACGTAGTCCGCCTTGATGGGAAACTCCCTGTGCCCGCGGTCGACGAGAACAGCCAGCTGGATCTGTTTGGGTCGACCGAAATCGATCAGCTCATCGAGCGCTGCGCGTATCGTTCGCCCCGTGAAGAGAACGTCGTCGACGAGGACGATCACCTTGTCGGTGATGTCCTCCTTGATGTCCGTGGTTCCCACCACGGGTCTCGTCTGTATGTTCTTCGTCACCTGGAAATCATCGCGGTAGAGCGTGATGTCCAGAGCGCCGAAAGGAACGGCGGCGCCTTCGATTTTCTCAATGTACTCGGCGATCCGCTGGGCGATGTACACGCCGCGCCGGCGGATCCCCACGACGACGACCCCTTTCACACCCCGGTTGCGCTCGACGATTTCATGTGATATCCGCTTCACCGCGCGGCGGATCTGATCGGCGTCCATGACTGTAGCTCTGGCTCTGAATACCAACGCGATTCCTCCAGTGTGGGAGATTCGTGGATAAGGACGAAACGTCTCGTGAGGGCAAAAAAATTCCCCCGAGAACCCAGGTCGGGGGTAAATGCACTTGCCATTTCCTCTGCCCTTTCCTGGTCTCCCGGACCAGATTAAAAGGTACCGTTTTTAGCGATACTAACCGGAACGCCCGCCGGCCGCAATAGAATTCTCGCCGCTGTCGGCGGAAAACACGCGAGTCCGAGGCTCGCGGGTGGAGAGCTGTTCTCAGACCCTTTCGTGGGAGCAAGCGAGGATCGTCCGCCGCGGGTGGCGCCGATGGGGCCCTGATTCGCGCTCGTGGCTGCTTCGCGCGGGTGGCGGCCACGGGCGCCCGCTCACGCGCGCAGCGAAGCGAGCACGGCAGCGGGCGGATGGCCGACAGGACCCGCGCGAACTGAAAGACCGGATCGAGGGCCCGAGACCACCCTCCATCCCGTGAGAAAGCGAGCACGATCGTCGCAAAAAAACATTGACGGGCACTTACGCGAGTGCCAGTCTTTCCGCAAGCACGGTCAACTCGAACGGAAGTCATGTCGTCGCATGCGACGGATCCCCTCGAATATTCGACCGATCCCCGCGGTCTGTTTTCGTAGCATCCTGTCTTTCCACCGCCTTCCGACGCCCGACATCCTTTCCCGCGGCTTCAAAAAGGAGATGCGAAATGAACGATGATAAGAAACTCGCCCGAGCGGCCCGGACCGCCCTTACCCAGTGTCTGGCCGTCAAGGAAAACGAGAAGCTGCTGATCGTCGCCAACCCCGAGACGCAGAGAATCGGGGAGGCGCTCTACAAAGAAGGATTGAAACTCTGCGCCCAGGTCGCGCTTCTCCTCTACCCCAAAGGAACGATAAATGGTGAGGAGCCCCCGTCCCTCGTCGCCGACGCGATGACAAAGTCCGACGTTATCGTCGCTCCCACGATCATGAGCATCACGCACACGGCGGCGCGCCGGCGCGCGTGCAAGGTCGGCGCGCGGATGGCCACGATGCCCGGAATCACCGAAGAGTTTTTCGTCCGAGGGTTGAACGCCGATTATGCGGAAATCCAGAGGATCACAAAGAAGATCCACGGCTATCTCGACAAGGCCGGCGTTGCCCACGCCACCTCGCCCTCGGGAACCGATCTGGTTGTCGACATCCGCAACCCCGCCGTCGTCAGCGACGGGAACCTCCAGAGAAAAGGGATGTGCACAAACCTCCCCACCGGAGAGACGGAGCTTGCCCCCCGAAACGCCAAGGGAATCCTCGTTGTCGACCGGTGCGGGGACTACATCACCGAGCCGACCCGGCTCGAGCTCAAGGACGGTCACATCGTCTCGTACGATGGCAATGCTTCGGGACGACGGTTCAAACGGCTCATCGAGGAAGCCAAGAAAAGGGATGGAAACGACAACGCGTCGTTCATCGCGGAGTTTGCCATAGGGACGAACAAGAGCGCCAGGGTGACGGGGAACGTTCTCGAAGACGAGAAGGTCCTCGGGACCTGTCACGTCGGCTTTGGCAACAACATGAGCTATCCAGGCGGGAGGAACTCCAGCACCCTCCACATCGACACGATCGTGTTCAAGCCCACGATCACCCTGGACGGGCACACGATCATCAAGAACGGCAAACTTGCGATCTAGCGCCGTGTCGAAGAAGCCGTCGATCCAACTCGCCTTTGAGTTTGCCGCCGAGGAGCGGGATTTCGTGCTCACGCGGCCGCTCTCCCGTCACAGGCTCCGGAACAACCTCGTGCGGAAGCTCCACTATGTGAGGAGATTCTTCCCCGAGCTCGACGGACAGACGATCCGCGTGGGACTCACACGGGCCGCCACGGGACTCGCTGTTCCGGGCGGCGACGAACTGTGGATCAACCCGTCACAGACCTCCTATCACTCGCTCGCGCACGAGTTCGTCCATCTTCTCCAGGGAAAACACGATATCCCCACGGGTGAGAAGAGCTGCGATGTCTTCGCGCTCGCGAGACACTGGACGCTCAACGACTCGCCGCCGTTCTATGTCCGGCTGCCCGTCGAATTTCGAACGAGTGGAGGAAAGATCCGACCCGAATACGCCAGGCTCATCTGCGCGACCGCCCGACGCGCGGTCGAAATGAGAAAGGCGGGGACGCGGAATTACATCTCGTATTTCGAGAAGACGCTCGAGCATCACCGGCCTTCGCCGTCCCACCCCCGCCGCACCGGGACCGGGCATGCCGACGAGCATTCTACAGATGGAGGAGTCTCTCGCTGCCCCAGATCGTGATTCTCTTAACCAGAGATATCGGAATGATTTGTTCCACCTCGGTCTGGGAATCCTTCTTGATCGCTGAGTACGCGAGCTTTATGTAGTCCTCGCCGAGCGAAACGATCTGCGCAGTGTACGATTGAAAGCCCAGTCCCTGTCCCAAAGCCGTGGCCTTGAAGCTTTCCGGGTTGATGACCGTCACCTGGCTACCGACCCACGACTGGAGTATGCTCTTGAAATCCTGACCGGCCATTTTCCCTCCTTTTGTGCCGGAGCAGCCCGCGCCCTCTACTTGGAGCGCCGTTCGAGATCTTCCAACACCTGCTCGTAGATATCCGTGCAGCGCCCACCCACGCGGGCGCAGACATCGGCGGCTTCCCGGCGCGTCTTGGCCGCGTACTTCTTGTCGGAGAGCCCCGGCAGGTTGATGAACACGTTCAACGCCGCTCCCGCAACCGCGGCGCGCAGCGCCAGGGCGGCTACGCCGGCGTCGCTGATCGAGTTTTCGTTTCCTTTTTTCGCCGCCGTTTCGACGAGATCCACGGCTTCGCCGCACCAGTTGATCACGGCGAGCGGCACTTCCACCGCTTTCTTCGTCGCCCTCTCGATCGTCTCCTGCCGGAGGCGGTTTTCCTCGTCGGTCTTCTTTGGCAGCCTCATGGCCGCCATGACCTCGTCGAACGCGTTGGAGTCATCGTCGACCGCTTTGAGGTAGAGGTCCTTGAGAGTCTGCGCCTTGGCCGCCACGATCTTCATCTCTTCCTCCACCGTCTCGTACCCCTTCTTCCCCGCCGTGAGGTTGGCCACCATACTCCCGAGCGCACAGGCGAGCGACCCCATGAGCGCCGACACGCTTCCCCCGCCGGGAACGGGGGAATCGACCGACGTCTCATCGACGAAACCGCGGACGGTCTTATCCACCAACACCGAGGGCTCCGCCACGCGATATTCGATGATTTTCTGCTTGGGGTCGAAACGTGAGATATCGTTCAGCCCGAGCGATTGGATCGCTGTTTCGATAAGGTCTTTTTCCGGGACCCCCGTCGATTTTTTCTGGAGCGTGAGGTAGTGACGCCCCGCCTCGAGCACCGCTTCGAGCGGGATGAGCCCGACGAGCTCGCTCCCCGTCACCCGCACACCCCGCATTTCCGCCTGGCGCTTGACCTCGTCGAACGCGGCGTGAGGGGGCGTGATGTGAAAGTTCACGAGGTTGATCGAAACCTGCGCCCTCTTGTACTCGTCGATGTACCACCCGACTGCCTTGCAGGCCGTGAGCGTCCCGGGGACGTTGATTTTCGCACCGCCGGATTCGCGAACGAGGCTGCCGTTGTCATCCCGCTTCGCCCGTCCGGCTTCGCGGATAGAGAGCGCGATGTCGTGGGCAAGCTTGTGGTCCCGCGTGTTGAGATTGACGTTGTACGCGATGAGGAATTCCCTCGCCCCGACGACCGTCGCCCCGCTCTTCGGGTTGAACTCCGCGGGACCGTAGTCGGGTTTCCACTTGGGGTCCGCGAGCTTTTGCGCGAGCCCTTCGTATTCCCCCGCGCGCACGTGAGCGAGATTCCGGCGTTCCTCCGAGGCGGCGGCGTGCTCGTAGAGGTAGACGGGAATACCCAGTTCCTCCCCGACGCGCTTCCCGAGTTCCCGCGCCAGCGCGGCGCAGTCATCCATCGTGACCCCGCGCACGGGGACGAACGGGCAAACGTCGGTCGCCCCCATCCTCGGATGAGCGCCCGTGTGTTTTTGCATATCGATCAAACGGGCCGCCGTCTCTATGGCGTTGAACGCCGCCCGGACCGCCGCGTCGTACTCCGCGACGAACGTGACCACGGTTCGGTTTGTGTCTTTGCCCGGATCGACGTCGAAAAGATACGCACCGTCGGTATCGCGGATCGCCTGGGCGATCGCGTCGATCACAGTCTGGTTTCGTCCTTCGCTGAAATTCGGAACGCACTCGACCAATCTCATCCCGTAACCTCCCCTTACAGAGAAGACTCCCCCGCGGGGAAATCAAAGAGAGAGTATCATACACCGGACCCGCCGAAAAAAGAATCCCGGCTTCTCGCCGGGATCCTGTCGCCGAGATCGAATGGCCATTCTCCGGTGCCGGTGGTGGCGCCAAACCGCCGTCCGGCCGCGGCATCTCACTGCGTCTTCACTTGCCCAAAAAAGTAGCGGATTCCCACCGCGGCGTTCGCCGTGAATTCGGTATCGGGAGCGAGGTCGAGAATGGGCACGACCTCGAAAAAGATGTCCACCGGTGCGCCGTCGAAAATGTACGTCAGCCCGACGGGGATGCGGACACCGAACTTGGAGTCATCTTCGAATTTCGCGCGGGCGCCGATGCCGAAGTGGACGGGGAGCTTTCCCTTCTCCACGGCGATCAAATCGAAATTGTGAAAAAGGTAATCCGCATGAAGATGAAAGGCCGCTTCATTGCTGAAGGACCACGCGGCCGCGACATCGACGGCGGTCCGGTCGGTGATCCAGAGCTTGGCGCTCACACCCGTGGGTTCGCCGAGGATTATACCGAGACCGAAGTTGCCTTGCGCGGCGGCGCTCCCGGCGAGGATCATCACGCCAATTACACCTATTACGAGAGAGCGAAACACGTGCGCTCCTTCCTGTTGTCTGCGCAGCGGACGAGGGGACTATAGCAGTTTACTTACACCGATCGGGTGAACCCCGTCTACTGTTTTATTACGATGGTTCGCCCGCAGAGTTTGCACGACAAAGCGCTGCCCTGGAAGGCCGGTGACAGCTGGAGGAGGTTGCCACACCCGCAGGAGAACGACTCCCACCCGGTCCCCTTCCGGACGTACTCGTACGGCCCGCCGGCTTCGGCGCCCTCGGAGGCGGTCGGCGCTTGCCCGGGGACCGCTCCGGTCCCGGTGGCAGCAGTGACGACCGCGCCGATCGTGGCGAGCTCGGCGGCCGGGACACGGTTCTCGCGGCCACACTTGGGACAGGCGACGGTGGGGGCCGCGAGCTCGGGGGGGAGTTTCATCTTGAGCCCGCACGCGCACACGAGAAACGCATAGCCGTTCACCGCGCGCATGAGGTCCATTGTGTCTCTCGCGGTCGTCGTTTTGTCCCGTTCCGGCTCGGGCTCGGCCGACGGTCCCCTCACTTGGAGTTGTTTGCCCTCGCGTATCCCCGACGGCGGGATGATCGCGGTGGGCTTCCCCTTGACCTTCGCGTAGGCCCGCTGGTAGCTGCGGTAATCCGCGAATCCCGCCATGCCTCTGAGAATCCGGACCCGTTCTTCGGTGGGCGGATGGGTGCTCGTCAGAGCGGAGAGCGCTGCGCCCTTCTCCGCGAGGGGATTGATGATGTACATCGGGGCGGTCACCTTGTTGGCCGAATCGAGGGGCAGGCCCGAGGAACCGATCTTCTCCAGCGCCGAGGCGAGCCCTTCCGGGTACCGCGTGAGCTGCGCGGCGGTCGCATCGGCGAGGTACTCCCTTTTTCGCGAAATGGCGAGGTAGAGGAGCCTCGCAAATATCGGAGCGAGTATCGCCAGAACGATGGTGACGGCGATCATCACGAGCGGGAAATAGGAACCGCCGCCGCTCCCCTCGCTTTTTCGATAGCGCCGGGACGACCCTGAGCCGAACCACATGCTCCTGAGGAAAAATTGGGAAATGAGCACGATGCTCCCCAGCATGACCCCGGCGACGGTCATCAGTTGGGTGTCCCGATTGACGATGTGCGACATCTCGTGCCCCACGACACCCTGGAGCTCGTCACGGTTCAGCTGGGAGACCAGCCCGGCCGTCACCGCAATGGCGCTTTTCTCCGGCTTGAGACCGATGGCAAACGCGTTGGGAGAGGGGTCATCGATGATGTACACCTTGGGCATCGCGGGAGCCCCCGCGGCGATCTTCATTTCCTCGACGACGTTGAAAAGCCGCGGGTGAACGTCCCTCGTCACTTCTCGAGCCCGGCTGATTTTGAGGAGAATCTCGTCGCCGGACGTCACGCTAATGAGCGTGAGGATGATCCACAGGCCGATCGCCGCCGCCAGACCGACATAGCCCCCGTTCTCCGGGTCGAAGTAGAAACCCACGAAGTACCCGAGAGCGGAAAGGAGGAACGCCATTCCCACGAAGAGGGCGAGGGATTTCCTTCGGTTCTGGTGGATCAGTTCCCACAACATGTCGACGAGCCTTCCTGCAGACCTCTTCGGTGCGAGTGAGACCGCGTCACTTCGTAAAGCTGACTTTGGGCGCCGCTTTTTCCGAAGCCTCTTCGACTTCGAAGAACTCGGAGGCCGCGAAGTTGAACATGTTGGCGATCACGTTCGACGGGAACATCTGGATCTTGTTGTTAAAGAAGAGGACCGCGTCGTTGTAGCTCTGTCTCGCAAACGCGATCTTGTTCTCCGTTGACGTCAGCTCTTCCTGCAGGGCGAGGAAATTCTGGTTCGCCTTAAGGTTGGGGTAGTTTTCGACCACGAGCATGAGCCGCCCGAGCGCGCCGCTCAAGTCCGCTTCCGCTTTCGATTTCTCGCCGACGGTGCCCGCCTCCATCGCGCGGCTTCTCGCCTTGGTGATATTTTCGAGCGTCTCCCTCTCGTGCGTCACGTATCCCTTCACAGTCTCCACGAGGTTCGGGATCAGATCGTGCCGGCGTTTGAGCTGGACATCGATCTGTGCCCAAGCGTTTTTCACGCGGTTCCTCAACCCGACGAGCGAGTTGAAGAGCGAGATGAGAAACGCCCCCACCACCACAACGACGATGAGAAAGATCCATCCGATCCCATTCATTCCTGGCCTCCTTTGGGTCTGGTTGTACCGGCGCGATCCACGTGCACGACCACCCGGTACGGGCTAGTCCGGCGATCCGTCCCGGCTTGCGTCGCCAAAGATCTCGTTGAGAATATCGTAAATCGGTTTGCCCTTTGTGAATTGCCCCATTCTTAGCGCCTTATCCAGCTCGCCCCGGTCGAACCACAGTCCGTCGTTCCTGGGGCACTTGTCGAGGATGAGGTTCCGCTCAACCCCGTACCGCACCTTCTCGAGTTTTTTCGAACATATCGGACAACGGATTTTCTTCCGTTTCTCCTCGACGAGCTCCGAAAGCGTGGCCATCAACTCGTCCCGGTTCGACGCCTCGTCCAGGAGAAGGTCCAGCTCGCCGCTATCGAGCCACACACCCCCGCAGGCGACGCAGTGGTCGATCTCCACGTTCCGGATCTCGAGCACGACCATGGGCTGGCGGCACGCGGGGCAGAACACCAGAATCTCCTTTTTGCGCGCGGCGCGCCTGCGAACGCAAGTACACCGCGGCGCGTTGTCTATTCGATCGCAGGTATCTTCAAACTTGCCAACACATTAGACATAGTCCCGCGGGGGTGTCAAGCGGGATTCGTCGTGCGGAGAGAGAGTGAAAATCAGCCGGCGCGGGTCAGTGCGATGGAGGACCTCGGTGGGCCCTTGCACCACTTCGCTCGGCTTCCCGCCGCGGGTGGCGGCCACGGGCGCCCGCTCACGCGCGCAGCGAAGCGAGCACGGCAGCGGGCGGATGGCCGACAGGACCCGCGGCGCGCGATCCTCGCTCGTTCCCGCGAAAGGGCCCGTCGAGGCCCTCCAACGCACACAGAAGCCTACTCGATCGTTCCCGCGTAGATATCCATCACGGTGTGGAGAAACTTGATCGCGTGATCCCGCGGTCTCTGGAACGAATTCCGCCCGATGATCGATCCGAATCCCCCGCCGTCGCGGATCGCGCGGACCTCGGAGAACACCTGTTCGTCGGACGCTTTGCTCCCGCCGGAGAAAATGACGATGCGTTTTCCTGCGAACGCGCTTTGAACCACGTGTCTCACCCGTTCGGCTTGGGTTTTGACGGCGATCTTCTGCGATTCGTAAACCTTCCGCGCCGCATCCTGTTCGATGTGCTCGGCGGGGAGCTTGACTTTCACCACGTGCGCTCCCATCTGACAGGCGATCTGCGCGGCGTATGCGATGACGTCGATCGCCGTCTCGCCGTCTTTGCCCACCGCGCTCCCGCGCGGGTACGACCACACGATGACGGCGAGCCCGCACGCTTTCGCCTCCTCCGCCAGATCGCGAAGCTGTTCGTACATCTCGTGCCACATCACCGACCCCGGGTAGATTGTGTATCCGATCGCGACGCACCCCAGACGAAGAGCGTCGGCGACGGAGCCCGTCTGTGCGGGGACCGGATCCTCTTCGGCACTGAGTGAATCGTGGCTGTTGACCTTGAGGATCAGGGGAAGCTCACCTGCGTACCGGTCGGCCACCGCCTCGATGAATCCCAGCGGAGCGGCGTACGCGCTGCACCCTGCATCGACGGCGAGCTCGGCGTGATAAAACGGATCGTACGCCGGCGGGTTCATGGCAAAACTCCTCGCCGGACCGTGCTCGAAACCCTGATCCACCGGAAGGATGACGAGCTTACCCGTGCCCCCCAAGCGGCCGTGCGACAGGATCCGAACCAGGTTGGCCCGCGTGCCCGGGTTGTCCGATGGATAGTGACCCATGATTCTCTGTACTACGTCGGTCATTGTTGCCTCCTGTATGTTTGAAATCGGCGCCCGCCCAAGCCTGGACAGACGGAAAAGTCTAGCGCGAATGGGAAAAATTCTCCAGCCCGGAAGAACACGCCGTTGGAAAATCTCGCAACCGTTATTCGACGCTCCCTTGGCACAGCCTTGTTTGCTTTTCGCTCTTTCCCTACGACCCTTTGACGATACGGACATCCGGCGTTGAGACTCCTCCGAGATGCGACGCGGCGTCCTCGTCCACCCACCAGACAACCCCGCCTTTCGCCGGACAAACCGCGCTTGCAGGAAATCGACGGGGATCGACCGGCCCCGTCATCACGCGTCTCAGAGCGTCCGCCTTTTCGCGCCCCGAAACGAGAAACCACACGTCGGAGGCCGCGTTCAGCACGGGAAGCGTGACTGTCACGCGCACTGGAGGGTCGGCGTCCGTCCGGACACCGACGACCCATCGCTTTCCTTCTGCGAGGGCGGGTGACCCGGGGAAAAGAGACGCCGTGTGGCCGTCCTTCCCCAGACCGAGGAGAACCATGTCGAAACGAGGCCAGGCGCCGTCGAAGCGTTTTCTCATGAGCGCCTCATATTCTCGCGCGGCGGCGTCCGGGTCGTCCCGATCGGTCGGCATCGGGTGGATGTTTTCGGGCGGTATACGGACGACGGTCATCACGGCATCGTGAAAAAGACGAACGTTGCTTCGCGGATCGTCCTGGGGGACGCACCGTTCGTCTCCCCAGTAGAAATGCATCTTCTCCCAGGGGACGCGGCCGGAAAACTCGCCGGCGAGCATACGGTAGAGGACGAGCGGCGTCGAGCCCCCGGATAACGCGATCGAAAAACGATCGCCGTGTTCGAGCGTCCGCGTCATGGTTTCGATCAGGCCTTCGGCGGCCGCGCGGCACATCGATTCGCCATCGGGGTAAATCCGGAGCTCGCACCTCACGGGTTGTGCCATCGTCTTCCCTCACGGCCGAGGAGCGCCTCAGCCGCAGCAGGTCCCCATGTGCCGGTCGCGTAGTCGAAGACGGGAAGCCCCGCTTCGGCCAGAGGCGAGAAAAGCCTCCAGGATTGCTCAACCTCATCGGAGCGGACAAAAAGCGTTTGATCCCCGGTCATCACGTCGAGGAGAAGTGTTTGGTACGCGTCGGGAAGAGCCGCAAACACCTCGCTGTATGCGAAATCGAGGTGCTGGGTCACCGCCGCAATGGGTTCGCCGGGCCTTTTTACTTCGAAGCTCAGATCGAACCCCTCGTCGGGTTGGAGCGTGATGACGAGCACGTTCGACCGTACCGGACACGCCAAAAAGGGGTGGAAAAGCGAGACTGGCGGATAACGGAAATTGATGACGATCTGTGTCGCTCTCTTGGACATCCTTTTCCCCGTCCGCAAATAAAACGGAACCCCCTGCCAGCGCCAGCTCGCTACCTCTAGACGGATCGCGACGAACGTCTCGGTTTTGGAGTCCGGCGCCACGCCGTCGTGCTCTTTGTACCCTTCGCTCTCTCTTCCGTCCACAGTTCCCCGTGTGTACTGACCGAGCACGACATCTTCGGGACGGATCGGGTTCAGCGATCGAAGAATCTTCGTCTTTTCGTACCGTATGGCGTCGGCTTCGAACGCGACGGGCACCTCCATCGCCGTGAGCGTCAACAACTGAGAGAGATGATTCTGGACCATGTCCCGTATCGCACCCGCTTGTTCGTAATACCCGACACGGCCTTCCACCCCGACCGATTCGGCGACGGTGATCTGGACGTTGTCCACACGATCGCGGTTCCAAAGCGACTCGAAGATCGCATTACCGAATCTGAAGACGAGAAGATTCTGGACGGTCTCCTTGCCGAGGTAATGATCGATCCGGTAGATCTGGGATTCTTCGAAATGACGGTGAACGACGTCGTTGAGCGCCCGGGCGGATTCCATATCCCGCCCGAAGGGCTTCTCGACCACCACGCGTGTCCATCCGCCGCCCTTGTTGAGTCCCTCACGACCGAGGTGTTCGATCGTCACGGGGAACGCGTTGGGTGGCAGTGCGAGATAGAAGATACGGTTCCCGTTGATGCCGTGATCTCTTTCGAGATCCTGGATCCGTCTTCCGAGGGCCGCGTAGTCTTCGGGAGTCTCTTTTCCAATGCTCTGGTAGAAAAGACACCCGTCGCACCACCCGCTCGACGGATCTCCGGTCTCCAGACCGGACTCGGCGAGCGCTTTTCGAGCCCACTCGCGGTAGCTCCGATCATCGTGATCGCGGCTTCGGGCGGCACCGACGATCACAGTACGCTTGTCGATGAATCCTTCGCTCGCGAGGTGATAGAGCGCGGGGAGGAGCTTTCGGGCCATCAAGTCGCCCGTCCCTCCCATGACGACAAACACGTGCGGGTCAACGTTGATTTCGGACATTCTCATTCCTTTTGTTTTATGGCGTGCCCCCCGAACTGGTGCCGCATGACGGCGAGCATCTTGTCCGCGAACGAATCCGTCTGACGTGAGCGCAGCCGCTCGATGAGCGAAAGCGTGATCACGGGGGCCGGAACATCCTCATCGATGGCATCGAAAACCGTCCACCTCCCCTCACCCGAGTCGGACACGTACGGAGAGATCCCTTCGAGCGCGGGGTTCTCCTCGAGAGCTTTGGCGATGAGATCGAGAAGCCAGGACCGGACGACGCTCCCTTGGCGCCAGATTTCCGCCACCTGATGGAGATCCAGACCAAACTCGCTCTTGCGTTCCATGATGGCCATTCCCTCGGCGAACGCCTGCATCATACCGTACTCGATCCCGTTGTGAATCATCTTGACGAAATGTCCCGCCCCACTCGGTCCCACGTGTCCCCACCCCGCGGTGGGCGACGGAGCAAGCGTCTCGAAGAATGGGCGCAAACGTCCGACGGGCTCCCTCTCGCCGCCGATCATCAGGCTGTACCCTTCGTTAAGCCCCCAAATGCCACCGCTCGTTCCGGCGTCGACGTACCAGATCCCTTTCTTCTCCAGCTCCCCCGCTCGCCGGATCGTGTCTTTGTAAAAAGAGTTGCCGCCGTCGACGAGCGTGTCGCCTTTCTCGAGGAGGGGCAAAAGCCCCGTGATGGTGTCGTCGACGGGCTTACCCGACGGGACCATCATCCACATCGCCCGCGGTGCGGCGAGTTTCTCGACGAGTGCGGCGAGGGTTGCGGTGCCCACGCCCCCCTTGGCTTGGAGGGCCGCGACCGCTTCTGGTGAAAAATCAAAACCTGCGACGGTGTGTCCGCCCTTCAAAAGCCGCTCGGCCATGTTCGCACCCATCCGGCCGAGTCCAACGATACCGATCTGCATCGGGTTACCTCCCGTGTTCGGGGATTACGCCCCGTGCGGGTGACTGCGCACCGCT